>ERZ826220.2563-NODE-2563-length-15326-cov-4.186497_pt1 | contig 15326 bp, 15 predicted proteins | sample MGYA00519927_ERZ826220 | MGnify/ENA primary metagenome ERZ826220 (study PRJEB31778, sample SAMEA3449225) | human gut metagenome | biome: human gut; feature: human-associated habitat; material: faeces | place: United Kingdom | collected 2010/2012 ...
AACCTTTTGCATTTCAACAGCTGTCTGCACTCGAGTTTGAACACCTTCTTGTTCTAATGCATTTTGAACAGCTAAAGCGTTGATTACAGTACCTAACATACCCATATAATCGGCTTGAGCACGGTTCATTCCCATTTCAGCCATCATCTTACCACGAATGAAGTTGCCACCACCGACAACAATTGCTAATTCTACTCCTAATTTTTGTACTTCTTTTAACTCTTTTGCCAATCTTTTTAAGATTTCTGGATCAAAAGCAGCTTCAGGGCTAGATAAAGCTTCGCCACTTAATTTTAATAAAACACGTTTATACATACTATTGCTCCTTATTGAATTGTCACAACAATTATACACTATATTACGCTATTTAAAAAGAAAAACCCTTGGAATTTCCAAGGGTTTTAAAGTAAAAGATAAATTACTTAGCCATTTGAGCAGCAACTTCTTCAGCAAAGTTTTCTTCGCGTTTTTCGATACCTTCACCAGTTTGGAAACGTACGAAAGTTACTACTTCGGCTTTGTTGTCTTTCAAGAATTGAGAAACCTTAGTTTTAGGTTCTAAGAAATATTCTTGATCCAATAAGCATTGGTCTTTAAAGTGTTTGTCAACTTTTCCTTTTAAGATTCCTTCCAATACTTTTTCTGGCTTGTTAGCCATGTTAGGATCAGCCTTCATCATTTGTAATTGAAGTTCACGTTCGTGTTCAACTTCTTCACCTGGTACTTCAGCTTGAGATACATATTTTGGAGCCATACTAGCAACTTGCATTGCTAAGTTTTTAGCTACAGTAGCATCTTGAGTTCCTTTAACAACTACAACAGCAGAAATTGATCCACCCATGTGCATGTATGAACCGAAGATTTCATCATCTGCTTTTTCAATAACAGCAACACGACGGAAAGAAATTTTTTCTCCGATAGTAGCTGTAGCGTTGATGATTAAATCATTAATAGTTCTTCAGCAGTTTGAACATTTAAAGCTTCTTCAGTTGTAGCAGGTTTGTTTGCAAGAATTGCTTCTTGTAAAGTATCCATTAAACCTAAGAATTGTTCGTTCTTACTTACGAAGTCAGTTTCTGAGTTAACTTCGAATAATACAGCAGTGTTTCCACTAACAGCAACACGAGTTAAACCTTCAGCAGCGATACGTCCTTCTTTTTTAGCTGATTTTGCGATTCCTTTTTCACGTAACCAGTCAACAGCTTTTGCAATGTCACCTTCACATTCAGTTAAGGCTTTTTTGCAATCCATCATACCAGCACCTGTTTTTTCGCGTAATTCTTTTACTTGAGCAGCAGTGATAGCCATTTTAGCATCCTCCTATATTTTTTATTATTCAGTAGCTTTTGCTTCTTCAGCTTTTGCAGCTGGTTTTACGTCATCATTTTTCTTATTGAAAGGACGACGGTTTTTACGTTCGAAGTTACGTTTTCTACGTTCTTCATTTCTTTGACGACGACGACGTTCGTTTTCAGCGATTTGTGCTTCAACATTTTTGATTACGTCTTCCATAGTTACATCATCTTCAGTTTCATCTAAGTAAGCCATTTCTAATAGACCACCCTTAGCATCAACGATAGCGTCTGCTAAGATTGTTGTAACTAATTTGATTGAGCGAACTGCATCATCATTAGAAGCGATTGCAAAATCAGCATCTTCTGGATCACAGTTTGTATCAGCAATACCGATCAGCGGGATTCCGAGTGTGTGAGCTTCCTGAACACAGATTCTTTCTTTCTTAGGATCTACTACAAAGATAGCATCCGGGATTCTCTTCATTTCTTTGATTCCGCCAAGGTTCTTTTCAAGCTTTTCCCATTCTTTCTTGATTTCGATAACTTCTTTCTTCGGCAGTACATCGAATGTTCCGTCTTCTGACATAGCTTCGATTTCTTTCAGACGAGCGATTCTGCTCTGGATTGTCTTGAAGTTTGTAAGCATTCCTCCAAGCCATCTTTCGTTAACATAGTACATTCCGCAACGTTCTGCTTCTGTCTTGATAGCGTCCTGAGCCTGTTTCTTTGTTCCTACGAAAAGGATCTTTCCACCTTCTGCTGCGATGTCAGATACTGCCTGGTAAGCTTCATCTACTTTACCTACAGATTTCTGAAGGTCGATGATGTAGATACCATTTCTCTCTGTGTAGATGTACTCTGCCATCTTAGGGTTCCATCTTCTTGTCTGATGTCCAAAATGAACACCTGCTTCTAAAAGTTGTTTCATTGAAATAACGCTCATGTTTCTTTCCTCCATTGGTTTTTTACTTCCGTGTGCTTATGTCCGCGAACCATGCTTGTCAGCTTTGGCACCACCGGGATAAACCACACACGTGTTTTTTTGCAACGTTAGCATTGTATCACAAAAGTCCTGCATACGCAAGGCTTTTTTCAGGGTTTCCCCTGCAGGTTCTCATATTTTTTCAAAATCAGCAGCAAAAAAGCTGATATCCGACAAGGAGGCACAGCAGAACGATCAGAATTCCGATAAATATGCTCGGAATGAACATCATGATCACCATACCAAGTGCCACAAAAAACAGTGCAAAACCAAATACCCGTTTCATCTTCGTTCCTGCTTTTTCCTCTTTTACAATAAATATATGCCAGAAACCTACGTCTATTCCTGATTTTCCGGAGAATCTGCTTCATTTAACAGATCTGCCACATCCTCCTCCGTCATCTTATCCTCAGATGGGGATTTAAAACGGTCGATCACATCCGGGACCATATCCAGGATCTTGGTCATGGTATCCTGATTCTTGATGTTGACCAGTCTGGTTGTTCCGTTCTGGATCACAAGCACCGCACTCGGGATCATCTTTCCGCCGAGTCCGCCGGCTCCTCTGTCCTTTTTGTCCGCATGAAATGCCCCTGCTCCGATTGCAAAAGATACATCAACAAGCGGAAGAATGATCGTATCTCCGATGTGGATTGCATCTCCTACAACGGTTTTGGATGATACCACGCCGTTCATCCCTTTAAACAATGCATCTACTGTCTCTTTAAACTGATTATCTACTGCCATTTTTTCGATTCCTCCTGTTATTTTCTATCGAATGCTTTACCATTTAAACTCCCTGATATCATGGTAAGTGCTGCGGATATTCTTATCCAGCAGCATCTTTGCTGCAAATACTGCCATATGAACTGTTCTTAGTCTTCCTTTTACATAAACGGAACCTTCCAGTACCCGCTTTTCAAAATCCGGTTCCAGATCCATATTTTCTCCGATAAATGCATAAAACATTCCACAAAGTGCCAGTACCTGTCCGGTATGGTAAGGATCTTCAAAACCGAAATGCAGTTTTACGCGAAGCTTTTTCGGCTTCAGAAAACGCTTCACCCAGACCAGTTCCTTTTTGCCACGTGCAAAAGCTGCTTTATGATTTTCCTGTTCCAGGAACTCCAGAATTTTATTTTTTTTATCTGCGATATTTTTTATTTTATCACATAAATTCTTCCATGTACATTTGATCTTTTCCAGGATCTCACGAAGCTTCTGACTGAGCTTCCGGATCAGTTTTCCAAATGCTTTGACTGGTTTCTTCCGCTTTCGTGGAGTTTTGTGAGCCTTTCCGGATCCTCTCTCGTCATGAACATCCTTTTTTTCTCTGGATTCACTTTCCTTTTCCGGTGTAGCATTCTCTTCTTTTTTTTCTGAAAATGTTTTCACCTTCGTGTCAGGACTTCCCTGTGTTTCTGTTTTGGACTTCTCATCTTTCACGTCCGTATGCTCTGGCTTTGCATACGTTCCGCTTTCGGCTCTCTTTTCCGGCAGCGTCTGCGGCTTCTTTACATCTGCCGCATCATTTCTTTCTGCCGTTCTCTCACTGGCATTCTCCGCACCGGCTTTTTTTCCGCCATCCGGCTTTTTCTCCTTCTTTCTCACCGGTTTATCTTCCGCTTCCAGAACATCTCCCAACTTCTTCCAAGCAATCCGCCCCTGCCATTTCACATCGCCGTTCCGATACTCCACTCTTCCTGCAATCAGACGAAGCAGCCATGAAATCTTAAGATTTCCCTCCGCATCTTCCAGCTTCCCCGGAAACTCGGCACGCAGTTCATACCTCAGCGGTACAAAGAGAAGGACACCGATCACAAGTAGCAGAATTCCCAGAATCACCAGAAGAATTATTCCGATAATCTTCAAAATCAATCCAATGATATGTAGAATCATGCTTCTTCCCTCTCCTGCTTTCTGATGTAAGACCGGATATCCAGATCTCCTGTCTCTTCGTAAACTTCCTTTGCGATCTCTTCTACCAGATACAGCGCATCATCATATCCGCTTGCAAGACCAACTGCGAAAATATTATCATCGATCACACTTCCCTGGCGGAACATCAACGTCGAATAAAATTCCAGCTGATTTTCCCCTTCTTCGATCAGCGCGATCACATAAGTATTCAACGGATACTTTTTTTTATTCAGTTTTGCAATCACTTTTTCTTTCTTTTTTGCCATGCTCTCACTGACATAAAGATTTTTGTAAAACCTCATGTGCGCTGTCTCCCCGACCTTTAATTATTATAGTAAGAATCAAACACCTGCTTTGCGACACTGACACCAGTAATGGTCGCTGTATCCGCATCCTCGACACAGACGCTGATCGCCAGCTCCGGATTATCCACATTGGAAAATCCGACAAACCAGGAATGTACTGTATTTCCATCTTCACTGACCTCAGCAGTTCCGGTTTTTCCTGCCACTGTATAAGACGCACCTGAAAGCGCAACTCCGGTACCATAATCCACAACCGCCTTCATGTATTCCGTAAGCTGTGCAGCTTCAGATGATGTCATCAGCTCTTTGTAGCTTTCCGGCATATATTTCTTCACCGTTGTGCCTGCATAATTTGTAATCTTGTCCACCAGATACGGCTTCATCAGCTTTCCACCATTTGCGATCGCCGAAACGAGCATCGCCATATGGTACGGACTGACCTGTGTCTCTCCCTGACCAATTGCAGTCATCATCGTATCTGCATCTCCTGCATCTGTTTTCAGGCGGAAACTGCTTTCATTATATTTCACATCACCCGGAAGCTTGCTGTTAAACAGCATCTGTTTGGCAGTCTTTCTCCATTCTGCCTTATCCAGCTGCAGCCCGATATTTGAAAACGAAGAATTGCAGGAATTTGCAACCGAATCCGTCAGATTCTCTTCCCCATGAGCAGTGCTGTTATAACAGTGGATCGTTGCCCCATTCTGTGAGAATTCTCCGTTACATTCAAACGAATAATTGTTATAATCTGGATTCTGCCGCATAAAAGCAAGTGTTGTCACCAGCTTGAATGTCGACCCTGGTGTATACTGTCCAAGTGTAGCCCTGTTAAGAAGCGAACTGTTCTCGTCATTGTTCAGTGCATCCCAGTTTTCCGAAACATTATTCGGATCAAAAGACGGCTTCGATACCATTGCCAGGATCTTCCCTGTACTTGGCTCCATCACGACAACTGCACCTTTGTTATCTCCCAGTGCATTATATGCTGCATTCTGCAGGTTCGCATCCAAGGTTGTGACCACCGTATCTCCCGTATTCTTCTGGTCTTTAAATTCATTCGCCAGCTTTTCCAGGAAAAAGGCATTTGAAGTCAGAAGATTGAAATTCTGTGAGGATTCCAGTCCGGATTTTCCTTTTGCGGCATATCCGACAACATGTGCAAACACTTCTCCTTCCGGATATTCCCGTGTTTCCGATCCATCGTCATTTGTCACAGTCTGTGCAAGCACTTCTCCATTTTTATCTGTAATACTGCCACGCAGCACACGGTCCGCAAGAAGATCCTGACGGATATTGTACGTGCTGTTGACAACCTCTTTACTTTTTACCACATTAAAATAAACCAGATATCCCATCAGTACCAAAAACAGTGTTACAAAAATATAAGTAACTCTCGTCAGTTCTTTATTGGTCATCTGCTTCTCTTTTTTCTTACTGGCTCCGCTTCTTTCTGCCTGTGCTTCTTTCGGACGCCGCTGTCCGTTTTTTAGGCGGCTGCGTTCGGCCTTTTTCTTCGGTTCGCCATCCGTTCGTCTGCTGCGGCTTTTCCCTTCTGCCTTCTTCTTTTGGTCGTGATACCCGCTCTCGTCTGGCAGGCTCTCCAGCTGCTGATCCAGATCTGGAAGTTCGTCTTCTCTGTAATTTTTTTCTTTCAATGTCTTCTTCCTCGTCTTCTCTTAATACATACAGTCCCTGAATGATCGCAAACATAATGATCGTACTGAGGACGGAGGTTCCACCGTAGCTTACCAGCGGAAGTGTCACTCCGGTAGACGGAATGAACTTTGTCACACCTCCGATCGTCAGAAATGTCTGAAAAATATAACAGGTTCCAAGTCCCAGTGCCACCAGTTTATAAAAGCTGTCCCGAAGCTGCATCGCAATATTCAGAAACATCATATAAACACTGACACATACCAGGATCAGACCAAGTGCAAAAATCAGTCCCATTTCCTCCGCAATTGCCGAAAAAATGAAATCTGACTCTGCAACAGGTATCTGATCTGCCGCCCCTTGAAAAAGTCCCATTCCAAACCAGCTTCCTGTGCCGATCGCCATCAAGGATTGTGCCACCTGATAACCACCTTCATTGTAAACGGTAAATGGATTCTTCCATACCAGTACACGCACACGGACGTGGTTAAATAATTTATATGCCACAACTGATGCCCCACTTCCTGCAATCAGCCCGACAAGTACATAAAGTGGCTGTCTGCTTGCCACATAAAGCATCACCAGATATACAGCAAAAATGATCAGCGCCGCACCAAGGTCTTTTGATACAACCAAGATCAGCACATGCATTGCTGCCACTGCCGTTGTGATCACAATATTCTTAAATGAAGTATCAGTCTTCAGACTCGCCGCAACGAAAAATACAAAAATTATCTTCACAAGCTCAGATGGCTGAAGGGTAAAACCTCCGATTGCAACATTCAGCATCGCTCCTCCAGTCACACGTCCTACAATGATAACGACCCCAAGCATTACAACACCTGCAATTGCATAGAATATTTTCCATTCTGACAGAGCTTTTACCTTCCGGATGATGACCGGGATCACAAGACTTATCGCTACAGATGCACTGACAATGAGAAACTGCTTTACCGCAAGCGAATACGAAAGTCTGGTGATCATAATAAAGCCGATTGCCATCAGCATACACATATTATTTACAACCAGCCGCGACACCCGCGGGTAAATTATTGTATACAGCAAAATGACCGCCAGAAACAGTACCACCTGCATCCCGTAAAATCCGATCATTTTTGTTTCATTTGTCTGCAGATACATCACCAGAAATGCAATCATATGAAGCAGAAACATCAGCACATTCTGCTTTCTGAAAATACTTCTCTGTGTATACTCATCTGTGTAATTAAATACTGCAAAACATTCAAATGTATAGACCAGCATCAGGGCTATCATCAGATATTTTGACAGCTCTACAATTATATTGATCAAAATTCCACCTACTTTATTCCTCTTTTCCAGTGTCCCCTGGTGTACGTTCCCTCCGGAAGCTCTTTTCCTTCAAAATACGCACTTAAAATCTGCCTTACCTCCTGCTGCCTTTCAGTAGTAAACATCAGTCGGATCCGCCCAGGACCGATCTGATATACCTCTTCCATCCGGTCTCCCAGATATAATGGTACATAATTGTAAAGGATATTATAACAGTAATCACATTCATTTTTTACCACAAATGGATTACGATATCTGTCAGTTATTGTCGTCTGTCCGGATTTTTTCAGACATCCTCTGGTCGTTTTCTGAATACATCCTGCAGATATCATCATCGGAAGATAACCATATACGATCACTTCTCCATCCTTTACCCGGAGATCCTGGAGTTCTCTTTCTGTCAGTTCCACGGGCGCTGTAAATTCAAAAACTCCCTTTTCCTTCCAGAATTTCCTGCTTTCCTGATTAAATTCATACAGATTGTAATCGGTCATAATCCTTCCGGTATAACCATGCTCTTTCAGAAACGCAAAACTTTCATAATTGGCGATCAGAATGCCGTCCCATCCGGCTCCGAATATCCGGTTATATGCAGCTTCATACTGTTTTCGGGTTCTTTCCCGGAAAATATACGGCATGACCAGATAAATTTCTTTCCCTGCTGCATGTACTTTTGTAATCCACTCCACATAGCTGTCCTTCTCCCAGATGCGAGGGAACATGGTACAATCCACATAGATTCTTCCGATTGCTTCTTCTTCCAGAATCACTTCCATCTGTTCTGCGGTTCTTACCGATGCCGTCCATCCGGAAAGTACCTCTTCTTCCATTGAAAGCTCTGTCTTATCTTCTTCCGGATCTTTCACTTCACCACTTCTTCTGTATTTCTCACAGATCACTTTTTCCAGTGTCTCCAGTGCTTCCCTTCGAAGTTCGTTCAGGCTCTGCATCGGAAGAAATACTTTTTCTCCGATCTCGGCCTTTAAAAAGGAAAATTCAAATTCCGTATTTCCCGTCTTGCGCAGCTGCTTTTCAATCCGCTCTCTGCTCATCGGCTGGCTCAGTGCTTCCTGTGCTTTTTCACCGGCAACCGTAATCTCGGCATCCCGGCACTTCACCGTAAGCGTTGCCTTTTCCTGCGGATACAGCCGGAAAGTTCCGCAGATCCGTTCTTTTATTTTTCCATTTACAAATTCTTCACGCAGCGTGTCAATCAATGTGCTGTTTCTTGTACGCATCCAGATTTCATCCCTCTTGAACGGGGTATCTGCAAATACCGGGATCTGCACATTCATTCCTTTTCTGACTGCATCCTTACAGGTATAATTATCTGCTTTTTCCCTGCCTTTGCGCATCGGGAGTTCAATAATATCCTGCGGATACAGGTCTGTCAGTGCTTTTGCAGTCACATTTCTGCCTTTTTTAGCAAGTACCTTTACTGCCGGCACTCCTGCATGGTTCGGACGGTTTAAGGAAATCATCTCCCGTCCATTCTGTGTATGATAATAACCCGTATGGAAACCGCCACGGTTATAGAGATCCAGCAGCATCTGCCGATCCTCCTCGCGGACACGGTATTTCTTCATCGCATACGCTGCCGGATCCTCTTCTGCCGGACATTCTTCGTAATATTTCAGATAAAGATCGGCATATTTCCGGTACTGGAAAGCGACTGCTGCCGCATACTCCGGCTTCTTCATCCGGCCTTCAATCTTGAAGGAATAAATCCCGCTCTCGATCATCTCCGGGATCAGTTCCAATGTACAGATATCCTTAAGACTCAGCAGATACTGTGGTCTCTTTGCTTCCGGTGTCCGGTAAAGCAGTCTGCACGGCTGTGCGCACTGTCCACGGTTGCCACTTCTGCCGCCGATAAAACTGCTGAACAGGCACTGACCGGAATAGCAATAGCAGAGTGCACCATGTACAAAGCTTTCAATCTCAAGCTCTGTCTCATCGGCAATCTTCTTCACCTCTGCCATACTCAGTTCTCTGGATGTAACAATCCGCTGTGCACCTTCCTTTTCCAGAAACTTCGCCCCATCCACTCCCGTAAGCGTCATCTGGGTACTTGCGTGGATCGGAAGATCTGGAAAATGCTTCCGGATAAAACGGAACAGTCCGATATCCTGCACGATCACCGCATCCAGCCCCTGCCGGTAATAAGGGAGCAGATAATCATACATCTGTTTTTCCATCTCACGGTCTTTGATCAGTGTATTCACGGTCAGATACAGTCTTCTTCCATGCAAATGCACATAATCAATTGCCTCTAAAAGTTCTTCCTCCGTCAGGTTATGTGCATAAGCACGTGCCCCGAAAAGGGCTCCCCCTGTATATACCGCATCAGCTCCTGCTGCAATTGCCGCTTTCAGGCACTCCATACTCCCTGCCGGTGCAAGGATTTCAACTCTGTCTTTCATATAACTCCTCTATCTTTAAATAACCTGTATACAAAGCCCCTGTGTTGCAGACATTTCTCTTTGTATACCGGAGTATCAAAAATAGACTGCCTCAGGACAGTCTATTTTGTACGGTGATTTTTCATTTCTGTTTCAAGCTGTACGATCTTCATCTGAAGTTCCTGGTTCTCTGCCTTGAGTTTATCCAGTGCTTTTTCAGCATTCTCATACTTGATCTGTACTGAGATCAGTTCATGCTTTAAATCGTACATCTCTTTGTCTTTTGCCTCGATGTCGCTTTCTAATGCGCCGCCCTGTTTCTTGGCTTTAAAATAATCATCTGCTATATTTAAAGCAAGAAGCACACTTCTGGCTTCCGCACTCTGCTTGCGATATCCATCGCTGCTTGTACATTCCTCGATTTTATGGTTCAGATAAGTGGATACCTTCTGCAGATAATCTTCGCTTTCAAATCCGCTCAGGGTAAATACTTTGCCGCCTATCAAAACTTCTGTATAATTTTTTGACGATGCCATAAAGAACCTCCTTGCCGCCTAATCCTTTTTTCATTATAAACTATCTTCTGATAAAAACCAACCACTTTTCGATATTTTCAGCAGAAATTCTGTTTTATTCTTTATCAGCCAGCTCAAAATGATTCTTTCTGACCTTCAAAATCCCCTCTTTTTCCATTTTTTTCAACTCATGTGACAGCACACTCCGGTTGATCCCCAGATAATTTGCCATCTGTTCTCTGTTAAATTCAATATCAAAGGCATTGCTTTTATGGCGGCTTTGCTGAATTCTCAAATACTGCTCGATTCTTTCCCGGATTCCTCTGATCGACAGCAATTCAATCTTCCTGCACTTGCGGATATCTTCATTTGCAAGGAAATGAACCGTTTTCTTGTAAAACTCAATCCTCTCACGCAGATCCAGAACGCCCTCTTCTTCCATCGCCCGTACAGGAAACCAGAAAATGTGTGCCTGTTCCGATGCATAAACATCATAAGGACTCGTCTTTTTTTCACTGACCGCAATCTCCACTCCCACAACAAACGAGCTGACAAGCTTCTGGACCAGCTGTTCGGTTCCATCCCGGTAATACTGCACTTTACAGAGTACCCCGTCAAGCAGGATTCCGATATTGTTCAGTTTTTCTCTTTCTCTTATGATGATTTCGCCCTTGTCATAGGTTACGGTTCTGCCGTCTAACCGGTTAATGATCTCATCCGCCTTCTTCCGATCCATATCACAGAAGAAAATGCTCCGGTAAATCGCTTCCCTGTCTTGTTCTTTCTGCATTTATGCTGCCACCTTCTGCCCGTTTTCTCTATTTGTCCATTATAACATCTGCCACGCTATCCTTCAAGGAACAGCACTTTTTCTTCCGGAAATGCGAGTGCATCCGGCATTCCTTTTTCTTCCAGAGTGGCAGAAATCTCTCTTTGGACAAACCAGCAGAAGTCCTCACATCCCGACTCGCATTGGATAAAATATTTTCGTTCAAATGGATAATCCACACTTTTCCATTCTTTAACTTTCAGCATAGCCCCGGATATCGTTCCATACACCGGAATCAGATCATGAGCTCGGATCCCGATTGCCTTCACATTCTCCGGCACACTGCGTCCTTTAAAAATCAGCTGCACATCCCAGTCTTTCACATACACCGTCTGCGCATCCATCCGGTAAACATCTGCAATATTTTTACATCCGGTAAGTCTTGCCGCTGTCTTATAGCGCGGTGCATTAAATACTTCTTTTACCGGACCCAGGCGGATTCCATGTCCATCTTCAATTACCAGAACCTCTTCACTGAAGCTGTAGATTTCATCCCTGCTGTGGGACACCATGATCACCGTACCTTCATAATCACTCAGCATTTCCATCAGCTCGGTCAGCATCCGCTCCCGAAGATACGCATCCAGTGCCGAAAATGGTTCATCCAGAAGGATCACGTCCGGTTCATATGCCATAATCCGTGCCAGTGCCGTTCTCTGCTGCTGTCCGCCGGAAAGCTTTGACGGATAAAGCTTTTCCAGTCCGTCCAGCTGGAAATGATGGATCAGCTGTTCTACCATTTTCTGCTTATCTTCTTTGTTTCCGGTAAATCCAATCCCGATATTCTGCTCCACGGTCATGTTCGGAAACAACGCATAATTCTGAAAAAGATAACCGACTTTCCTTTTTTGCGGCTTCAGAAAAATCTTTTTTCCGGCATCAAAAAGGGTAACTCCGTCAATCACGATCCGCCCTTTTTCCGGTCTTTCGATCCCGGCAATACTTTTCAAGGTCAGGCTTTTCCCACATCCGGAAGCGCCCAGGATTCCGATCCGCTTTTTTTCACTTTTAAAGGCAACATCCAGCCTGAATTTTTCATACTGTTTTTTTATCTCTAGTTCTACCATTGCTTTGTATGTTTCATTCCCTTTCCAAATGCCAGATTCATAAGTACTACTATTCCGAATGCGATCAGGATTACAATTCCGACCCACACGCCTGCCGTCTGATAATCACCGTCCTGGATGACCATTGCAATCCTCTGGGAAATGGTTGCCGTCTTTCCTGGAATATTGCCCGCAAGCATGGAGGTCGCACCATATTCTCCAAGCGCTCTTGCAAATGCAAGAATTGTACCGGATGCAACTCCAGGACCTGCCGCCGGCATGATCACCCTCCAGAAAATCTTCCACTCCGGCATACCGAGCGTCTGCGCCGCATAGATCAGGTTCACATCCACCTGTTCAAATGCTGCTCTTGCATTCCGGTACATCAGTGGAAATGCAATCACAGTTGCCGCGATCACGCATCCTGCCCAGGACTGTACGATCTTGATATCAAATGTCGTATAAAGATACGATCCAACGGTTCTTCTCGTACTGAAAATGAGCAGCAGAAAAAATCCTGCAACCGTCGGCGGAAGCACCAGCGGCAGTGTCAGAATCCCATCCAGCACAGCCCTGAGACCCGTCTTCGCTTTCAGCACCTTTCTTGCTGCCCATATTCCCAGGAAGAATGACACGATCGTTGCTGCGATTCCTGTTTTGATTGAAATGAAAAGCGGACTCCAGTCAAGTCCTGCAAGGATCTGTCTTATTTCTTCCATATCGTTCCTCTTTTACTCTACGTTTGTATCGAAATAGTAGCTGTCAAAGATCTTCTTTGCGTCATCGGATGTTACATATGCAAGGAAATCATCGGCTGCTTTTTTCTTTGCATCATCTGCCTCTTTATTTTCCACACGGCAGATCGGATAAATCACGTTACCTGTCAGATCATAGCTTACTGTCTGAAGGATCTTGATCTGATCCTCATATCCGTATGTATCAGAATAATAAGTTGTTCCAACTTCGCATGCACCCTCTGTAACGGCGATCAGCACCTTGCTTACATTTGCCTGCTCACTGATTTCTGCTCCACCAAGAGCTTCAGAAACCTGTTCTGTTGTGATGGTAGACGCATCGTCTACTTTGTCCAGAATTCCGAGATTCATCAACGCCTGACGGGTGTATTTTCCAACTGGTACACTTCCGCCTGCAAGTGCAATGCTCTTTGCCTCATTTAAGTTTTCAAGCCCGGTTACTGCTGTATCACTGTCCTTTAATGTGATAACGACTACCTGATTGTTCACTACATTATGGCGGGTTCCTTCTACTACCAGTCCGTCAGCCTCAAGCTGATCCATCTGTTTCTGTGCTGCAGAGAAGAACAGGTCACACTCATATCCTTCTTCGATCTGTGTCAGCAGAGTTCCTGAGCTATCTGCATTGTAGACAATCTTCACATTCGGATGCTCTTTTTCATAACGCTCTGCAATATCTGTCATTGCCGTATTCAGGCTGGCTGCGATAAATACCTGAAGCTCTACATCCTCTTCTTTGTCAGCCTTTGTTTCTGTCTTTTTGTCTTCTGTTTTTGTGTCGGTCTTTTTACCGTCACATGCAGCAAGTGATGCTGTCATCAGCAGAACCAGACCTGCTGCCACTGTTTTCTTAAATAAGTTATTCTTTCTCATGATTTTAATATCCTCCTTTTCCAAATCCACAGTTTGGAAAAGTACACACCGGACAGGACAGACAAAGTCCTCCCTGTCCAAGAAGCCGGAAATCTTTTTCATGCAGCTTTTCATCACACATAATCCTCGGAAGAACCAGATCAAAAATCGTCCGTTTTGCATACATCACGCATCCCGGAAGACCCATGACCGGAATCTGTCTGCCTTCTTTTTCACAATAAGCAAGCATAAACATGGCTCCCGGAAGAACCGGTGCCCCATAAGTCACCACTTCCATACAGGCATTTTTGATCGCAAGCGGAGTCCTGTCATCCGGATCTACACTCATTCCACCGGTACAGACGATCAGGTCAGAACCATCCTCGATCAGAGTCTGGATTGCTTCTGTGATCATCTCATGATCATCGTTGCACTGGATCTGCTTCACCTCTGTAACGCCACATTCTTTCAGTTTTTCGATCACAACCGGAGTAAATTTATCCTCGATCCGGTGATAATACACTTCGCTTCCCGTCGTTACGATTCCCGCTTTTTTCTTCTGGTACGGAAGAATCCGGAAAATCGGTTCTTTTCCTGCCACTTCACAGGCCTTCTGCATCTTTTCTTCTTCGATCACAAGCGGAATGATCCTTGTTCCTGCAATCTTATCTCCGGTTTTCACCGGAAAATTTCCATGTCTGGATGCGATCATCATCTCACCAAGACTGTTCACCGCATTCAGCTTTTCGGTATTGATCTTCAATACCCCTTCACAGTCGGCGATCAGTTCGATCTTTCCTTCCTTCACCCCGGAAGGATGCATATGCTCACCCTGACAGATCTGACGCAAGATCTCAGCCGCCTCATTTTCATGAAGCATACCTTCCTGTTTTTCCCAGATATAAAGATTCTCTTTTCCCACAGATAAAAGTACCGGAATGTCTTCTTCGGTAACAATATGTCCCTTCCGGAAAACAGCATCCTTTACAACTCCCGGAATAATCTGTGTAATGTCATGGCACAGCACCTGCCCCACTGCATCTTCTGTTCTTACCAGTTTCATTTTTTGTTCCTCACTTTATATGGATTATGGCATAAAAATACCTGCCGTCACTGCGGCAGGTATTCTGCCCAAACCTTTTTATATTTTATCATAAAAAGGTTGGATAAATAAGTTGTCCAGGCAACTTTTTATTTTGTTTTATAGGCAAAATCGATTGCTTCCGCAACTCCGTTTCCGATCTTTCGTGCTTTATCCGAAATCGTATAACAAAGTTTTTCCTCTATCCTTGCATCCACATCTCCGATCTTCAATCCTTTTTTGACCGGTACACCTTCCTGGAGCATCCCACGGACAATCCCGTGGAGCCTCGCATAGACAGGTTCATCTCCGCACCTTGCAACAATCTGCCCTTTTTTCACCACATCACCAATTCTCGCGACCGGATGCATGATTCCGTC
>ERZ826220.2564-NODE-2564-length-15325-cov-35.584872_pt1 | contig 15325 bp, 16 predicted proteins | sample MGYA00519927_ERZ826220 | MGnify/ENA primary metagenome ERZ826220 (study PRJEB31778, sample SAMEA3449225) | human gut metagenome | biome: human gut; feature: human-associated habitat; material: faeces | place: United Kingdom | collected 2010/2012 ...
TCGCCTCAGCGCTTGTTTAATATACCAGACGAATCGACCGGTGTCAAGTAATTTTCGAAAAAATTTTCGGTGATTTTCATTTTTCCGCTTCGGCCGGTTTTCCGGGCGCAAAAAATGTCTCCCGGGCAGCATCACCCGGGAGACAAACGTGGGAAAATTACTTCGTGATCTGGAACGAGCGCGTGATGGGCGCCGCCTGATAGTTGCCGCCCACAGTCACAGCCGTCATGACATAGCGGCCGGGCTCAGTCGGCGGAGTCGTGGTGCTGGAGTAAGCCTGCCAGTTGCTCGTGATGCCGGTGTACAGGCATTTCACGGAGGACTGGTCCGCGACCGGCTTCTCGTTATAGCGCAGCGTCGCGCCGAAATCGAACGCAGCTGCCTCTTCCACGGTCAGCTTCCCGTTGATAGGCGCATTCCACGTCAGGCGCACATCGGACACGTGTGCCTTCACAACAAGGCTGCCCATCGCAAAGCCGGTGTGATAGTTCTTGTTGTTCGTAACTGCACACACAGTGTAGATGCCCGCCTGATCCGGCGTGCCGAAGGCCACGCGGACATCGTCGAGCAGATTGGGGAACTTGTTGAGCGCCTCGTTGAGCTTGACGAGGGTGTCAATGTCGATGCCGACCTTCTTGAGCAAATCCTTCACAGACTGCGGCAGCTCGTCGCCCTTGGCGACGATGTCACTCAAGAGCTTGCGCAGCTCGCCGACCGTCGTGCCCTCCTGCATCATCTGCGTGAGCGTCTTCTGGCCAAGGCCTTCGAGCGTTTTGTCAATGAGCTTGATGATCGTTCCCTTTGTCATGCGCTCGGGCAGCTGCACGAACACGCTGCCGGTCACGTTGTTGGTCACGCCGCCAAAGACCGTGAAAATATCGAAATTATCGACCGGATCGGTGGTGATGAAGTCCTTGCTGAGCGCCTCGTCGGCATAAATGCTCGTCGAGTGCACCTTGACGGAGACAGGCGCTTTCTTGATCGTCAAATAGCAGCCATCCGGAAGCTCAGCGCCATTGCTGGGACGGTAGTCCGCGTTGCCCTTGTAGGTCACGCGGATCTTCTGCTCGCCCGCGCCGATCTGCTCACAGAACGTGTAGCTTGTCAGGACTTTTTCGCCCGCGATCGGTGCCCAGCGCTTCTCGCCGGTGCCGACGACCAGGCCATCCTTATCCGTGATCATGACTTCCGCTTCGTACTCGAACGTGAAGTCGTCCGCGCTCAGCGTGTCCTTTTCGGGCAGCTTGGAGTCGTCCCAGTTAATGACATATTCGAAGATCTGTCCCGCAACGACGGAGACGTCCTTATTGTAGATGAGCGAGATGCTCGGCTTGAGGTCGACCTCGGTCGGCTGACGGTTATCGACCATCTTGACCCGGACGCGCGTCTCCTCGAACGGCTTATAATCCGCGTTGCCGCGCCAGGACAGGCGCAGGAGCTGATCGCCGAGGCCGAACTTTCCGGCCTTGATCCCATCCAACAGATCGCTGTCGAGCACCTTGTAACTGAGGTCCTTATAGTTGGCGATTCAATCATCCGTAATGGAGGTGCCGTAAATATTATACTCCACCTTCACCAGATCGATCGGGTAGCTCGGATCGGCGCTCTCGATGAGCGCCTCGCGCAGCGCCTGCGCGGTCTCCTCGTAGTTGATGCTCTGGTCTGCGTTGTAGACGATGCTGACCTCGGTCACACCGCCCTTGAGGTGGAACGGAGCGGGATCGCGGTCGAGGAACGTCACATCCATTTCCCCGCTGCAGCCTTTGTAATCGGCGTTGCCGTCGAAGGTGATCCTGATCTTCCAGTTGCCCTCGGAAATGGCAGGATAACCGACCGTCTGGTTGAGAATCGGGATCGTCACAAACTCGCCCTCGAGCTTCACCCATTCCTTATGAGAAACCAGCTCGGACTTGGCATAGTACTCAATGTGCACGTCGTTCACCGTCAGGTTCGGCGTGCTGCTCGCGACGACCTGCTCAAAAATGCGTGCGCGCAGCGCGTTAAAGTCCAGCGCACCGGCATCGGTGTACGGCATCTTCACCTGGACGCCGCTGCGCAGCGAGATGGACGAAGAGAGCTTTTCCGCCTTCGTCAGCGTCACCGCAGCCTGCGTGCCCTGAACGCGCACGTTATAGTTGCCGTCGCTGTTGTCTTTCAGTGCGGGGTGCTTATAGTGCGTCGTAACCTTATACCAGCCTTTGCCTATCGAGGTTTCGCTTTCAAAGCCGCCGATTGAGCCCCAGTCGGAATGTTTTATAAGACCGGTTTTCTTGTCTTTGCCCTCGCAGTAATACTCCCACTGAAGGCTGTCGAGAAGCGCGTTCTGATCTACCTCGCTCATCTGGTCAAAGCCGACGACCAGTGCCCGCGTCAGCGCATGGTTCACTTCATCGGTCGTCATCGTGGGCTTGATGATGGCCGTACCGTTTTGCAGCGAGTATCCGCCTGCTGCACGCGCGGCCGGCAAAAACGCACCGACCTGCGACAGCAGCAGCACCGCCAGCAAGCACGCCAGCAGACGCTGCAGTTTTTTCCCTGTCATAGTTTTTTCCTCCTGTCATTTTTCGCCGGAACAACAGCCTGTGCCCATTCGGCTCGTTTTCCCGTCACGATTGCTAAGGTCAAAGTAGCAAAGTGTTTAGAAAATGTCAAGGATTTTTATTGAAAAAATTGAAGTTTATGAGCAATTGCATATTAAATTTTAATTCGTTGCCAAAAGTGCATTTTTCCTCTTGCTTTTTCGGTTTTCGTGTGCTATATTATTTGAGCAATTAAGATATCCGGGTGTAGCGCAGTTGGTAGCGTGCTTGAATGGGGTTCAAGAGGCCGGAAGTTCGAATCTTCTCACTCGGACCAGCAAAAAGTCCTGTATTCGAAACGAATACAGGACTTTTTCTTTTTTTCGGGCACACAGGTCGTGTGCGGTGTGTCCACACAACAAGCGCAGCGCATACGTTCGCCCGGCACGCAAACGTGCCGGGCGAACGGTCGTTGTGGGCTCAGCCAAGCTGACGCGTCTTTTCAAACGCCGCCTCCACAGCGGCGATGCAGCTGCCACGAAAGGCGTGCTGCTCGAGCGCGTCCACGCCGGCGATCGTGCTGCCGCCGGGGCTGCAGACCTCGTCCTTGAGCAGCCCGGGGTGCTTGCCGGAGCGCAGAACCATCTCCGCGCTGCCGGCGAGCATCTGCGCCGCATAGCGGATGGCCTTGGTGCGCGGCAGACCGCACTTGACGCCGCCGTCGGCGAGCGCCTCGATGAACATATACGCAAAGGCAGGACCGCAGCCCGTGATGGCGCAGCCGGCGTCTATAAGGTGCTCCGGCACGGGGTCGACGATGCCCGCATCCGCCATGAGCGTGCAAAACGCCGCGATGTCATCGTCCGTGACGCGCGCATTCGCGCAGTAGAGCACGACGCCCTGCCCCACCGCGCAGGGGGTGTTCGGCAGGATGCGGATGATCTTCTTATCCGCGCCGAGCGTCCGCTCGAGCCGCTCGAGCTGCACACCCGCAAGCATCGACACGAAAACGCCCTCCGACGCCGCAATGGGCACAGACAGTGACTGCACCACGCCGTCAAGCATCTGCGGCTTGACACCGAGGAACACAAATCTGCTCTCGCGCAGGATCTCCTCCGGCGCAGCCGCACGGCAGCCGAGCCGCTCGGCCGCTGCCGCACTGTGCGCAGGGGTGCTGCACGAGACGGCGACCCGCTCCCCCGTCACCTGCCGCGCTGCGGCGGCCGCCAGCGCGCCGCCCATATTTCCGGCGCCGAGAAATCCGGCTTCATACTTGCTCATAGTGTTTCCTCCTCAGCGGATCTGTCCGTCACCGCGGATGATGTATTTATAGGTGCTCAGCTCGTCGAGCCCCATCGGGCCGCGGGCGTGGAGCTTCTGCGTGGAGATGCCCATCTCGCAGCCGAGGCCGAACTCGCCCCCGTCGGTAAAGCGCGTGGAGACGTTGACATAGGTCGCGGCGCTGTCCGTGCCGTTGATAAAGCGCTCGGCGCTCGCGGCGTCCTCGGTGACAATGGCGTCGCTGTGGTGCGTCGAGTGGGCGAGCACGTGCGCGATGGCGGCATCCAGACTGTCGACCACGCCGACGGCGAGGATGTAGTCGAGATACTCGGTGTCAAAGTCCTGTTCGCCCGCCGGTGTCCCGTCGATGATCTGCGCAGCGGCCGCATCGAGCCGCAGCTCGACCGGCGTGAGTCCCTGCGCCGCGCGGGCATCGACCAGTGCCTTTTTGAGCATGGGCAGGAACTTCGCCGCAACCGCCCGGTGCACAAGGCAGACCTCCTCGGCGTTGCAGACAGAGGGGCGGCTGGTCTTGGCATTTTCAATGATGCGCACGGCCTTATCGAGGTCGGCGTACTGATCGACGTAGACGTGGCAGATGCCCGTTCCGGTCTCGATGCAGGGCACGGTGGCATTGCGCACGCAGGCACGGATGAGCCCCGCACCGCCGCGCGGGATGAGCAGGTCGACGAGACCCTTGGCCTGCATGATCTCCGTGGCGCTCTCGTGACTGGTGTCCTCGACGATGTTGACGATGTCCGCATCACCGCCGGCGGAGACGATGCCCTGCTTGAGCGCCGCGACGATGGCCTTGGCCGTGTGGAAGGCCTCCTTGCCGCTGCGGAGCATACAGACGTTGCCGCTCTTGATGGCGAGCGCCGCCGCGTCGGACGTGACGTTCGGACGGCTCTCATAAATGATCGCCACGAGGCCGAGCGGCACCTGCTTTTTATAGATCTTCATGCCGTTGGGGTGGTCGATCTGCGCAAGGATGCGCCCCGTGTGATCCGGCAGCGCCACGGTCGCGCGGATACCGTCGGCCATGGCATCGACACGCCCGCGATCCAGATAGAGCCGGTCGAGCATGACGTCCGAAATGTGACCGCGCGCGGCATCCATGTCCTCGGCGTTGCAGCGCAGGATCGCATCGCACTGGGCCTGCAGGCTGTCGGCCATGGCGGAGAGAATGCGGTTTTTGTCCTCGGCAGAGGCGTTGCAGATGCTCGGCCACGCGGCCTTCGTCCGCTTGAGAATATCGAGAGTCGTCATACCAGTTCCTCCTCAGTTTTATGAATCAAGAATCTTGTGCCGACGCGCTTGCCGCCGACGATATCATAGAGCACCTCGGGCTTATCGCCATTGGCAATAACCATCTCGCAGCCGGCCGCCGTGGCGATCTGCGCCGCGTGCAGCTTGGTGACCATGCCGCCGGTGGCGAGCTCCGAGCCTTTATCGCCCGCGAGCGAAAGAATACGCGCGTCGATGACCGGGACGGTCTCAATGAGCTTGGCATCCGGGTCACGGCGCGGGTCACGGTCATACAGTCCGTCGATGTCCGAGAGCAGGATCAGCAGATCCGCCGAGACGGTCGCCGATACGATCGCCGAGAGCGTATCGTTGTCGCCGATGACGATCTCATCCGTGGAGACCGTGTCGTTCTCATTGATGACCGGCAGTGCGCCGAGCTCAAGCAGGCGCGCGAGCGTATTATGAAAGTGCGCCTTGCGGCTGCCGCCCTCGGCCAGATCGGGCGCAGTGATGAGCAGCTGCGCCACGATGTGATTATACTCCGAAAACAGCTTGTCGTAAATATACATCAGCTCACACTGCCCGATCGCGGCCGCAGCCTGCTTCGTGGGCATGTCCTTCGGCCGCGCGGACAGGCTCAGCTTGCCAACGCCCATGCCGATCGCGCCGGATGAGACGAGAATGATCTCGTGCCCCGCATTTTTCAGGTCGCTGAGCACCTTGCACAGCCGCTCCATACGCTGGATATTCAGCCGTCCGGTGGCGTGCGCCAATGTGGATGTACCGACTTTGACGACGATTCGCATAATGATACCTCTTATATATAAGAATGCAGCTATTATAGCGCATTGCGCACAAAATTGCATCTGTTTTTGTCTTTGCTGTGCAAAAGAATCGGAAATTTTTACGGCATACCATACAATAAATTATGTGGGAGTTGCCAAAAAGGCAGCTCCCACAATGATTTCGGTATCATGCGCCCTCAGTCGGCGAACAGCGGCGTAGACAGGTAGCGGTCGCCGGTGTCCGGCAGAAGCACGACGATGGTCTTGCCCTTATTCTCCGGACGCTTGGCCAACTCGATCGCCGCCCAGACGGCAGCGCCGGAGGAGATGCCGACCAGCACACCCTCCTTGTGGCCGATCAGCCGGCCGGTCGCAAACGCATCCTCATTGCTGACCGGGATGACCTCATCATAGACCTTCGTATTGAGCACTTCCGGCACAAAGCCCGCACCGATGCCCTGGATCTTATGCGCTCCGGCGTGACCGGCGCTCAGCACCGGTGAGGTCGCCGGCTCGACGGCCACGACCTTGACCTTCGGGCACTGGGACTTCAGATACTCACCGACACCCGTCACGGTGCCGCCGGTGCCAACGCCCGCAACAAAGATATCCACATTTCCGTCCGTGTCCTGCCAGATCTCAGGTCCCGTCGTCGCGCGATGTACCGCCGGGTTCGCGGGGTTGACAAACTGCCCGGGGACAAAGCTGTCGGGGATCTGCGCGGCAAGCTCGTTGGCCTTCGCGATCGCGCCCTTCATGCCCTGCGCGCCGTCGGTGAGCACGAGCTCTGCGCCATAGGCCTTCATAAGCTGACGGCGCTCTACACTCATGGTCTCAGGCATGACGATGATGATGCGGTAGCCTCTGGCGGCGGCAACGGAGGCAAGGCCGATGCCGGTGTTGCCGGAGGTGGGCTCGATGATGACGGAGCTCGGCTTGAGCACGCCGCGCCGCTCAGCATCCTCGATCATAGCCAGCGCCACGCGATCCTTCACAGAGCCGCCGGGATTGAAGTATTCCAGCTTTGCCAGAATGCGCGCCTCGAGCTGCTGTTCCTTTTCAATGTGTGTCAACTCCAGCAGGGGCGTCTTGCCGATCAGCTGATCTGCAGATGTATAGATATTGCTCATACGAGATTCCTCCATTTTTGTCTCAAATAATATATGTATGTCCGGTTTCGTATATGTCTCTGTGCTCAGACGCCGCAACAGTGCCAGCAGATGCACAGGCGGCCGAAAATTCGGTTTCTCATGCTAACGCCTACCTACTCTATAGGTTAATAGGATTATATCGTCTTTCCCCCTCCTTGTCAATAGGAAATCTGCTCCGAATAAAAATTCCGGCAGTTAACACTGCGTCCGTTAACAGACTACGCTCTATGATGCCGCAAATGCGCAGATCCCGGTGCACTTTGCGGCGCTGCGCCTGCATGTTCATGCGATCCCGGCATCTGCAAAGCCCGCTCTTTCCGGGTTCTTAGCGCAGATGATCTTTGTGCACATTGCTTCCATAGCTTGACTTTTCCCATGGGCACGTGTATACTGTGACCATAAGTGTACGCAGCCGGTTGTTTTACCCTGCTTCCGGCGAAACGGCGCTTATGCAATCTATCAAAGGAGTGGAAACTATGAAGAAATCCCGCAAACTGCTCTGCATGCTTCTCGCTCTGGTCATGGTCGTCAGCCTGCTGCCGGTCATGGCTTTTGCAGCCGATGAAGACATTGCAGCGGAAGAGGTTGTCCCCGCTTCTGTCGAGGAGATCTCTCCGGAAACCGCCGGCATCATCACCGATATCTTTGCCAAACTGCCCAACTATCTGGTCGTCGTCAAGACCCCGTGGGGCACGCTCGCGAAGGGTGCTCAGGTCGTTCTCTACAACCAGAACAGCAACACGGTCGTCGCTTCCGAGGTCGCTACCTACGGCGTTGCCGTCTTCACCAAGGATCAGCGCCTGAAGGCCTACACCATGTCCGCCACCTGGACGCAGAAGGAGACCGGCCTGACGTTCAAGTCCGCGCCGAGAATCTCTGTCGGCAAGGTTCTGGACATGGATGTCATCACCGTTTACCCGACGTTCCGCATCGGCCTGAAGGATACCGATCATGATGCGTACATCTCCGGCTACCCGGACGGCCTTGTCCGCCCGAACAACACGCTCACCCGTGCGGAGGCTGCTCAGATCATCTTTGAGCTCATGACCGACGAGTCCAAGGCACAGTACGCCAAGAAGGCCGGCAAGACCTTCATCGACGTCGGCAAGGACCACTGGGCTTACGAAGCCATCACCATGATGACCAAGGCCAGCATTCTGGTCGGTGTGGGTGACGGCCGCTTCGATCCGGACGCCGTTATGACCCGCGAGCAGTTTGCGACGATGATCGCGCAGCTGTTCATGATCGAGATCAACCAGCCCATCGCCGGCTTCATCTTCAAGGACCTCAACGGCGGCTTCGCTGACAAGTACATCAGCTTCCTGTACGCGCTCGGCATCCTTGAGGGCAAGGGCGACAACATGTTCGGACCGAAGGATTCCCTGACCCGTGCGCAGGCGATCACTGTTGTCAACAAGCTTATCGGCCGTCTGCCCGGCGAAGGCACCACCAGCCTCGGCGCCGTTGCCGACCAGATGAAGACCTGGCCCGACAACATGGACACCACCGCTTGGTACTACGCCGCCATTCAGGAAGCGACCAACAGCCATGACTACACGCTGGATGTCAACTTCAACACCTTCGGAGACCTCAAGGGCGACATCTTCCAGAACATCAAGCACCCGGTCACCGAGCGCTGGACTCTGATCCGCTGATCAACCCCTGACTTTTGCAGCAGACACCTTCGGGTGTCTGCTGTTTTTTATCGTTCGCGAAATATAAGTCCTCGGCAAAATGCCGAGGACTTATGCTTTGTAGAGACGGAATCAACGCTCAGGTCCGGTCGAACGCGGGGTTGACCGCATAGACGTTTTTCTGGTCCATCTTTTCCGTGGCCAGCCGCAGCGCCTCGCCGAAGCGCTGATAGTGCACGACCTCACGCTCTCGCAGGAAGCGGATCACATCCGTCACATCCGGATCATCGCAGAGCCGCAGGATATTATCATATGTCTTGCGCGCCTTCTGCTCGGCCGACATATCCTCGGAGAGATCAGCGATCACATCGCCTGTCACGCCGATCGTCGCCGCCGTCCACGGTGTGCCGGATGCAAACTGCGGGAACACGCCTGCCGTGTGGTCAACGAAGTACGTGTCGTAGCCGGAGCGCTTGATCTGCTCCGGCGTCATGCTGCGTGTGAGCTGGTAGAGGATCGTGCCGACCATCTCCAGGTGCCCCAGCTCTTCCGTACCTGCCGGTGCGGCAAAAATGTTCCCCAGCCTGTTCTCATACCGCCGAAAATGTGCATACGCTCTCTTGGGAGGTGATAGGATGCCGGAAATCTGGGTCTGCACCGCGCAGCCGGGGGATGCAGCGCTGCGCAGTGCCGCCGCTGCCTGCGCGCTGGAGCTCGAGCACGCCGTGCTCTCTCTGCTGCTCGCGCGCGGACGGCTGACACGCACGGAATACGATCGCTGCGCCGCACTGCTTGGGCAGGCGCTGACATGAGCGCCGGGAAAAGGCCGCTGCGCGTGGCCGCCTACTGCCGCGTCTCCACAGACGGCGACGATCAGGTGAACTCCTTCGAGAGCCAGCAGCGCTACTTTCGCGCCTACATCGCGCAGCAGCCGCACTGGGAACTCGCCGGGATCTTTGCCGACGAGGGGCTGTCCGGAACGAGCACAAAAAAACGGCTTGCCTTTCAGCGCATGATCGCCTGTGCGCGCGCCGGCACGCTCGACCTGATCGTGACCAAGGAGATCTCGCGCTTTGCGCGCAACACGCTCGACAGCATTTACTACACGCGCGAGCTCAAACGCCTGGGTGTTGGCGTGCTGTTTTTGAGTGACAACCTCTGCACACTCGACGGTGACGCCGAGCTGCGGCTGGCGATCCTCTCCTCCATCGCGCAGGAAGAGAGCCGGCGCACCTCCGAGCGCGTCAAATGGGGGCAAAAACGGCGTATGGAGCAAGGCGTCGTGTTCGGGCGCGACCTGCTCGGCTACGATGTGCGCGACGGCATGCTGTATGTGAACGAAGCGGGGGCACAAACCGTGCGGGAGATCTTCCGCAAATGCGTCGATGAGGGCAAAGGCGCGCACACGATCGCGCGCGAGCTAAACGAAGCCGGAATCCCGGCAGCGCGCGGCGGTGCATGGCGTAGCAGCGTCATTCTGCGCATCCTGCGCAACGAAAAATACTGCGGCGATCTGGTGCAGAAAAAGACCTACACCCCTGACTATCTGACGCACGAGAAAAAATATAACCATGGGCAGGAGGATTATATCATCGTGCGCGAGCACCACGCGCCGATCATCCCGCGCGCGACATTTGAGACGGCCGGACGCATCCTCGATCAACGCGCAGCAGCACCGACCGGGCAGCGCAAGTGCAGCCGACGCTATCCCCTGTCCGGCAAGCTGCGCTGCGGCATCTGCGGCACTGTCTGCGCCGCCCGGAAGAAAACGCGGCGCGACGGCACTGATGCTATCTCGTGGCGCTGCGGCAATGCCGTGAAATACGGACGGCCGCACACGGACACAGACGGCCGCTGCCGCGGCTGCACCGGCGAGAGCCTGCGAAATGAGGACGCGCTGCAAATCCTGTCACAGGCGTGGGCCTCTCTTCCCCTTGACCGCGACACCATTGCAGCCGACGTGCTGGCAGCAATCCACGCGGTCGCGCCGCACGAGCAGGCGGACGCCATCGCGTCCGAGATCCATGCAATGCTGCGCAGTGACGCGGCGCTGTCGGCGCAGCTGCTCGCGCAATTGACCGTTTACGACCGCACGCACGTCACGCTCACGCTCCGCGGCTTTCCGGGCAAGTGGTGCTTTGCGCGCACGCGGCTGTCAAAAAGTATTACTTTTTGACAAAGGGGGTTGCGGCCTGACTGCAGCGCACGTTTGCAGGCCGAGAAGTATTTTCTTCGCCGCACATGTCGCCGAAGAAAATGATTGGACTTGCTTTCGCCGCCCCGGCGGCGAAACTCTACGAGGTCCTTTGAAAAGCTCAGGCGGCGTCTCCGTGAATACGGAGACGCCGCCTGAGGGTGTCAAAAAAGTGCTCTGAGAATTTATTGTTGCGTTTTCCGTCAGGAGCGCCTATACTTGTCCATAGAACGTCACGAAGGAATCTGACCTGCGGATTTTCCCCGTATGAGTCGGTTATGTCTTTTGTGACGTTTCCATTTTCATTCCGTCACTGGCAATCCGCCAAGCACGAGTGCGCCCCGCAGGTTCTGCTCCGTCAGGCCATGCACGGCGACAAGATCGCGCACCTGCTCCACCGGTTCGCGAAGGGAGAACTGCTCTTTTACATTATCTCTTCCACCGTCTCTATCGACGCTTGATAGACTTCCTCCGGCGTCATGTCGTAGTTTTTCCCCGACAGCTTGTCGAGAAATCTTTTTAGCATCTCCGTTGTTTCCATGGCTGCCGCGATCTCGAAAATCTCTTTTTTCTTCAGATCCATCATTATGAGCAGCCGCATCAATTCTGTGATATGCTCGTCTGTAGTCATCTGCATTATTGACGCCCCTTCTTTCAGCGTACTGTGACGCGGTTATCTCCACGCATCCGCTCACCGATTTTTCATAGAATCGGTGCTCTCCAAATCTGGTAAACCGCTTTGTTTCACCGGCAGGCGAAGGACCATTTGCCCACTGGAGGAAAAGCGTTTCTGCTTCACTGTATTTACTGCGTTTATTGTACCGCTTTTGTTCATCGCGTTCAACCTTTTTCCTGCTCTGGTGCTGCTCGCGCTGCTCACGCTGCTCGCCTTTGGCCGCAGCCTCGCATCGTAATCCGTAACTGCGCATATGTTGAGGCGGCGTCTCCGTGAATACGGAGACGCCGCCTGAATTTGAAGACTATGAGATTCAGCGGGCAAGAAAACGCGACAGAAACTCACGTGTCTTGGGGTCTTGTGGATTTTCGAAGAGCTCGTGCGGCTTGCCCTGCTCGCAGATGACACCGTCGGACATATACACGACGTCCGTGGAGACATCGCGCGCGAACGCCATCTCGTGCGTGACGACGATCATCGTCAGCCCCTCTTCCGCCAGACGCCGCATCACATCGAGCACCTCGCCGACCATCTGCGGGTCGAGCGCGCTCGTCGGCTCATCAAACAGCAGCACCTCCGGCTGCATGGCCAGCGCACGCGCAATGGCAACGCGCTGCTTTTGTCCGCCGGACAGTTGCGACGGCCGGGCATTGATATACGGCGCCATGCCGACCTTCGTCAGGTATTCCATGGCGATCTCCTCTGCCTCCTTGCGGCTGCGCCTGAGCGCGGAGACCTGACCGGCGATGCAGTTGTTGAGCGCCGACATATTGTTAAAGAGATTGAAGCTCTGAAACACCATGCCGACCTTTGTGCGGTACTGCGTGAGATTGAAGTCCTTGGCCGTGATGTCCTGCCCATGGTAGAGCACCTGACCGGAGGTCGGCGTCTCGAGCAGGTTGATGCAGCGCAGCATCGTGCTCTTGCCGGAGCCGGATGCGCCGATGATGCTCAGCACCTCGCCCTTTTTCACGCTGAGGTTGATGTCGCGCAGGACGGCATGGTCGCCGAACTGCTTTTGCAGATGTACCAGCTCGATCACATTGTCTGCCACGGCTCAGCCCTCCTTCGTGATGTGGATCTCGGCGTTGACGTCCGTCTGCGAGCCGAAAATCGTGTAGTTTTCGTTGCCGTCCAGCTTCCGCTCGACCCAGCGCAGCAGGCGCGTGACGGTGAACGTGAGGATGAAATACAGAATGCAGACGACGAGATAGGTCTGGAACGTCTGGAAATTCTGGCGCTTGATGATACCGGCAAAGTAGTACAGCTCCGTCACGCCGATGACGTTCAGGACGGAGGTATCCTTGATGTTGATGACAAACTCGTTGCTGACAGACGGCAGGATGTTGCGCATGACCTGCGGAATGATGACCTTGAACATGGTCTGCGCGTGCGTCATGCCGATGGACATCGCGCCCTCGAATTGGCCGCGGTCAATGGAGATGATGCCGCCGCGCACGATCTCGGCCATATAGGCACCGGTGTTGATGGACACGATCAGGATGCCCGACGGGATCAGCGGCAGCGTGTCGCCGCCGGTCGCGAAGGCATAGCCCCAGTAGATGACCATCGACTGCACCATCATCGGCGTGCCGCGGAAGATCTCGACGTAGATCGCAATGATCGCATTGAGCAGCTTGTGCAGCGCGCGCAGGACCGGATTCTTGGACATCGGTGCCGTGCGCACGACGCCTGTCAGAAGCCCGAGCGCAAGACCCGCCACCGTACTCGTCAGCGCAATGAGCAGCGTGTTGCCGACGCCGGTCAAAAGCTGCGGATAATACTTGATGAAGATATTGAGGACATCGTTTAAGAAGCTCATAGTTACTCCGTTTTTCCGTTATGACGGGCGGCAGGCACCGTGCACGCGCATGGTGTCTGCCGCCTGCGTCGAGGTTTCTTACTTGCGGATGATGACCACGAGGTTGGATTCGTAGTAGGTATCGGTGAAGTCGATCTGCTCCGAGCGTTCAGCCGTCGGGCTCATGCCGGCAACGATCGCATCAATGGCGCCGGAGTTGACAGCCGGAATGAGGGAGTCCCACTCCATGGCATAGATCTCGAGCTTCAGACCCAGACGGTTTGCAACATACTGGGCGATCTGAACGTCATAGCCGTTGGCGTAGAGGCCGCTCTGGCCTTCGCTGCTGATAGGAACGGCGCCGAAGGAGCTGCCGTCGGTATCGGTCCAGTTATAGGGCTCGTAAGCGCACTCCATGCCGATCTTGAGCGTGCCGGTCGTGGTGGCCGGAGCGTCACAGTGGACGGCGAACTCCGTCACGGTGCCGCCGGAGGCAAGCGTCACGATCTGCTCCATGAGCTCGGAGCGCTGCTCATCCGTGATCTCGGCAAGGACGGTGTTGATCTGGTCGCGCAGGGTGTTGCCCTTCTTCAGGCCGATGGCAATGCCGACGTCCGCGGCCGTGGCGGTAAAGCCCGTGTCGTTGTTCTGGAACGGCAGGTAGGTCAGATCGTCGTTCGAGGCGCAGACGGAAAACGCCGTCGGCTCTTCGGCAACGTAGCCGTCGATCGCGCCGCTCTTGAGCGCGGTCAGAAGGTCGGAGAATTCGGGATAGGTGCTCGCCTGAACGTTCGGGATCTGCTCGAGCGCATCGGCGTGGAAGGTGCCCGTCTGCGCGGCGATCTTCGCGCCGGCAAGGTCTGCAATGGACTTGGCGTTGCGTACGTCCACGGAGGCGGTGCCACCGTTATCCTTGCTGCTGCCGCAGCCGGTGAAGCACGCCACACAGAACATGACGGCCAGGAGAATGGATACGATTCTTCTCATGTTTGCTTGCATTTTTCTGCATCTCCTTAAAAGTGATTCAAAAAAACAGGAGCCTGCGACCCGAAATGGTATCGCAGGCTCTCTTGCAAGGAAACAAATGTAAGAAAACCCTTGATAGTGCTCCACATACGAGGTATGTGACAGTCCTGCGCCTATTGAGCGCAAGCCCAGCAAGTCCGCAGCGGCAACCGCAAGACAGCTTCGGCGGAGCAGCCTTTCTCCCGCGACCGCTTGCCGGCGTATATCACGGGGTACTCATCAGATCCGCAACCTCTATCAGGTACTGCAATCTTCTATTTTTTATGGCGTAATCTTAATGCATATCTCGTGGCTTGTCAAGCCTTTTTGCATTTTTTAGGCTTTTGACGAAAAAGGACGCATAAATTTGCCCGGTTTTGTCTGCATTGTATCATGCTTCTATCTGCGCCGCCATTTTCGCCGCTTCCGTACCGATATCGGTCAGCAGCGCCGATAGCTCCGGGTACGGCATGGCATAGCGCTGACTGAGATAGCGCAGGGACGCGCCCAGCTCACCGTCCGGCCCGCCGTACTGCGAGCAGATGAACTTCGCCAGCGCGGGATTGGCGTTGCGGATGCGCACCGGGTATTCGAGCTTTTTTTCATAGACAAACATCGCTTACTTCTCCTCCCCTTCCGGCTGCCACGGCCACGGTGCGTTGAGCCAGTCATAGACATCCGAGCGCTCGAGATCCGACACCGCGACCGGCCCGTACTGCTCCGTATAGCGCTTGTGCCCCTCGGCGCGCATACGGATGCACTTTTGCAGCGTCTCGAACGCCTCGCGGTCATCCGGGTGCGTGTCAAGGTAGAGATTCAGCTCGCGGATGACGAAGTCCAGCGCCATCAGCTCACACAGTGGCGTGCTGAGATCGGCGGGCTTGTTGACCAGATTCATAAACGGCAGATCCAGCCCCGGAAACAGCGTGCCGCGTGCCAGCGCCATGCGCTTGTCATACGCGGGCTCACTCGCGCACTGCATGGGCGTCTGCGCCAGCGCCAGCGGCGCGCACTCCGGAAGTGAGCCCTGC
>ERZ826220.2570-NODE-2570-length-15291-cov-3.242846_pt1 | contig 15291 bp, 14 predicted proteins | sample MGYA00519927_ERZ826220 | MGnify/ENA primary metagenome ERZ826220 (study PRJEB31778, sample SAMEA3449225) | human gut metagenome | biome: human gut; feature: human-associated habitat; material: faeces | place: United Kingdom | collected 2010/2012 ...
TCACATAATCATTATTCTCCTGTGCATGATATTTATAATCCAGATTCTCCATGAATGCTAAACACAGTGTTCCCTGTAAACCAGTTGATATGATTCGATAAATATTACCATCTACAATCCCATGCTGATAATTTGGTGATGGTGACATATCATAGATTACACCATTAATCTTCTCTTCTTTTCTATATTCCTCTTCAAGTAATGGCATATTATCACCTCCAAGTGAGTTTGGTTATATGTACATTATAATATAGGTTATGTCTGTTCAGCAACCTGTTTTTGATTCTGACAAAACGAATATAGATATCCGGTTACTGTTCAGTTTTGACACCATTTTCTCACAGTTTTGACACCATTTTGACACCATTTTTCATAAAGATGCGTAAAAATACGGTAAGATAGTGAAATTGAACTTCTCGCAAACCCTTTAGATCTCGCTGAAATCCGGTGTTCCATACAGGTCGAACGGAGTTGACTGGTAGACATAGTAATTCAGCCAGTTTGTATACAGGTTGTTCGCATGTGCTCTCCACATAAGGAGCGGTCTGTTTTCCGGGTTGTTGTCTTTGTAATAATTCTCCGGGATTTCGATGGGCAGGTTTTTGCTGACATCACGTTTGTACTCACCGTCAAGAGTCACACGATCATATTCCGGATGTCCCATTACAAAGATCTTGCGGCCGCCGTCTGCCATTGCAAGGAAAAGCCCTGCTTCATCGGATTCAGCAAGCACTGTCAGCTCTTTACAGTTATGGATATCCTCGATGGGAACTTCCGTATGTCTGGAATGAGGTGCAAGGAACATATCGTCGAATCCGCGTACCAGCGGAATCTTACGGTTCATCACTTTATGCCAGAAAAGACCGAACATCTTCTTATCAAGTTTGCGTTTTTTCAGTCCATAGTGGTGGTAGAGTCCTGCCTGTGCAGCCCAGCACAGATAAATGGTGGAGGTAACATGGGTGTTTGTCCAGTCCATGATCTCTACCAGTTCCTTCCAGTAGTCTACCTCTTCGAATTCCATCTGCTCTACAGGAGCACCTGTGATGATCATTCCATCATATTTGTTATTTTTCAGTTCCGGAAATGTCTGATAAAATTTATTCAGATGACTCACAGATGTATTCTTCGCTTCATGGCTCTGTACTGCCATAAAAGTGACATCTACCTGCAGCGGTGTGTTGGAAAGGGAACGCAGAAGCTGAAGCTCTGTCTCCTCTTTCAGAGGCATCAGGTTCAGAATGAGGATCTGAATGGGGCGGATATCCTGATGGGATGCACGTGACTCATCCATCACGAAAATATTTTCTTTTTCCAGAATCTCTTTTACGGGCAGATCGCTCTGTATTTTAATTGGCATTATCTTATCTCCTGTTCTTATTATTTTATTGTTGTGCCATCTTCAGGAAATCTTCTTCCGAAAGGATTGGAATTCCCAGTTCTTTGGCTTTTTTATTCTTTGAAGAATTGGAAGTTGTGTCATTATTGATCAGGTAGTTCGTCTTCGATGTTACTGATCCGGTCACCTTGCCTCCCAGAGACTCAATAAATTCCTTTGCCTGTGCTCTGTTTGCAAAGTGCTCCACACTTCCTGTGATAACGAAATTCATGTTCCGGAAAATCTGCTCACCTGTCTTTTCTTCTTTCTTAACAGTCAGATGGCTCATCAGATGATCCAGTTTTCTGTTATTATCCTCGTTTGAAAAATAATCAGTCAGACTTCCGGCAATTACCGGTCCGATGGTATCAATAGAGCTGATTTCCTCTTTATCTGCATGACGGATCTTCTCCAGATCATCATCAAAATGCCTGCAGATCACTTTTGCATTGGCAAGACCGATATTGGCGATTCCAAGGCTGTAGATCACCTTCGCAAGAGTAGTCTCCTTAGCTTTATCAAGGCTGGTCATCAGGTTCTCAAAGGATTTCTCCCCGAATCCGTCCATCTCCACGATCTCATCACGATGCTTTCCAATCTCAAAAATATCTCCGAAATCATGAATAAAGCCTCTTGCAATGAATTTCTCCAGTGTTGCCTCTGAAAGACCCTCAATATTCATCGCATCTCTGCTCGCAAAAAGTGCAAAGGACTTCACATGCTTTGCCTGACACTTCGGATTGGTACAATACAGCGTCTTTGTCTCATTTTCCATAGAGATTTTCGTCTCACCTCCACAGACCGGACAAACTTTTGGAATATCTTTCACTCCACTTCTTGTCAGATTCTCCGCAATCTGCGGAATAATCATGTTCGCCTTGTATACCTGGATCTCATCTCCAACACCAAGTTCAAGTTCTTCCATGATGCTGATATTATGGACGCTTGCACGGCTGACTGTCGTTCCTTCAAGCTCTACCGGCTCAAAAACCGCCACCGGATTGATCAGACCTGTTCGTGACGGACTCCACTCAATCTCAAGCAGCTTTGTGTTGCGGATCTCATCTGCCCATTTGAAGGCAAAGGAATCTCTTGGGAACTTCGCTGTTGTTCCAAGGGACTGTCCGTAAGCAATATCATCATACACAAGCACAAGACCGTCCGACGGAACTTCGTTGTGCTCAATCTCACGGGCAAACCATGCCACTTCCTCTTCAATCGTATCTCTTGTCACTTCATGGTTCTCCACAACATCAAATCCCTGGTTTTCAAGCCACTGCATCTGATATTTTCTGGAATTCTGGAAATCCACGCCTTCTGCACGAACGAGTGTAAATGCGTAGAATCTTACATTTCTCTTTGCAGTGATTTCATTATTCAGCTGACGAACAGAACCGCTGCAAAGATTTCGTGGATTCTTATATTTCGCATCTACATCCTCAATCTCTTCATTGATCTTCTCGAAATCTTTATAGGAAATAACTGCCTCTCCTCGCAGTACAAGTTCTCCCTGATATGGAATCTTAAGCGGTACATTTTTAAATACTTTCGCATTGTTTGTAATGACCTCACCGATCACTCCGTTTCCTCTGGTGACTGCCTTCGCAAGTTCTCCGTTCTGATAGGTCAGAACAACAGTAAGTCCATCCAGTTTCCAGGAGATTAATGCTTTTTGTCCGCCTAGGAATTCCTTCAGTCTTTCTACATCTTTCGTTTTGTCCAGAGAAAGCATCGGACGCTCATGACGCTCTTTCGGAAGCTCACTGAGTACTTCATATCCAACATTTACAGTCGGACTGTTTGCCATTCTCGTGCCAAGCTTCTCTTCCAACTCCTGCAGTTCATCATAGAGCTTGTCATACTCGTAGTTGCTCATGATCTCTGTATTTTCCTGCTCATAAGAACGTCTCGCTCTGTTCAGAAGTTCCACCAGTTCTCGCATGTGATTCATTTCTTTCTGCTCATCCATCATCACTTCTTCCCTTTCCCATGTCTCGTTCTATTATCTTGTGTTGCTGCCCACTGTTCCTGATATTTTCCACCGGGCAATGCAGAAGAATCTTTCAGCTGATCATATAATTCGTTCAATTCCTGATCTGTCAGTTTTCTGTACTGTCCATCCTTCAGTCCATCCAGTGTAATGTTCATCACGCGGACGCGTAAAAGATCCTTCACTTCATATCCAAGAGCCTCACACATTCTGCGGATCTGACGGTTCAACCCCTGTGTCAGGATTATGGAAAATGTATATTTACCGATTTTTTTCACTGTACACGGACGTGTTACGGTATCAAGAATCGGAACTCCTGCTGCCATCTTCTTTAAGAATTCTTCCGTAATCTCTTTATCAACAGTTACTTTATATTCTTTCTCATGTTTATTGGCTGCACGCATCATTTTATTGATGATATCTCCATTATTCGTCATCAACAAAAGTCCATGAGAATCCTTATCAAGTCGTCCGATATAAGTCACACGCACCGGATAATTCAGGAAACGGACAATGCTGTCCCTCTCTCTGCGTTCTTCTGTACAAACGATTCCACGCGGTTTATTTACTGCCAGCACGATCATCTCGTCCTGTTTTGAGACAACTTTATTTCCAACTTTCACAACCTGTCCCGGCACGATACGCATACCGGTCTGCGCACGCTGTCCATCAACTGTCACGCGTCCAGTCTCAATGAGGCGGTCTGCCTCCCTTCTGGAACACACGCCCGCCTCGCTCAAATATTTATTCAGCCTTACCGGCTCACTCTTCTGTAAAAATTCTTCTTTGATTCGATTACTCAACTGCAAACACTCCACTTATATTATTGTCTTTGAAAAATGTATTTCCACTGTATAAAAACAGAACCTCTGAGATTCTGTAGGAATCCATAAGATCATTGATCGTTCCGCTGTAATATCTCGGATCCACAACTACGATTTCTCTGTAGTACGGCGTCAGAAACGGAATAAATGAATTTGCGAAGGAATCTTTCACAAGGAGAAGACGCTTTGTACTTGTAGAAACTGTACGGATATCAAGAAGGGATGAATTTCCTCCTAGAAATACCGTATACTGATCTTTCTCCTTTAATTTAGAAGAATCATATAAGGATGTGGAACGCTTTCCTTCATCCACATAATCTACGATCAAATCTGTATCTTCTTCTGTCGGCACATAAATATCAATCTGTTCCTTCTCTCCAAGGTTCACTCCGCTTTTTGACGCCAACATTCCGTTAAAGCTGTCTGAAACTGCATAGGAAACATATTTCCCAGAAAGATCTCCTTCAATCCCAAGGGATGGTGCCGCCGCCTGAAATGCATAAAATGCACCAAGTGTCGTCCAGTGATGATCTGTTTTGTAATAAATCTTCTCTGTCTTATGTTTATTCAATTCCGTTGAAACGTCAATCCACTCAACACTATCTCCAAGATCCTTACGAACCATACTGAACATCTGTGTCTGATCCTCCGGCTTCGCAAGTGACGGAAGGGAATGATTCAATACATTTGCTGCATCCGGAACAAGCATCATACGAACCGGAATCTTGGACTGACTCTCTGAAAATGATTTGATTGCCTTAATATTTGCGGCAAGATGATTCTCATCTGCAACTTCAATCTGTTCTAAAAGCTGCCCATTCGTTCCGATATAGACACCATTTTCCAGACGACTTCCACCAATCCGGTCCACCGTAACTTTCAGCTTTCTCCACATGTCTCTTCCAACAAACTGATCATCCATATAAGCTTCAAATTTTTCATCATAATCTCCGCTTATCAGACTGCTCAGGCGAAACTTTGGCTTCGTTACAAGCATACGGTTCTCCTGCACTGATTTTTCTCTGTCAGGCACAATAACATTTATAATAAGGAATAGAAACAAGGTCAGAATAAATATAATACCAACCAATTTCTCCTGTACTTTTCTCTGTCTATCTTTCTTCATCTTTTCACCTTAATTGTTGTCGTTCACTGTTTTCTATAACTCTCTAGAATCTAAAGTACAAAAACGGATTGTACGTATCTGCGATCAGATAAGCAACTGATATTGCCAGCATTCCAAAGAAAACAACCAGTGTGATTACAGTCCGTACTGTATGATTCTCAGACACATTCAGGATTGCACGGAGCATTCTTGATCCAAGTGTTGTTGATCCAATTACTGCCAACAAGTAGAACAACCAGTGTGTCAGGATCACAAAGAATACTTCTTTACTGGCAAATCCTGCTCCGCCGCCAACCATTGCAAAGAGGTAACGAAGTGCTGCTCCAAGGCTTGGACTAAAGAAAAACACCCAGCCAACCAGCACCAGTACTAATGCATAAATATGCTGCAATACACTTGGCCACCGATCCACGATTGCCCCCCAGACATATTTCTCCAGTACGAGAACTACTCCATAATAGATTCCCCATACAATAAAATTCCATGCAGCTCCGTGCCACATTCCGGTCAGCATCCAGACAATCAAAAGGTTTACAATATTTCTTGAAATCGTCACATGATTTCCACCAAGCGGAATATATACGTATTCACGGAACCAGGAGCTCAAAGAAATATGCCATCTGCGCCAGAATTCTGTAATACTTTTAGAAATATACGGCACATCAAAGTTCTTCTTAAACTCAAAACCGAACATTCTTCCAAGTCCGATTGCCATATCTGAATAGCCGCTGAAATCAAAATAAATCTGGAATGCATAAGTAATACATCCAAGCCATGCCATCAGAACTGTCAGGTTACTTGCTGATGTCGATGAGATTTCTTCAAAAATCTTTCCCAGTGTATTTGCAAGCACTGCTTTCTTCGAAAGTCCAATAATAAAGAGCATCGCGCCCTGTCCCAACTTTCTTCCGGAGATTTTCCTTGCGGTAAGCTGCTTCTCAATATCTCCATAACAGACGATTGGTCCGGCAACCAGCTGCGGAAACATGGATACATACAGCGCATACTTCACCAGACTCTGCTGTGCTTTTACCTTTCCTCGATATACATCTATAATATAGGAAATTTCCTGAAATGTGTAAAAAGAAATTCCAATCGGTAATGCCAGTTCCCTGTATGGAATACTGATTCCGAACAACGTATTCGTACTCTCTACCAAAAATCCAAAATATTTAAAGAACACAAGCAGCACAATATTTACTGTTATTGCAAAGACCAGTGACCGCTTTGCTTTCGCCTCATTCTCACTCTTATTCTCAATATCCATTCCGCAAAAATAGTTTAACAAAATACTGAGTATCATCAGAATGATATAAACCGGTTCACCCCAGGCATAGAAGATCAGACTGCCTGCAAGCAGCAGGAGATTCTTCCATTGCGGCGGTGCAATATAATAAACTGCCAGCATGATCGGCAGAAATAAAAACAAAAATGTAATACTACTAAATAACATCTGCTCCCCCTTCTACAGACTCTTGTCAAATGCGCTGCGATATTCAGAAGCTTTCGAAGATACTGCAAAAAAGATATATCTTCCACGAATACTTTCCTGTGAGTCCTCTAAAAGCTTCACCTGTTCCGGCAGGTAAGAATCAAAATCTTCTATTCTCTGTGCTTTTCTCTGTGCGATCGCATTTGTCACATTTTCTATCTGTGCATCATTTTTCACCTGTATCACCAGAACTTCCGCTGCTGAAATACTGGACGGAGAAGAATAATACAAAACACCCTTGTAATCTGCACTGTTCAGTCCATAATTTCTCTTGAGCATCTGGTCATCCATCTGCACAAGTTCTTTACTGTCCAATACACTGCTCACAGCCTTTGATACTTCTGAAAAAGTCCGCTTACTTCCACTTGCATATAGCATCAATATCACAAGATATCCCACGATAATTACTAAAAGTATATATTTCATCGCAGAGATCATTCGCTGTCTTTTCTCTGTCATAGCGTTGCCACCTCCGCCATCTTTTCTGCCCAGATTGGATAGAAATTCGCTTTAAAATGAATTCCATCCTCTTCATAATACTCATCTTCTATAATATCTGAATTATCAATGTATCCGATCTGCTTCTTTTCACACATCGCCTCTAGTTTTTCATTGTAATCTGCGATATTTGCAAGTGCCGGCTCCTTCTCTACCGCACTTTCCTGCACCGGAAAAACAGCATTCACAAAAATGTGCGCATCCGGCATAGCCTTCTGAATCTTCTTAATCACATCTGAATAATCCTTGATAAACTTGTCTACATCTCCGTTTGTCTTAGTTACATCATTCATCCCATATGCCAGAAAAACAATCTGCGGATCCAATTGTTTTGCCTGCTCGATCTGATCATCCAGTTCGCTGAAATGAATTCCAATTTTCGCAACAACACTTGATGTATTCAGTACATCATACTCTGTAAAGCTCGCCGCAATGGAATCGCCCATCACAACAGCACCGGAAAAGCGTTCCTTCATACTTCTTGTATCGGATGAATCTCCTGTTCCATCTTTCTTTTCCAACTGATTAATCTTCTGCTCAATCGTCTTCGCATCTGCAGATTCTTTGCCTTTTATATATGCAATTCCTTCACTGGTGTCGACTGGCTTCTTTGTCAGATTGCTAACACCCTGCACTGCCAGGAGTATCACTGTAATGACCAGCGCACATCCGACCCCGATCCGGATTCCCAGTTTTTGCTTTCTTTTTATTGTTTTCTTCATATATCTATATTCTTTCTGTTTTTTATATACTGTATAGAATCCCATACTGTTTTAATAGTACATTTTTTAGCAATAAAAGTCAACAAATCTGCGCTTGTATCTCGCCATTCCTTTTAGTACAATGATAGGTAGACGATTAAGAACTTAAACAGCTGCGGAGGTATCTGATTTCTATGATTTCACTGACTTTAACAAATGTAAAAAACTTCATGTCTCACCTTCTGTTAAAAGAGACATTTGACAATTTCTCTTTTATTGAAGGAGAGATTATTACGTTTAATACCTTTCGGATTGACGGGTATATACAGAAAGATTTCTTTGATTCTGAAGAAGAGATTCCGGAATATTCTCTTTGGAAAAATCTGCGTGAATTTTGTTTTTCCTTAATTAAGGGAAAGAAAACACCGCTCGGTTTTCATTTTGTCTTCAGCCTGAATTCAAAGAATATTTCCCGTCTGATTGAACAGAAAGAACTGGGACTTAATCCTGCTGACGTGCAGGGACTCTATTTGAATATACGTTACGATGGAACTCATCTCACCTGCGTGACCGGAACTTCCTTCAAGAGTTTTATAATGGATAAGACCCTGGAACGCGAATGGGATGAGATGGTAAAGAAGTTCTTTTTAAAAAAAGAGATTGCATTTGAGTTGATGTAAATTTAAAAATCCATTAGCAATGTGTGCCGCAAGGCGCACATAATAACAGCCGCCTCACGGTCAAATAATCGTGAAGCGGCTGAACTTATTACCATAAATGATGAGAAACTCATAGAACATGTTTCTCATCATTTTACTTTATTATTTTGTCAGAAGCATCATAATATCATTGCTTCTCTTAACGAATGCTGTCATCTCTTCCGGACTTAATGGCTTATGAGCAAGCATTGCAAGATCATACAGCTGTTTGCAGATGATTGACACGTTCTTGCTGTCCTTATTCGCTACAAGGAACTGAACCAGCGGATGGTTGGCGTTAAGAACCAGTGTTGCCTGGCTTCCGAACATGGATGCATCCATGCCGCCCATACCATACATCTTCATCATCTCCTGCATTCTTCTGTTTTCCTCAGAAAGAACTGCCATAGATGCTACATTCTCATCTTTGAGCTTTTCAACTTTAACATCAAGCTTCTCATTGCCAAGCTCTTTGCGGAAGATTTCAACAAGGCTGTCTGTTGTCTTCTGGAATTCTTCCTTCTCATCTTCTGCAACTTCATCCTTCAGAGAATCATGTACATCTGCATCAATTCTCAAGAACTGAACTTCCTGATGTTTCTGCTCAAGGTATGTGATAAATGCAGAATCAATGTTATGTGTCAGAATGATCGCATCCTGTCCCTGGGCCTTGAACATGTTGATGTACTGGCTCTGCTGTACTTCATCTGTTACATAGAAGATTCTTGTCTTCTCTTCTTCCTTCGCATCTGTGTCCTTAGACTCTTCTGCGTCTGTTTTTGTTTCTTCTTCCTTAGTTTCCTCTGTCTTGGTTGCGTCAGCTTCTTCGCCTTTGGCTTCTTTGATGATATCTTCGAGAGTCATGTATTTATGATCAAGATTCTTGTAAAGCATAGAATTCTTCATTTTCTCGCCGAATTTCTCATCTTTCAGGCAGCCGAACTTGATAAATGGACTGATGTCATCCCAATATTTCTCGTAGTTTTCACGGTCTGTCTTGAACATTCCGTTCAACTTGTCAGCAACCTTCTTGGAAATGTAATCAGCAACTTTATTTACAAATCCGTCGTTCTGCAGTGCACTACGTGATACGTTCAACGGCAGATCTGGACAGTCGATCACTCCCTTAAGTACCATAAGGAACTCTGGGATTACTTCTTTAATATTATCTGCGATAAATACCTGGTTATTGTAAAGTTTGATGGTTCCCTCAAGGTTATCATATTGTGTGTTGATCTTAGGGAAGTAAAGGATTCCTTTCAGGTTGAATGGGTAATCCATGTTCAAATGTATCCAGAACAGAGGCTCCTTATAATCGTGAAATACCTTTCTGTAAAATTCCTTGTACTCCTCATCTGTACAGTCATTTGGATGTTTAGCCCACAGTGGGGTAGTGGTGTTGAGAGGCTTAGGAGCCTCAGGCTTTTCTCCGTCCTTTTTATCTTTGATGTCATCAGCTGAAGCCTCCGCATCTGTGGTCTTGTTGTCTGTGCTGCTTTCAGCATCGTTTGTTTTTTCATCGACTTCCTTTGCGTCTACATCAACAGTTGCATCCTTAGGATCCTCCTTTGGAGCGTCAGCGTTGGTGTAGTATATCTCAACAGGCATGAACGAACAGTACTTGTCTATAACTTCCTTGATTCTGTATTCATTTGCAAATTCATAGCTGTCCTCATTCAGATAAAGAGTGATAGTGGTACCACGCTCTGTTCTGAGACTCTTCTTCATGGAGTACTCAAGACCATCCTTGCACTCCCAGTAGACAGCGTCTTCGTCTCCCTTATATGACTTTGTCTCAATTGTTACCTTGTCGGCAACCATGAATGCTGAATAGAAACCGAGTCCAAAATGTCCGATGATCTGCTCCTCAGTCGCCTTATCCTTATACTGCTCAAGGAAGGCTTCAGCCCCTGAGAATGCGATCTGGTTGATATATTTCTCGACCTCTTCCTCTGTCATACCGATACCGTTATCAGTGAAGGTTATGGTCTTGTCGTTGGCACTTGTAGTCACATCGATGCGGTAAGGCTCATCTGGCTCGTCAAATTCGCCCATGAGTGACAGCTTTTTAAGCTTTGTTACGGCATCGCAGCCATTTGATATAAGCTCCCTGACAAATATGTCATGGTCTGAATAAAGCCATTTCTTGATGACAGGGAAAATGTTCTCACTATTGATTGATAAATTACCGTTCTTCATATCGTATACATCTCCTATAAATAATTTTCTAGAATAAAGATGTGTCATCCTCGTTTTGTGTTCCTGTTCATATATGTATGAAAGATACACTGACACATCAAGCTAAGAGATATGATAAATCAGCCCGTTACTAAAGTCAAGAAAAAATTAGCACTCAAATATAATGAGTGCTAACAAGACTTTTGCGCAATACTTCCTTTGACTATTGCCCGTGAGAACAAAAAAGTCTGAGCATATAAAAACTCAGACTTTCTTAATATATTCATAAATACATTGATTAGTTGTCGGTAAAATATATGCCGGCTTTCTTCAGAAACTCCCGTATCTCTGCGTCCCATACGAGTTCAAGAGTTTTGTCCATGGTAAAAATGTTCTGGGTTGCCATGGACGTTAGCTGTATGCTCATTCCATCATAATATATATTGAGTGTGAGGTTGGCAACGTCAGAAACGGGGATTGTGAGGTGATTCTTCTCAAGCATATCCATTATATCAGGCTGTGCGAGCACCAGTACGATCTTGAAACTCAGAGGGAGTTTTTTCCCGCGGATCACATTGTATACATGAGTCCTGAGATTTTCCCATGTAGTATATGATGTCGAAGCCATTGCCTCGAGTTCTTCCTTATCATAGAAGTCTTTGTTTATTCTTCCGTCAAAGCTGTATGTGATGCCACTTCTTACAAATGCCTCTATGGTGAGAAAGTGGTCAAATGTATTTTCCATGAGAAGTTTCTTGACAAAGTCCCGTGTCTCTGTAATCGTAATATCTAACATCAAAATTCTCCTGTTCGGTGCCGAGGTAATAAAGTTTATAACTATATAAAGTATAACAGAAAAGAGGGGAAAAGCAATGGAGGAAAATGAAGTTGTTGACAAACAACACCCACCCACATATACTAAATGCGAAAGGCTGTGAACAGGGAGAGTAGCCACATTCAGAAGATTCAGAGAGACTGTGCCATCGGTTGCGAGCATGGTTATCGGAGATGGGGTGAAGTGCACTTGGGAGCCTGCCGGAGGAATTGATTTTAATAATACTTCTAATTATAGTATTCCGGCACGTGCAAGGGACGTTACACCCGTAAAAGTGGAATCATATGATGATATGTGGAATGCCATATCAGAGTATATTCAATTAGAGTGGAACCGCGGAGAATATACGTAATACAATATACGTGAATTGATACTTCGTCTCTATATGCATAATATGTATGTGTATTGAGACGAAGTTTTTTGTATACAGATGGTATTGGTCATTGAGTATTAATTATTATAGAAAGGACGATATATTTTATGAAGATTTTAAACACACTCACGAGAAGAAAAGAAGAGTTTAAGCCGATCAATGAGGGAAAGGTCGGAATATATGTATGTGGACCTACGGTGTATGACTATATTCATATAGGAAATGCCAGACCTATGATAGTGTTTGACACTCTCAGGAGATATCTTGAGTACAAGGGATATGAGGTCAATTATGTATCAAACTTCACAGACGTTGACGACAAGATCATCAAGCGCGCAAATGCAGAGGGTGTGGATGCCAGTGTTATATCTGAGAGATATATTGCAGAGGTCAAGAAAGACATGGCTGCGCTCAATGTCCGCGAGGCGACGACACATCCAAAGGCTACCGAAGAGATACCTGATATGATAGAGATGGTCAAGACTCTTATAGAGAAGGACTATGCATATGAGGTGAATGGAACAGTATATTTCAGAACAAGAAAGTTCAAGGACTATGGCAAGCTTTCAAAGAAGAACATAGACGATCTTCGTTCAGGCAACAGAGATCTTCTCGTATCCGGAATTGATGAGAAGGAAGATCCACTCGATTTCGTTCTCTGGAAACCAAAGAAAGAGGGAGAGCCATCATGGCCATCACCATGGGGTGACGGAAGACCTGGCTGGCATCTTGAGTGCTCTGTTATGTCCAAGAAGTATATCGGTGATGTCATAGATATACATGCCGGTGGTGAGGATCTTATATTCCCACACCATGAGAACGAGATAGCCCAGAGTGAGGCGGCAAATGGCACAGAATTTGCAAGATACTGGATGCACAACGGTTTCCTCAAGATCAACAATGAGAAGATGTCCAAGTCTCTTGGCAACTTCTTCACAGTCAGGGAGATTGCCGAGAAGTATCCTCTTCAGGTCATCAGATTTTTTATGCTGTCAGCACACTACAGAAGCCCTCTCAACTTCTCGGCGGAGCTTGTCGAGGCATCAAAGAACGGTCTTGAGAGAATACTCACAGCAGTAGATAGACTGAAGTCAATAAACGGTACAGATGGTGATGTGGATAAGTCAGTGGCTGATGAGATGGATGCATTTGTTAAGAAGTATGAGGATGCCATGGATGATGATCTCAACACTGCGGATGCAATATCAGTTATATTCGAGCTTGTAAAGTATGCAAATGTAAATGTGACTGAGGAGTCATCAAAGGCTACAGTGGAGCTTGTGCTTAATACCATAGAAAAACTCTGTGACATACTTGGTATCATCACCGAGAAGAAAGAGGAGATTCTTGATTCTGATATAGAGGCTCTTATCGAGGAGAGACAGGCGGCAAGAAAGGCAAAGAACTTTGCAAGAGCAGATGAGATCCGTGATCAGCTAAGCAGCATGGGAATCATCCTTGAGGATACAAGAGAGGGCGTAAAATGGAAAAGAGCATAGACAGCTATTTTACTGAGATACTGGGAGTGACGTATACCAATCCCAGAGAGTATTCGCCGCTGTCCCTGGCATATATAGGCGACAGTGTGTTTGATCTTCTCATAAAGACACTTGCGGTCACGAAGGACAATAAGCAAGCATACAAATATCACAAAGAAGTCAGCCAGAAGGTTAAGGCTGAAGCACAGGCGGGATATATCATTTATCTGCTAGACAAAGGACTTCTCACCGATGATGAAGAGTGGATATACAAGAGAGGAAGAAATACAAAGACACATTCCACAGCCAAGAATGCCACGGTGGGGCAGTACCGTATGGCGACCGGATTTGAGTGCCTTATAGGATATCTTTATCTCGATAAGCAGTATGACAGAATGTTTGAAATCACCAAATTGATACTGTCAATGCCTGAACCTGACGAAAATAAAGAGAAAATTGCAGAGACAGATAAATATGAAGAAGACACCGTGACGGTGGATGGAGAGTAATATGAGCAGAGAATTTGAGAACAACAACGATGTAAATGAAAATGCTGAGGAGGCATTTGTCATAGAGGGAAGAAATGCAGTTCTTGAGGCTTTCAGATCAGGAAAGACTATAGATAAGCTGTATGTCCTTGACGGATGCAGAGATGGTGTGGTTAACAGCATAGTCAGAGAGGCAAAGAAGCAGGACACAGTGATAAACTATCTCTCAAAGGACAAGTTAAACCAGATGTCACAGGCGGGGAAACATCAGGGCGTTATTGCCCATGCTGCTGCCTACAAGTATGCTGAGATAGAGGATATGTTTGCACTTGCAGAGAGCAGGGGCGAGGATCCATTTTTCTTCATACTTGATGAGATAGAGGATCCACATAATCTCGGTGCGATCATAAGAACAGCAAATCTGTGTGGCGCACATGGAGTCATAATTCCAAAGAGACGTGCAGTCGGCATAACAGCCACCGTCGTAAAGGCGTCTGCAGGTGCCATCAATTATACACCTGTTGCTAAGGTTACAAATATCAGCAAGACCATAGAGGAGCTTAAAGAGCGTGGTATGTGGTTTGCGTGTGCTGACATGGATGGAGAGCTCATGTACAAATGCAATCTCACGGGTTCACTCGGACTTGTTATCGGCAACGAGGGAAATGGCGTGAGCAGGCTTGTGAAAGAAAAGTGTGATTATGTTGTATCAGTTCCTATGAAGGGGGATATCGATTCACTTAACGCATCTGTTGCAGCGGGAGTTCTGGCCTATGAGGTAGTAAGGCAGAGAATGGGTAAGTAAGAGGAACATTATATGTATTCAGATCTATCAGATAATGAATTGCTTGAGTTAATCGGAACGAAAAAGAATAATGAGGCTATGGAGACACTTATAAAAAGATATGGCCCTTTGGTGACCAGGCAGAGCAGAAGTCTTTATATTATCGGAGCAGATGAAGAAGATCTTATACAGGAAGGCATGATAGGGCTGATAAAGGCGATAAATGATTATAAGCCGGATAGAGGGGCGTCGTTCAAAACTTTTGCATTTAAGTGCGTGAGAAGACAGATGCTCACAGCAGTCAGTAGTTCAAATAGCCAGAAAAATACACCGCTTAATCATTACATATCAATATATGGTGATGAAAACAGTGAATATATGAGTCCGCTTGATGAAATAGACAGAGGTGTTATTACCAATCCGGAAGAGATTATGATGGCAAGGCTCA
>ERZ826220.2571-NODE-2571-length-15284-cov-7.380590_pt1 | contig 15284 bp, 15 predicted proteins | sample MGYA00519927_ERZ826220 | MGnify/ENA primary metagenome ERZ826220 (study PRJEB31778, sample SAMEA3449225) | human gut metagenome | biome: human gut; feature: human-associated habitat; material: faeces | place: United Kingdom | collected 2010/2012 ...
ACCGCCAGCTGTTCATCCCCCGCGGATTCGCGCACGGGTTCGCCGTACTGAGCGAGGAGGCGCTCTTCCAGTACAAGTGCGACAACTACTACGCCCCGCAGAGCGAGGGGGCGATCGCATGGAACGACCCGCAGATCGATATCGACTGGCGGATCGACCCCGCGAACGTGATCCTCTCGGAAAAGGACAGCCGTCATCCGAGACTGGACGAAGCACCCGAACTGTTCGACTATAATACGGACTATTACGCCTGACGATAAAACGATTGCGCGGCACAGCTGCGGGCGCCTCGCCGGACAAGGCGGCGACGGCTACGAAAGCAGCCCCGGCGACAATACTTCGCGGCTACGACGGTAGGCGCGATACTCCCCGGAGCAGGGAATCGCTTCGCTGCGCAGCCATGCCCGGCGCAGGGACCGACTGGTAGTCGGGCAATGAAATGCACGGGCCTCGGCGGATGCAGCGATCCCGGCGAGGACTCCGGCGGCCGGACGGAATCCCACGGGTAAAAGGGCGGAGACGGAGAAGTCGAGGAGAAAGGCATACGGCCTCCGGAGGAAGGCGGAACGTTGCGGGCGCGGACGGCGACGTCAGGAACCGGTCCGGGACATCCGTTACCGGTTCACCGACGGCACCAAACCGGGTATCGCCGATCCAGAGGCCGAGCGACGTATCAGGCGATCGTGGACTGCGCCGCTTACACCGGCGTAAACGAAAGTCTAAACGAGCGGCTCTACCGAACCGTCGCACTCTTCCTCCGTTGGCGGAGTATCTCTGCGGCGCTAGCCGGGTTGCTTCGCCGAAAGCGTCCGCGCTTTGCCGCCGTGCCATGAGCCGTTGCGCGGCAATTGCTGTAGACGAGTCGTGGTCACGACGCGCTGCAAGGGCCTCGGTGCGGAGAACATGTGCGGGGCAGATCGGCGCGCATTACGGAAAGGTCCGTACCCGACGCGGCCGTCGAGCTTTCGGGCAGAGACCGCTGCCGGTTGTTCAGTCGGCCGGACAAGCGGCAGGGAAAGAACGGCAAGGCAGCCGCTCGCAAGTAGCCGGGCCGTCGCAACCGTCCTGCTCCGGCGCTTCTTACGGACAGTCGGGACAGCGGACCCGGGACAGCGACCGATCGCAGGCCGGACGGGCCAAAACGCAGGGAGGAAAAACCGAGAGAAAAGGCGTACGGCTTCCGGCCACGGCAAAGCAATAAGTTCTCTGCCTCCGGCGGGAAACCGTGACACGGGCAGCGCCGGAGAGACGCTGAGAGGAGAAAAGCCGCAGCGACGGTTCCGGACCGTTCCCTCCGGCGCGCGAGCGGCACAAACGCACACAGACAAAACCATGCAGAAACCAAGCGAGAGAATCACGGTGCTGGTCACCGGAGCCAACGGGCAGCTCGGGCGCGAGATGCGTCGTGCGGCGGAGGGCAGCAAGGACCGGTACGTCTTCACCGACGTGGCCGAGCTGGACATCGCCGATGCCGATGCGGTCGGATGCACGGTGCGGGAAGAGAAGGCGGACGTGATCGTCAACTGCGCGGCCTATACGAACGTAGACCGGGCCGAGGAGGACGAGGCCGCGGCGGACCTGCTCAACCATCGCGCCGTGGCAAACCTGGCCGCCGCAGCCCGCGAACGAGGGGCCGTGCTGATCCACATATCGACGGACTACGTCTTCCGGGGGGACAAGAGTACGCCCTACGCCGAGGACGACCCGACCGACCCGACGGGAGCCTACGGACGCACGAAGCTGGCTGGCGAACGGGCGATAGCCGAAAGCGGCTGCCGCTATCTGATCTTCCGCACCGCATGGCTCTACTCCGAGTTCGGGAACAACTTCCTTCGGACGATGCTCCGCCTGACCGCCGAGCGCGACAGCCTGAGCGTCGTATTCGATCAGGTCGGCACGCCGACCTACGCCGGGGATTTGGCCCGTGCGATCTTCGAGATCGTGCAGGGGCGGAAGTACGACGGCCGGGAGGGCGTATACCACTTCTCCGACGAAGGAGTCTGCTCGTGGTACGACTTCGCCCGGGCGATCGCCGGGTACGCGGGCCATACGGGATGCGACATCGGGCCGTGCCACAGCTCGGAGTTCCCCAGCAAGGTCCGCCGGCCGAGCTTCTCCGTGCTGGACAAAACCAAGGTAAAGCAGACCTTCGGCATCCGGATACCGCACTGGACCGAATCGCTGAAGGCATGTATCGAGAATCTGAAAAACAGCGAGTCATGACAACGTACAAGCGCAGTATACTGATCACGGGCGGCGCCGGCTTCATCGGGAGCCATGTGGTGCGCCTGTTCGTAAACAAGTACCCCGGATACCGCATCGTCAACCTCGACAAGCTGACCTATGCCGGCAATCTGGCCAACCTCGCGGACGTCGAGAACGCCCCGAACTACGCTTTCATAAAGGCCGATATCTGCGACTACGAGAGGATGCGGGAGCTCTTCCGGGAGTATGCCGTCGACGGGGTGATACACCTCGCAGCCGAAAGCCATGTCGACCGATCGATCCGGGACCCGTTCACCTTCGCCCGGACGAACGTCATGGGAACGCTGTCGCTGCTTCAGGCGGCCAAGGAGCAATGGAACGGAGATTACGAGGGGAAACGGTTCTACCACATATCCACCGACGAGGTCTACGGAGCGCTGCCGATGACGCGGCCCCAAGGCGATCCGAACGGAAACGAGTGCGGAGGAGGACCTTACGGAGACGAGTTCTTCACCGAACGGACCAAGTACGATCCGCACAGCCCCTATTCGGCCAGCAAGGCTTCGTCGGATCACTTCGTCAGGGCCTATCACGACACATACGGCCTGCCGACCGTCATCTCGAACTGCTCGAACAACTACGGACCCTATCAGTTCCCCGAAAAGCTGATCCCGCTGTTCATAAACAACATCCGGGACGACAGGCCGCTGCCCGTCTACGGCAAGGGGCAGAACGTCCGCGACTGGCTATACGTGGAAGACCACGCACGGGCCATCGACCTGATTTTCCACAAGGGGAAAATCGCCGAAACGTACAACATCGGGGGATTCAACGAGTGGAAGAACATCGATCTGATCGAGGTCATCATCAAAACCGTCGACCGACTCTTGGGAAGGCCGGAAGGCGCAAGCGAAAAACTGATTACCTATGTCGCTGACCGCGCCGGGCACGACCTGCGCTACGCGATCGACTCCACGAAGCTCAAGGAGGAATTGGGCTGGGAACCGACCCTCCAGTTCGAAGAAGGTATCGAAAAAACCGTCCGCTGGTATCTCGATAACCAAAAGTGGATCGATAACGTGACTTCAGGTGAGTACCAGAAATATTACGAAGATATGTACGATAAACGATAACTACCAATACGATGATTCCTTTAGTCAAACCGTTTATTGCTCCGGCCGGGGAAATGATGCCGGAAATCGAAAAAATTCTCTATAGCGGGTATATCGCCGAAGGCGAAAAAGTATACGAATTCGAGCGCACATTCGGCACTTATATCGAGAATCCCAATGTCTTGTCACTCAATTCCGGTACGGCGGCTCTACATATTGCATTGATGTTGGCCGGGGTGGGGCCGGGTGACGAAGTCATCAGCACGGCGTTGACCGCAGAACCCACCAATGTGGCGATCAAGCTGGTCGGGGCCGACGTGGTATGGGCCGACGTTGATCCTGCAACCGGGTTGATTTCCCCGGATAGTATTCGAGAAAAGATATCGCCGAAAACGAAGGCTATCATGGTCGTGCATTATGCCGGTATGGTTTGCGATATGGATCGAATCAGTGCGATCGCTTCCGAATCCGGTATCCCGGTCATCGAAGATACTGCGCATGCGATGGGAAGCCGGTACAATGGCAAGCCCGTGGGAAGCCATTCCGCCTATACCTGTTTCTCTTTACAGGCGATCAAACATCTGACTACGGTGGACGGCGGTTTTATAGCTCTGAAAGACGACTCTCAGATGAGTGTCGGACGTAAACTCAGGTGGTTCGGTCTCGACAAGAAAGTCCCGCGGCTGCAAAACGACATCCGTTTTCCCGGTTACAAGTACCACATGAACAATGTTATCGCGACTATCGGCCTCGTTCAGATGCGTTACATCAGCGGCATTGTGGACCGCCATAAGGACAACGGTCGTTATTACGACAAAAAGTTGCAGGGAATTCCCGGCGTAACGCTTCTGCCTTACTATCCACACACGGAACCTTCATACTGGCTTTATACGATGAAGGTGGAAGATCGTCCTGGCTTCGTGCGGATGATGGAGGAAAACGGCGTGCTCGCTTCCGAGTTGCATTTGCGTAACGACCGTCATTCGATTTTCGCACGTTCCGCATGTCAATTACCAGCCTTGGACAATTTTTACAGTCATTTCGTACATATACCTTGCGGATGGTGGGTCGGCGACGAACAGCGGGAACGCATCGTATCCCTAATTAAAAAAGGCTGGTAACAGAAACAAAATAATACGATGATTCCGCTATATAAACCGTTCATGCCGGAAGAGTTGCCGGAAATGAACGCAATCCTCCATTCCGGAGCATTGGCTTACGGCAAGTGGGGGCGGGAGTTCGAAAAGTCATTGGAAGCCTATACGGGCGCTCCGCACGTCGCCGTAGTCAATTCGTTCAACGCAGCGGTACAGATCGCCCTACTGACGCTCGGCATCGGATATGACGACGAGGTCATCACATCACCGCAAAGCTGCCTCGCTTCCAATATGCCTATTCTGTCGGTCGGAGCAAAAGCCGTCTGGGCCGATATCGACCCGCGTACCGGGACTTTGTCTCCAGATAGTGTGCGGAAAAAGCTCACCGCCGCGACGAAAGCCATTTTCCATAATCATCATTGCGGCTACCCTGGCTATATAGATGAAATCAACACGATTGGCAAAGAAAAAGGTCTACCGGTAATCGACGATTGTATCGAGGCGTTTGGCGCACGTTACAAAGGACGAGCGCTGGGTTCGCTGGATACCGATGTCACTCTCTTCTCTTTCCAAACCGTACGTTTACCCAACACGATCGATGGCGGAGCAGTATGTTTCCGGGATATTGAACTGCATGAAAAAGCATGTAAACTGAGAGATTTAGGTGTGGACCGTAGTACGTTCCGCGACGATATGGGAGAGATATCACCTCTTTCCGATGTCCGTCAGCCCGGTATGGGCGTAACGATGAACGAAGTATCAAGCTATATCGGCTGCATGCAGATGCGGCATATCGACTCGCTGTTAGCCATCCAGCGAAGAAACGCGCAGAAATGGCGGTCCGAACTAACCGAAGAACCGTTCTTTCAACCGCTCGGACGTTCGGAAACAGAACCTAATTATTGGGTATTCGGACTGCTTGCCAAACAGGGCCGGATTGACGGTATTCGGCACTTCCGTACGCACGGATACTACGCTTCGAGCGTGCATCTGCCCAACTACAATTACAGCGTTTTCGGAAACTACGAAAACGATTTGCCCGGCGTTCGGGAGTTTTACGAACACTATCTGGCCCTGCCATGCGGGTGGTGGATTGAAGAATAAATTCGAATATGAAAGAAAGATCGATCTTGCTATCAGAGATCGCCGAACACTTCGGGGTCCCGATGATAAACGGTGATATAGAAATTAACGGACTGGGATTATGCAACCGGACTTCGGTTTATCCGTCTATCCTGTCCTATGTCACGTCAACCGAATACATCGCTGCAGCCAAAAACAATCCGAGTATCAAAGCTCTTTTCATTTCAAAAAATCATTATGAATCGATATCGGGATACAAAGATCGTTTCTCCTTTTGCATATCGGATAGTCCGGAAGAGGATTTCTACAAAGCGCATGCTTGGCTTTACGATGTAACCGATTTTTACGAAAAGCCTGACGCACCGCCCGTAATAGGACGCGATTGTCGAATCCACAAATCGGCCATCATAGAAAACGGCACCGTCATAGGCGACCATGTGACGATCGGAGCAAACAGTATTATCCACAGCAACAGCCGGATCGGGAATAATACTTACATAGGATGTAACAGCATAATCGGAAGTGTGGGATTCCAGATTATTTACACAGCTCAAGGCACACCTTTCAATACGCGTCATGTTGGGGGAACGATAATCGGCAACCATGTGTGGATTGGCGATCTCGTAACTGTCGGCAACGCTCTATTTGAAGGTGCAGTCCAGATCGGCGATCACACGCAAATCAACAATCATTGCCATATCGGCCACAACTGTATTATCGGCGAGAGCAATGTTCTCACGGCTCATGTAAGCCTATTAGGGTCGGCAAACGTCAAGAATAATTGCTGGTTATCTCCGGGGGCTATTGTTATGAACCGAGTTACGGTTGAAAATAATGCCATGATAGGAGTTAATTCCGCAGCCAACAAGAACGTACCTCAAGGCAATACCATAATCGGTACGCCGGCACTTCCCATAAAGGAATATTCGAGGATGAGAGCTATACTGAAAAAGATGATAAGATAACCAACGATAAACCATTTTAAAAACATTGTTTGATAACCTATAAATATACGATTTATGAATGATCTTTTTAGAGATAAGGTTTTGCTAATTACCGGAGGAACAGGCTCATTCGGCAGCACGCTTCTCCGCAAGTTCGCAAATTCCGACTTTCGCGAGATAAGAGTCTTCTCCCGCGACGAAAAGAAGCAAGACGAATTAAGAATCGAATTGGCGAATGAGAAAATCAATTTCATTATCGGAGATGTCAGGGATTTTCATTCGATCAATACGGCCATGGAAGGTGTCGACTACGTATTCAACGCCGCAGCGCTCAAACAGGTGCCGTCTTGCGAGTTCTACCCCATGCAAGCGATCCAGACGAATATTCTCGGGTCGGAAAACGTTTTGGAAGCAGCCGTGCAGAACCGAGTGAAGCGGGTTGTCGTTCTTTCAACGGACAAGGCCGTCTATCCCATCAACACGATGGGCATGACAAAAGCCCTCATGGAAAAATTGTGCATCAATAAAGCCAGGATGCCGCAGGTGAAAGCTAACAACGGTGTATTTTGCTGTACCCGTTACGGTAATGTAATGTGTTCTCGAGGCTCGATTATTCCCTTGTTTATTAAGCAGATCAAGCAAGGACTGCCTTTGACGGTCACAGAACCGAATATGACACGTTTCATGATGTCGCTGGACGATTCCGTACGATTGGTCATGTATGCATTCCAAAATGCCCATCCGGGGGACATATTCGTACAAAAAGCCCCGGCTGCCACGATCGAGACGCTGGCCCTCGCTCTCAAAGATCTTTTCCACGCTCCCAACGACATTAAAATTATCGGAGCCCGTCATGGAGAAAAAATGTACGAATCCCTGTGTGGAAAAGAAGAGATGAGCAAGGCGGAAGATCTAGGGGACTTTTACCGCATTCCAGCCGATTTCCGAGACCTGAATTATACGAAATACCGGGCAACCGATCCGCCACGATTGCAAGACAAGGAATATAACTCTAATAACACCAGAAGGCTAGATGTAGAGCAGTTAAAAGAGTTGCTGCTGACATTGCCGTATGTACAAAACGAACTGGAAACCCACTAATCGTCCGTGAGACTTTTAAAGAATGTTATAGCTAATATCGTAGGGAAGTTATGGTCATTCATATCCATATACTTGTTTATCCCGATATACATCAAAGTATTGGGAATAGAGTCCTACGGTATCATCGCGTTCTACACGGTCCTGCAGACTTTCTTGACGTTCGTGGATATCGGCCTGACCGCAACCCTTAACCGGGAGTTTGCCAAAGAGGTTGGGGACACAACCTATAAGATTGAGCTACTGCGGACTTTCGAATATATCTATCTCGGATTAGCCGGGTTGATTTACTGCGGTACGTTCATTTTCGCCCCACAAATTGCCGCAGAGTTCTTGGAATCCGATACGATTGCGCCGAGCGATGTGGTCCAATACGTCAGGTTAATGGGCTTGACTATCGGCTGCAACATATTCGTTTATCTGTACCAAGGAGGCTTAATCGGGCTGCAGCGCCAAGTCACGGCAAATATATTACTTGTGGCTTTTAACGCGATCAAAACGGGTTTAGTCATTCTTCCACTATGGTTTTGGAGTAACCTTTATACTTTTTTTTCTGGCAGTTGGGATGTACTTTTTTATTTTGTTGGGTCATCCGTCACTACTTGCGAAGCTACCTCATTTTCGCCGACGTAAAGCCAAACTTTGCGCACCTCAAGAGATTGTGGCGCTACACAGCCGGGATGATTCTAATGTCCGTGATTTATGCAGCGAATACTCAAATCGACAAACTTGCGGTTGGAGAACTATTTTCATTGACCTATTTCAGCTATTATTTCCTAGCTGTCACAGTGGGGCAAGCAGTACTCATGCTGGTTACACCACTGAGTATGGCGTTTTTACCAGAACTGACTCGACTATTCTCGATACCAGATATTTCCGGGGCCAAACAATTGTACCATAAATTCGCATTCCTTGTAACTGCGTTTGCGGCGGGTGTAAGCATCATGTTGTTTTTCTATGCAGAACCTTTTATCACGATTTGGCAGCACGATGAGCAGATATCCAAAGCAATCACTCCGATGGCCTGCCTATTTATTCTTAGCTTCTTTTTTCTCTCTATCCAGATTGCCCCCTATAATTTAGCATTGGCGAATGGATACGTGAGAACGAATGTTATTATGGGGCTGTTGACTGTTGCCTTATTATGGCCGGGTATCTACTGGTTCGTCGGCTGGTTTGGACTTATTGGGGCGGCAATGCCCCGATTGATCCTCAGTGCGATTTTCACATTGATTCTTGGGTATATCATCATTAAGAGATACCTCCGTGGACAATTCAGCCGCTGGTTGTTCCAGGACACGTTACTTCCCATAGCTATAACCATTCTGACCGCTTTACCCCTCTATTACATATTCCGCATGTTACCCCAAGGCTATTGGACAATCATGTACGGATTAATCATATGCGGAATCTCATTTCTTGCAAACGGCTGTGTTTTCTTGAAATTGTATTCCAATCTTGACTTAAAGCAACTGATGAACAGCAAACGATAATTGTTCATCAAGTATACCCGTATCCAAATAATATTTATTTCTTGATCATGTCACAACCATTCCTGTCGATCGTCATCCCGACACGCAACAGGCAGCATTACTGCATAGCAGCGATTGAGAACATTCTCTCGTACGATTATCCTGACCTTGAGCTGTGTGTTCACGACAATTCGGACGACGACCATATCCAACAATACCTGCAAAGCAGAACACCCGATCCTCGTCTGACCTACAAGCGGATCGCCGAACAGCTCAACTCAGTGGATAATATGGACCGGGCGATCGGCATGGCAACCGGCCACTACGTCTGTATGATCGGGGACGACGACACCATTCTGCCTCATATCTTTGAGGTAACAGAATGGATGGATGCACATAGTATCGACTCCGTATGCACAAATCAGCGCGTACAATACTACTGGCCCGGGGCACACCCAGACGATCTCTCCGGGCTGTTACGCATCACAACGCCCCCGGTTCAGAAAATGTTCGACTGGCCGATTGAGAAAAAGCTCGACCGACTTTTCCACCAAGGAATCACACGGTTCAAAATCTACCGGCTGCCTCAGGTGTATCATGGGGTGATTCTAGGCCGGCGGCTGCAGGAAATCAGGGAAAGGACAGGACACTATTTCGGCGGCTTGTCGCCAGACATCTACTCGACCATGGCTCTCTGCGGCATCGTCAAACACCATATTATCATTGACAAAGCGGTTACCATTGCAGGCGCATGCAGCGCGAGCGCGACGGCACGGAACATAAACCATAGACACCGGGGAGAACTCAGCTCAGCTCCTCATCTGCGACTACGAGGTGATTATAAATGGGACGAGTATATTCCAGCCTATTACAGCGTGGAGACCATATGGGCCGAATCAGCCATGAAAGCCGTAAGCGAAATGGGCATGAATGACCTGCGCGATAAGTTTAACTACGGTTACCTAGCCGCCTTCGCTGCCATGAACAACCGCAACATTTACAAGCTGGCTATGGATAAATCGCTCTCCAAAGAGAACTATTTCGTGGCAAACGACCCTTGGATCAAACCCAAAATCGCGGCGAATGCACTGCAGGTCGGCTATGCCTACACGATCAGGAAACTGAAACGAAAGCTCAAATGGAAGAGCGACGATGTGCAAACTTACTACGGCATCGGAGATATCGCGCAGGCTGTCCGGCAATACACAGAAACAGAATCCAACCAACAGGGCAAAGCATAATCATACATATTCTGACACTCATGAACATTGTTTATACGAAGTACGATCCCAAGAAACACCTGAACCAACTGGTCGAATTGGAGCAAAATCTGTGGAAAGACACAACGAATGACGAACTGAAGAAAATCTTTAGCTGGAAATACCCTGTTGACACGCCTCTTAAAAACGCTTTCGTAGCACTCGACGGAGATCGGTTGATCGCTTTCAGGGGCTTCTTTATCAACACCTACCAGTTGAACGGGCGGACGTTCCCTGTGGCAGTCTTGGGCGATGCCGTCACCGACCCCAGCTACCAACGCCAAGGAATCTTTTCGAAGCTGACCCGTCATAGCCTCGACTACTACAAACAGAACGGGCTGTTTGCCATCATAGCCTTGTCGTCGAACGAGAAATCGTCAGCAGGTTACATAAAGCTGGGGTGGGAACCGTTTGCTCGTAAAAAGATCAACATTCGCCCAGTCCTCTCAAGTCTGATCCCAATCAAGAAACTACAACGTTATTCTTTGACACGCAAGCTGAGAAAATCAAAGGCAGGCCTGTCATTTACCGACCACATGACAGAAACCTTAGCAATCGAACTGGCGGAATATTGTGCGGGACGCTATCCCGCCAACCAGGTAGGGCTCTTCAAGGACAAGCGTTTCTGGATGTATCGGTATGCGGCACCTCATCAGGATTACCGGTTCATCGTGCTCAAAGTGGGACCGGCCACCACAGGGTATGCCTGCTACATGGAGTCAGTCGGTAGCCGCAACGGGATGCGCCATGTCAAACTGTTGGATATATCGGCCTTGACGGACGCATGCTTCGACCTGTTGATCTCGGCTATAGAAACCCGTACATATAGCAAGCTGATGCTGGCCTATATGTCGTCGCCCGCCACAACTGAAGCCAGACGCATCGGGAGAAGATTCCGAATTGTCAAATACGAGCACTGCAATAACGCCTCGGACAATATCCTAGTCAAGCCGATATGCACGGAAACGGACGTAACAGGTCCCCATGCATGGGGGCTCAGTTACATCGACATAGACAGCATGTAATGGAACCTGCTCCAAAATGTTCTGTCGGCATTCCCGACACCCGATACCATAATGACATCCTGCACCCGTGCGTAAGATACGTTGCCGAGGGGTTCGGTGGCCATCAGTGGTGGATGGTGCAATCGCCCCATTACGGCCGGGATGACTCGATCGAGAATCCTATCCTGTTCTTTGGAGATACCGAGCCGGACGGGACGCCCCCTTTGACATGGCATTTCGCCGACGTGGTCAAGGATTCACCGGAAACGGGATATAATTCGGACCCGAACCTTTACTTTGCTGACGACCGGCTGTATGTACTGTGGCGCGAGTTCCGGACCGGCAGGGTCATAAACGCAGGCTATAACTCGGCCATCTATGCGATGGCGTACGACACGTTCTTGCAAAAACAGCAGGAAGTATTCGTCTGTGGCACCCCCGCTTCCAGTCCGTATGACCTTGCAGACCTGTCGCCCATCGTAACGGTCCATGACGGCAGCATAAGCCTCTATACGCTGTATTTCCATCGTGAACCCTCGCTCGTAAAAAGGGCAGTGGCCAAAGCCCTACAAATGGTGGGATGTAAGTATTCCGTACACAAAACGGTCGGGATCAACAGGCTATCAGGCGCATCGCTCCGGGATATGGACGCGGCATCCAAGCTACTCCATTTCACGAACATCGGCTGGCGGAGGCCATGGCATTTCGACATCATCATGTTCAACGGCCAGATGTTCCTACTGGTATTCTGCCAAATGAGACAGAACATCTACCTAGCCGCAAGCGATGGCGACGGCTTCAGGATGTTCGACCGGCCGCTGCTTCCCCCACGCATGCTTGTGGATACCTACAAACCGACCGGCGCGGTGATTGGGAACAACCTATACCTGTACTATACTGACAAAAAGGATAAGGATGATCCCAAACATAACGAACTCTTCAGGTACTGCATAGATCTCCGCGACTACATGGAAAAGATCAGAGACTAATAGGATATGATGCGACCGAAATTCCGAATCTCCATGCGAAGCATTGGGCTATGGAGCTGTTTCATCGTCCTGATGGGTCTCTCGGGCTTCCGCTGGGATGTCGGCGTCGATTTCATGAACTACTACGTCCAGTTCGGCGACGACCTGATGAATGAAATGCTACTTGAACGGATAGAGATCGGCAACCATGCCGTAAAATATTTGCTTCAACTCAACGGGTTCACCGACGGAAGGTACTGGATATGGGTCATGGCGCTCATCACACTCTTTTGTGTCTTTTACAGCATATCTAAATATTCGACAAACTACGTTTTCTCGATCGTTTTGTACCTGTGCATGGGGTATTTTTTCTATTCGCTCAACGGGATCAGACAACACTGCGCCATAGCCATCTCGATGTTTTCATGGCAATTCCTGATGGAAAACAAGCCGGTTCGGTACACTGCCGTTCTGCTTGTCGCAAGCCTGTTCCACACATCGGTACTCATCATGCTTCCATTCTACCTGATCCGCAATCATGAGTTCAAGAAGAAAATGCTGATCGTCTTGTGTTGTCTGTGCATGCCGCTGGCATTTGTCGGATCGGCAATCCTCCCCTATATCATATCTCTGTTCCCCAAATATGCTATATATGAAGATAGTTCGTTCGCCGTAGCCAGCGGCAAGATACTGTCTTATTTGAGAATGATATTTCCACTTTTCCTGTTCTACATGACCATGCAAGTATATGACAAGCTCATCACTGACCGTCAAAACCGAGTCATTCTTAACTTGTCCTTGTGTGCCATGCTATGGACTATTCTGTTTCCCAGCGTGCCACTCATGGTCCGGATAGGATACTACATGCAGCTATCCTACATTTTCTTTATCCCGATACTATGCAGAACCCTTAGCAAAAGCAACGGGAAAGTTTTCAAAATATTCACCATAACATATAACCTGCTGTTCATATCCCTCATCCTTTTCGTCAGGGCCGAAGCGAAGATCATTCCCTACCACATAGATTTTGGAATAGCTGACAATGACTTATTGATCCTGACGGCCACGGTTCTACTGAGCATGGTAGTGTTTGTCAAACTATTAGCGGTCCCGCGCAAAAAATCACTTTTCAGGCCGACTGCCCATTATGCATACCCGTCTACAATGCGGCGGGCAGCATCGAACGATACTTTGACTCGGTCTTGGCCCAAACCTACGAAGTGAACTATCAGGTTATCACGGTCAACGACGGATCGATCAACGACTCGTTCCTCAGTTACCCCACCATAAAACAATGACCCAACCGTGGAATTCCCCGCCGTAATCATCCCTTTCTACAACACATAGGGAACCATTATCGAGCCGGTCGAATCGGTCGTTGCCAAATGTCGTTCCAATGCCTGCGACTGGGAGTTATTGCTACGATTTCCTCCCGACTAAAGACCTGTTCAAAAAACAAACTGTATTTCATGACTACGATTTCCGTCATCATTCCGATGTACAATTCGGAACGAACCATTGAGAAAGCCCTCGATTCGGTAGTCGGACAGACCTATCCGGCACATTACCAAATCATCGTCGTGGACGACGGCTCGTCGGACCGCAGCGCCGAACTTGTCGAGCGCTATGCGGAAGCCCATCCTTCGGCCGATATCCGGCTGATCCGCCAATCCAACGGAGGAGTATCCTCGGCCCGAAACGCGGGCATGAGAGCCGCGACAGGCCAGTGGATCGCGCTGCTTGACAGCGACGACCAATGGCTGCCCGACAAGACAAGGATACAAATGGACATCCTTTCGCGTCATCCTCAGATCGATCTGCTGGGATCGAACGTAACGGGTGCCAAAACACGGATCCTGTGGAAAACCAAAAATAAATTATCCCCTATTCATGTATGGGAACTTTTCATCAAATGGCATCCACCTACCCCTACCATAATATTTAAATCAGACATTCTCGAAGAAATAGGCCAATACAATGAAAGTATGCGGTACGCAGAAGACGGGGAATTTCTACTTCGCATCTGCATGCGGAAAAATTGCTGGTTCACACCAGAACAACTGGTGTTCTGCGGCGAGGGAAAACCTGCTTTCGGAGCAAGCGGACTTTCAGCTAACCTCAATGGCATGCAACGGGGCCAGAGATACATTATCCGATATGCTTACCAAACACATGCTATCAATTATATCCAGTATCTTTTTTTCAGAATGTATGCCGAATTGAAGCACTGGAGGCGCCTTGCGATTGTATGGAATCGGAAAAGACGCCTCACTTCTTGCCTGGTATATTTTTTTGGAGTAACCCTACTCAAGTTCAACGAATAAATATATCATTTTATTCTCAGCCATGCACAATCAGTACGGGACATTCCGAAAATTGCAAATGCTATGCTGGCTCCTGCGAACCAAGATAATCTGGAGGCGGGCACGGCTCATCCGCTTTCCGCTCGATCTGCGGGGAAAGAGATATATCGACCCGGGCGCGGGACTGACGACCGGCGTCGGATGCCGGTTGGAAGCCTATTCCGACGGGCCGTGCGTTTTCCGCTTCGGGCAGAACGTACAACTGAACGATTACGTACATATCTGCGCCATGCGAAAAATCGAGATCGGCAATCACGTACTGATGGCCAGCAAAATCTACATATCCGACAACAGTCACGGCCGATACGACGCCTCGAAGGAAAATTCGGATCCGGAAACCTCGCCACTCGAACGCTCTTATCAGATCGAGCCCGTTTCTATCGGCGATAAGACATGGATCGGCGACAATGTCTGCATTCTGCCCGGGACGCGGATCGGACGCGGATCGGTCGTCGGAGCCAACTCGGTCGTCCGGGGCGTTTTCCCGGACTACTGCGTAATCGTGGGCGCTCCGGCCCGGATCGTCAAGCGGTACGACCCGGTGCGGAAAGGGTGGTACGGGACCGATCCTCGGGGAGAATTCGTCTCATAAAATTTGTTTATCAAGGATACGTCATGAAAAATATTCTGATCACGGGCGGCGCGGGCTTCATCGGCTCGCACGTCGCGCTCAAGCTCG
>ERZ826220.2574-NODE-2574-length-15276-cov-3.358386_pt1 | contig 15276 bp, 25 predicted proteins | sample MGYA00519927_ERZ826220 | MGnify/ENA primary metagenome ERZ826220 (study PRJEB31778, sample SAMEA3449225) | human gut metagenome | biome: human gut; feature: human-associated habitat; material: faeces | place: United Kingdom | collected 2010/2012 ...
AAGTTGCTTGTTTGTAGCTGGAATTTCAATATCCATAACCCCTATTTGTTGATGAATATTTTCAAATCCTTTACCATTAGCATAATTTATCTTTATAGACTTCTAAGGCAACTAAAATCATTGTTGCAAATGCTGTGGTAAAATATTAACCAACTCCTCTTCATGAAAGAATTGTTCCTCTTCTTTTTGTAAAGCTTGCTGCGCTGCCGTGTAACTTCTTTTGTCCGTTTGAATTGCATTCTCATATACTTTGGCAGTCCGATCCTTGAGCAGTTCCCTTTTTTCCATTATTTCGTTCTCAGATAATGCATCAAAGTCTGTTAATACGGAAATATAATCTTCCCTTATTGACCATAGGCTATTAGCAACATCAATGTGTTTCTGTTCTTCTGCTGCAAAGTCTTTACTTTTTAAATAACCATTCACAACAAGCAAATCTTAATGTTGGTCTTTCCTGTGCCAATTTCTTAATTGTTTCCTTTTTAAAGTGGTCTGAATGTATATGCGTGAGAAGTACTATTTTTAACTGTTTATAATACTTCTCTAATTTTTTAAAAGTAACTCCACAATCTATTAAAATTATGTCTTTTATTATTGTTGCATTTCCTGTGCTACAACTTGATATAATTTTATAGTTCATTCATTGATACCTCTTTTGTATTTTCTGTTTGTTCTTCTATTTCAGCTTGTACCTCAATAGGTTCTTGTTGTGGAATTTCTTGTTGCATTTCTTCTGCTTCATACATTCCTGCCAAATCTTCAACAAATGTTTCTCTTAATGCTCTTACTTTTGCAACTTTCTCAACCATTGTTGCTCCTTTGCTTCCCCAGTTTGAATTTAATTGTCCTTGTCCTGTTTTTTGTGCTACTTCATTAAAACTTACACTTGAATATGTAGGATGTGTCCAGTCTTTTCTAAATACCCTAGCCCAACCACCTACAAGTTGTTCATTTCCTAATCTAAATGTTCCTTGTCTTTCTTCTACACTTCCATCTTCTTTTTGGACTATGATTCCACTTTCCATTCCGTCATAATTTGGATTGAGTACTGCTCTTTTTAATATTGCGTCTTTTCCTACAACTAATTGCGCTGGTACTCCTGCTTTATATTTAATTAAATATGCTTCCCTTAAGAATGGATTTAATTTTCTAACTTTACAAAGTTCTGTAAATAACTTAAATTCTTGATTTGTTATTTTTGCGTCTGTTCCTACTATATACTCTTGTACTATGCTTGGTGTCAATTTTATTTCATTTCCGTCAATATCAAATTTGACCATTAATTCATTATTTTTTTGTACTTCATTACTCATAATCGTAACCTCCACTTTCTAAAAATTGTTTTAATTCTTTTAATTTTGTTCTTGTTCCTTTTACCTTAAATTTTAATATTAAAATTTCTTCTGTTTTTTCTTCTATTACTGGTGCATTTAATATTATTTGTTCACTATATTTATCAGACTCTTTTGCAGTATCAACAACAAATTTTTGAAGTTCCTTTTCTTGTTCCATTTTTTTCTTTTCTTCTTCAATAGCTTTAAATCTACTTGTTACACTTGTTATTGCTTGTGATACATTTAATGTTTGTTTGTATCCAACTAGTATTTCTGCTTTATGTTCTTGTGTTTCTATTAATTTTAAATCGTCTACTATTTTGTCTATAAATTGTTTTGCTTGTTCTTTTAAGCTTTTCATACTTGCTGATAATGTTACATTTATTCTTGCTTGTCCATATGTAATAAAATCAATATTATTTGCTATTTTATATTCTTCAAAGTAATCTTTTATTTCTTGCTCTTTTTTAGCTTTAAATTCATTTTCAGTTAAATCTATTTTTGTCTTTAAATCACTATCAGCACTTTTATATTTATCTGATATATATTGCTTATAAACATCTTCAAATTTCATATAAGGTGCTAATATTTGTTCTTTTACTAGTTTTCTTTGTTGTTCTACTTCTTTAAATTCTTTATTTAAGTCTGCTCTTACTTGTTTTATTGTTTTTATATTTTCGTCAGTACATATTAAACTTTTTGCATATTCAACTTTCTTATCTACATCTATTGATAACTCTTTCAAATGTTCCTCAATCTGAGGTAATTGTTTTACTATTATTAAATCTTGCATTATTTTTTACTCAACCTTTCATCTATTTCATCTTCGTATTGTTCATCATCTTTTTCTAGTAAATACTCTAAATAACTGTCATAATCATTATTTGTTTCTATATAGTCATCTTCGACCATTCTATTTTCTAACATTTTCATTTCTCCTTTTTGACATATCTCATTATTGATGTTATAATAAAAGAGATATGAATTTATATATATAATTCTTGTTGAACTAGTTAGAACTTGGTAGGTTGACTAGTTCTTTTTTATTTAATATAGTTCTTATTTTATTTTTTAGATTTTCTGTATTGTTATAATCTTGTTCTTGTAAGAGTTTTTCTATTGCTAATAACTTTCTATGATGTTTATAATTTTCTAAATGCTCATCTTCTATTTCTGCTCTCAAACTTTTTTGACTTATTTCTAGTCTTTCTACTTTTCTTTCTGCTTCTTTTAAAGCTTTTCTACTTTCATCAACTAAACTTTGTAATTCTTTTATCTTCTTAAACATTTCTTACACTCCTTTCCTTTTAATTTTAATTTTGCCAAAGTAATTATGTGCCAGTAATAACACTTATCTAACTTGTCCATCTTTGGTACTCCTTTCTTGTAAAATTTTGTAAATTAATGTATAATACCCTCGAAAGAGAGGTTATTATTATGTTTGTTTGGTTCATTTCTTTAAATGCTACTGATAAAATCGCATTATTTGCTCTTGTAGTTGCTTTATATGGAGCTATTTTATCTACTATTCTTTATAATAAAGAAAAATTTAATTTAAAATTTATAAATCTTGGTATTAATTTTGTAACTCTTTCTCCTAATGATGTAATATCAAATGACTTTGAAGAAGAATTTGTAACATATAGTAAAAATCTATATACCATAGCATTATTGGTTAGAATAAATAATTGCTCTAAAAATCCTATAACAATAACAGATTTCATATTAAATAAAAAACATATATATAATAGTTTTTCTTCAAAAGACTACTCTTTTATTCCTACGGATTTTGAATTTTATGATAATCATTTAATAAAAAATAATGGTAAATATATAAAAGATAAATTGATTACACCTTTAGTCAAATTAGAGCCACTATCATCTTGTGAGGGGTTCATAATTTTTGATAATTTAAATAACATTCCTAAAAAATTCAATCTCATAATTAATGCAGTTCCAAAATCCAAAAAATTTAAATTTAAATTTAAAATAGATAAAGACTTTAGAAATCAAATAATAAAATAATCAACATTAATATTGCATTTAACCAATTAAGTATTGCTATCATAAGTAATACTTTTTCTTTTTTATTTTGTTCTTTTGCTTCTTTAATTTCATGATTACTTATTCCATATTTTTTTAATTCTTTTTCACGTTTTTTTGTCATCTTTTCCTCCTAGTATGTCATTCCCTGTAAGAACATCCAGTAACAAAATGTTACTCCTGCTAACCACATTGATGTATATGCTACTGCTTGTCCTAATCTCATATAGACTTTGCTTTTGTCTATTCTAAAATTTTTCCAACTTCTTTTCATTTGTTTTCCTCCTTTGATTTATTTTCCACCTATGTTATAATTTTGTCGAAAGGTGGTGATTATTATGTCTGATAATGAGATACATGATTTAGCATTAACTTCTGCTAAATATCAAATTCAATTTAATACCGATAAGTACAGATTAAATACTAATGGTTTTAACCTAATGGTCTCTGATTTATTAACCTATTATTTACACGCCAAAAAAATTATTAAAAAAACTTTGCCTAACACAAACTAATCTTAGAATTGTTAAGTACAAACTTTGCATTTTCTAACAAGTTTAATGCATCATTATAAGTTAATTTATCTAATTCGTTTACAATGTTAGCTAATTTTGATGCATTTTCTTTTTTTAAAAAGCACATTGAACCTTCAAAAAACTCTAATATTTTTGTTTCATTCATTTGTTTTCACTTCCTTTCTTAAATTATTTGTCTAGCCAGTTCCTTAAGTGCATTTTGCTTTTCATCATTTTCAAGTCCTAAATCATATAAAAATACAGCTCTTTTATCTGCAATTTGTTTTACACCAGTTCCTTTTATTCTTGGAAAATCATCTCTGTTAAATATTTCCCTTGCTTTATTTTCTCCAATTCCTCTCCATTCTGCATAATCTAATGGTGTTATTGTTTCTGGTAATTCTTCATATGTTTTTATTGATTTCTTTTCTTTCATTTCTTCACTTCCTCTCTTCTCTTGCATTTTATAATTAATTTTTTTATTTCTTAAAAACGAAGTTTTTATTTGTCAATATAAAATTTAAATTTATTTTTTAGGAAATATGTTTAATACCTTATACATTATTTGTCTTAATTCTTCTGTTTTTTCTGCTGGTATTGCTTGTACTCTTCTGTATCCTAATGTTAATCTGGCTATCGTTGATATTGAATCAAAAATTTTATTTAATTCTCTGGGTTCTGTATAACCTTTAGAATAAAACATTTTCTTAAATTCTTTTTTTAATACTGTCCACGTATCATCTTTTATGATTTGTTTTGTTGTCATTTCATTTAAAATTTCTCGTTTTATTTCTTCTTTTAGTTTTTTTAATTCTTCTTCTGACATTTCAGCCTCCCTTTTTTGTTCAGTTTTACTGTACTTTAAAGTTAAAAAATTTTGAACTTGATGTTTTTAAAATTTTAGATATACTATTTATATGTGAAATTTTAGGTTCAGCAATACCATTTTCAATATTATAATAAGTTGCAGGACTTTTAAATCCCATAAATCTAGACATATCTCTAATAGAAAAACCTTTTTCTTCTCTGGTTTTTTTTAGTTCTTCTGTATTAACAAACTTACTATATTTATTTTCCAACACTTTTCCTCCTTCCTGTTCATTTTTGTTGAACTTATTATATACAGTATTTTTGAACTTGTCAATAGTTTTTTTAAAAAAAGTTTTTAATTGCTGTACAAGCCTTACAACTGTAAGAAAAAAATTTTTAAAATGTTTACTTATTTTGAACATTGTGTTATAATGTTTATATAATTTGAACGAGGTGTTTAGATATGAAAAAAGAAATGGATATGAAAATAAAAATAGGAGCAAGAATAAAATTCTTAAGAACAGAATTAGGACTTACTCAAGAGCAACTTGCAAATAAATTACCTAATGTAAAAGGTAAAAGTAGTATAGCTAATTATGAAAATGGTTCTAATCTTCCAGGAGATGAAGTAAAACTTAAATTATGTGAAATTTTTAAATGTAGTTTAGATTATTTAATGTGCAAATCAGATATAAAAAATCCAGAACAACCTGATGACCCATTAGGACTAGCCAAAATCGGGTTTAATATGAAAGATTACAACCCACCTAGTGAAACTCAAAAGCAACAAATAAAAGGTTTATTAGAAGTAATTATGAAAGATAATAAAAAAAATGTTGGAGATAAAAAGAATGAATCTAAATAATTTATATGATTTAGCAGAAAAAGAACATATAAAAATATATGATTACTATATAGATGATGCTTATGGTTGTTTTATAAATATAGATAAGATAAATGCAATTGCATTAAATTATACAAGTATAGATAACTCATATATTGAAAAAGAAACTTTATCAGAAGAATTAGGACACTATTATCAAGATGCAACATATTCTATTAACTGTACTGACACAACTTTGATAAACAAGCAGGAATATAGAGCTAAGAAATGGAGCTATTATATATTAATTCCTTTTGAGAATCTAAAATTAGCCATTAAAAATCGGAATTAATACAGTTTATAGTTTAGCAGATTATTTTGAGGTTACAATTGAATATATGAAAAAAGCTCTTAAATTTTATGAAGGCAAATATGGATATATATACTAAGGATAAGTTGAAATATACTTATCTTATTTTTTAAGGAGGTAACTATGGCAAAGCGTGGAAATGGCGAAGGAACTATATATTATAGTGAAAAATTAAATAAATGGGTTGGTCAATTTACTGCTGGTAGAAAATCAGATGGAAAATTAAATCGTAAATCTGTTTATGGTAATACTAGAAAAGAAGTTAAAGAGAAGATGACTAGAGCTATTGCTGATGTTCAAGACGATATTTATATTGATAAATCAGAGATAACCGTTTATGAATTATGTAAAGAAATTGTTGAAGATAAAAGAAAATCTAATCAAAATTCTTCTAGCACATATAATCGTGCTAAATATACATTAAAAATTATAGAAAACAGTTCATTAGGAAATATGCCTATTCAAAAAGTTACTGCTAAAAATATAAAAAATTTTTTAAATGATAATACCAATTATGCTGACTCAACTTTAAAAAAAATATATCAATTATTAGGACAAGCTTTTAAAAGAGCAGTTGAAAGAAATATAATTATTAAAAATCCTATTACTTATGAAGAAGCACGAAAACCAAAATCCAATAAAGAAAGTTCAAAAGTTGAAGCATTAACCATAGATGAAGAAAAAAAGCTTATATCTTCATTATCAAATGAAACAACACTATATAAACCCATAATCTTATTAATGCTATTTACTGGAATGAGAATTGGAGAAGTTCTTGCATTAAAATGGAATTGTATTAATAAGGATTCAATTACAATACATCAATCATTAACAAGAGATGATTATGGTAAAGTTATTCTGGGAGAAAAAGTAAAAACAAAAAAATCTCAAAGAGAAATACCTATTAATAATATTATTAAAGAAATATTAAATTATATACCTAAAAATAGCACTCTACTATTCCCTGATATTACTCCTAGAAGTACACATACTTTTTTAAATAATTTTAATGCAACTAATTGCATTACTAATCATATTCATCCACATATGTTAAGACATACATATGCAACTCGTTGTATTGAAGCTGGAATGAATATAAAAGTATTACAAAAAAAATTAGGTCATAAAAATATACAGACTACTTTGGATACATATGCCAGTGTATTCGACAAATTTGAAGACTCTGAAGATGATAAGTTATTATCTTATTTTGAAGAAAATAAAATTGGGTTGCATTAAAATTGCATTAAATGCATATAAAAAAAGAGAGATTAAAATCTCTCTTTTTCTGTATTGGTGCGGATGAAGGGACTCGAACCCCCACGCCGTTGGCACTGGTTCCTAAGACCAGCGCGTCTACCAATTCCGCCACATCCGCATTTCGTATTAACAATACCTATAATAGCACATTTTATATTTCATTGTCAATAGAAAAATGATAAAAAATTAAAAAAATCGAAAAGTAAAATTTTATCAAAAAGTGCTTGACATATAAACATATGTTTGATACAATGAGCCTAAATTCAAATAGAAGATTAGGAGATGATTAGAATGGATGAGAAAATTTATAGTAATCAAAGTTTCGAGGATATCAAACATATTGATGAAAATGGAATCGAATTCTGGTATGCAAGAGAACTACAAAAGGTATTAGATTATAAGGAATGGAGAAAATTTGAAAATGTAATTCAAAAAGCAATAATGGCTTGCAAAAATACTTGTATTAGTGAAGTTGACCATTTTGTCGGTGCCGACAAAATGGTACAAATAGGTTCTGGAGCAGAAAGAAAACAAAAAGATTACAAACTAACACGTTATGCGTGCTATTTAATAGCACAAAATGGAGATAGTAGAAAAAAAGTAATTGCATTAGCACAAACATATTTTGCAATTCAAACCAGAAAACAAGAAATTAGTGAAAAAGAGTACAGTTTATTAACTGAAGACGAAAAAAGATTTTATCAAAGAAATTTAACAAGAAAAGGAAACTATTCACTTAATCAAACTGCAAAAAATGCAGGAGTTAAAAATTTTGATAAATTTCATAATTCTGGATATAAGGGATTATACAATGGAGAAACTGCAGATGATATTGCCAAAAGAAAAGGATTAAGATATAGAGAAGATATTTTAGACAATATGGGAAGTGAAGAACTTGCAGCGAATTTATTCCGTATTACGCAGACTGAATCAAAATTAAAAAGAGATAATATTTCTACAGAAAAAGAAGCAAATAAAACTCATTATAATATTGGAAAAAATATTAGAGAAGTAATTGCTAAAAATGGTGGAACTATGCCAGAAAATTTGCCAACACCCGAAAAGAGCCTAAAACAATTGGAAAAAGAAAGTAAGAAAAAATTATTGAAACAAAATGTTTAAAATAAATAAAAAATTACAAAAAAAGCAAATTTATGTTTGACATTTTTTTGTTTGTGTGATATTATGTACAAAAATGAGAAATGGAGTGAGTCAAATGCCAAGAAAAAGACCAGAATTAAATGTAAGAGAAAAAGCAATACTAAGATATATTGAAAAACAAATAATGAATGTAGGATATCCACCATCAGTAAGAGAAATAGGAAAATCTGTAGGATTAAGCTCAACAGCAACAGTACATTCATATTTAAATAAACTAGAAGAAAAAGGCTATATTAAAAAAGAAAATAAAAAAGGAAGAACTTTAAAGGTAATAAAAGGTTTACTTGGAGATAATAACAAGCCAGAAGTAGAACTTAAAGACTTTTATGGTGGAAAAGAAATGGTAGAGGTTCCTGTAATAGGAAAAATTACGGCTGGAGAACCAATACTTGCAGTGGAAAATGTAACAGACACATTTCCTATTCCAATAGATTTTGTTGGAAATAGCGAAAGCTTTATGCTTACTGTAAGAGGAGAAAGTATGATAGAAGCTGGAATATTAGATGGAGATTATATTCTAGTAAAAAAACAAAATACAGCAGAAAATGGACAAATTGTAGTTGCATTAATTGGAGATGAAGCAACAGTTAAAACGTTTTACAAAGAAAAGGATCACATAAGATTACAACCTGAAAATAGTACAATGGACCCTATTATAGTTCCTATGTGCGAAATACTAGGAAAGGTAGCAGGAGTTTTTAGAAAAATAAAATAACTAAAAAATTAATTAATATGGGGAATGTTATATGAGTAAATATTTTGATAATTTTTATCGCAATACAGATAATAGAATGAAAAACTTTTTTACATATTTTCTAATGTTTATTTTACTATATGTTATAGTAGACATTTTATCATTTGGATATATTTATAGTACATATAAAACAATAGAACAATATGAAATTGTAGTTACAAATCCAGATGTTACTGTAGAAAAAGCAAAAGCAACGAATGTAAATGGTTTTGTAGAAGGAAAAATTAGAAATAATGGAACAACAACTATTTCTAATCAATATTTAAAATTTGATTTTTATAGTGAAAGAGGAGTTAAAGTAGGTACTAAATACTTAAAAGTAGATACTTTGGGGGAAAGTACAGAAAAAGAATATAAAGTTCAATTTAGATTTGACAATGTAAAATATTTTACAGTTAATTTAGCAACACAAGAAGAAGTTGACAATGCTCAAGAATTTGAATTAAAAATAGAAGATGATATTGGAGTTCCATTATTGTTTTCTGGATTGTTGTTGTTAATACTTTTATAATTATTTATGTGAAAAATGGTTATATATAAAAATTAATAAAAAGTATACAAATAAAAAACAATACAAATTTGTAAAAAATAGCAAAAAAGGTTTGCTATTTTTTTGCTTATGTAATATAATCGTAACATAAACGTAATAACGGTGAAATAAAATTTTAATAGACTAACTATTGAAAGGAAGAGCTTTAATGTTTAATTATGGACAAGATATAGGTATAGACCTTGGAACAGCTACAGTAATAGCATATGCAAAGGGAAAAGGTATTGTTTTAAGAGAACCATCTGTAGTTGCTGTAGATAATAATACAGGAGATGTCTTAGCTGTAGGGAAAGAAGCAAGAAAAATGTTAGGAAGAACACCTGGTAATATAGTAGCAACGAGACCTTTAAGAGATGGTGTTATATCAAATTATACTGTAACAGAAAAAATGTTAAAGTATTTTATTAGTAAAATATGTGGAAAGTTTATATTTGCTCCTAGAATTATGATTTGTATACCTTCGCAAGCAACAGAAGTAGAAAAAAAGGCAGTAATAGATGCAGCATCTCAAGCAGGTGCAAAAAAGGTATATTTGATAGAAGAACCAATAGCTGCTGCTATTGGAGCAGGAATAGATATATCAAAACCATGTGGAAATATGATTATTGATATAGGCGGAGGTACAACAGATGTAGCTGTTATATCTTTAGGAGGTTCTGTTGTAAGTACATCTTTAAAAGTAGCAGGAGATAAATTTGACGAAGCAATTGTAAAATATATAAAAAGAAGACATAATATTATGATTGGAGAAATGACAGCAGAAGAATTAAAAATAAATATAGGGTGTGCATATCCTAAAATCCAAGATACAGAGATGGAAATTAGAGGGAGAGATTTAGTCACTGGTTTACCAAAAACAATTTCAATCCATTCTAGCGAAATGTTGGAAGCATTAATAGAACCAGCAATGGAAATTGTAGAAGCAGTACATTCAGTTTTAGAAAAAACACCACCAGAATTAGCTGCAGATATTAGTGATAAAGGAATTTATATGACAGGTGGCGGAAGCCTATTAAATGGATTAGATAAGCTTATACAAGAAAAAACAGGAATAAATATTATGATAGCACAAGATGCTGTATCATGTGTTGCATTAGGAACAGGTAAGGCTTTAAATAATCTAGATATATTAGACCAAAGAAGAAGGAGATAATTGTAGTAAATGAATAAAACAAAAAGAAAAATTTTTGAAACATCAATGAAATTATTTGCAGAAAAGGGATATGATGCAACAAGTATAGAAGAAATTACAGCAACAGTTGGAGTGGCAAAAGGTACATTATATTATCATTTTTCAAGTAAAGAAGAAATATTTAACTTTTTAGTAGAAGAAGGAGTAAAGCTTTTAAAAAATAGTATAGAAATAAAAACAGATAAGTTATCAAATTCGCTAGATAAAATAAGGGCTATTGTATTAATACAAATAAAAATATTAGTAAAATATGAAAATTTTATGACTATAATATTAAGTCAAATATGGGGAAATGATGCAAGAAACATAATGTGTAGAAATCATGTTTTTGAGTATATACAGATGATAGAAGAAATTGTAAAAAAAGGTATGGAACAAAAAGAAATATTAGATGGAGATGCAAACATTATAGCATCAGGAATATTTGGATTTACATGTTCAAGTTTAATATATAAAATGAGACATAATAAAGATGGAATAGATATTCAAAAGCTATATAAAGAAATAGACAAATCATTTATAAAAAAATTAAAGAAAGTATAAAATGATAAAATAAGAAAGTTATAAAGTTATAAAATAAGAAAGTTATAAAATATAAACTAATAAATAAATTTTTAGTATTGAAAAATTCAAATTAATAAGAAGAGTAAGAACTTTTAAATAACAAAATAAGTATTAACTGGAAAATTATAAATAATCAATAAAAAGGGGAATAAAAAATGAGAATATTAAAAGATTTTAAATTACCAAAATTTAAATTTCCAAAAATGAAAATGAAAGGAATTTCTGAAATTGATGAAGTAAAATTAGACTATGAAGCATTAAAAAAAGCAGAAGAAAATCAAGAAAAAGCAGAAAAAATTAAGCATTATGAGCCAACGACATACAAAACAATGAAAGAAATCTTTAAAAGATCTAAGGAAAAATATGCAGATAATGTATTTATATTAGAAAAATTCGAGCCAAAAGGAAGTTTTAAAGAAATAACTTATAGTCAATTTTGTAAAGATGTTATTGGTTTTGGAACAGCATTAACAAGAAAATTAAAATTGAATAATGATAGGGTAATTATAATAGGAGAAAATACATATCATTGGTATGTATCTTATATGACAATGCTTTGTGGTGCAGGAATTGCAGTTCCAACAGATAAAGAGTTACCAGAAAATGAAATTTTAAATATAATAGAAAGATCAAGAGCAACTGCGGTAATTTATTCTACTAAAGAAGCAGAAAAAATAAAAAAGATAGTAGATGCAGCAGAAGGTGTTAAATATTTTATACAAATGAATTCAAGCCAAGAACCAGATGGTAAATTTATTGGATTAGATTATTTAATAGAAGAAGGAACAGCTTTAGTAGATGGTGGAGATAACAGCTTTATGGATATAGAAATAGATCCAGATGAATTTAAAGTTTTATTATTTACATCAGGGACAACAGCAAAGTCTAAAGGTGTAATGTTATGCAATAGAAACTTAGCAGAAAATATAAATGCAGTTTCTGCATATGTTAATTTAAAAGAAGAAGATAGATTATTTTCTGTTTTGCCACTTCATCATTTAATGTCATTTCAACATTTATATCTTTTTTTCCTAATAATGTACATATTATATTATAATTATTTATGAAGATATTATAATTTCTTCCTATAGAAAATGCATCTTTCACCGCTTTATCTATATCATAATTTACTTCCATAAGTGTTGGATTTAATTCTGAATCAAAGTCTTGATATTTTATTTCTACATTATTTTGCATTTTCTCTGTATATATTGTTTCTAATTTGGCTTTGGCTTCTTCTTTAGTTAAGCCTGAAACTTCTATTCCTTTTATTGATACTCCACTTATTATTTTTTCGTTATTAATGTTAATTAGTGCAAATATTGTAGAGAACAATAACATTAGTATTATAATAGCTAATATAATAAATATTACTTTTTTAACATTTTTATTTTTTTTCTTTGTTCTTTCACTTTTTTTATGTTCTTTCTTGATTTCTTGTTGCTCTTTTTTCGGCTTTTCTCTTATCTCCTCTTTTGATTTCATTTTTCCCCCTCCATCTATTGATTTCTTTTTTATTACGATTGTAATTTCATATTACCATATTATTATTTTTTTTACAATAGTAGTACTATTAATGTTATTATAATATTACTACATATAAAAAATTTGTCGTTGTTTGTTACAAAATAGTTACAATTATATTACATTTTTGATATTTTGTTTATTTTTGCAATTTTTGCTTGAACATTGTATATTTTAATATTATAATAGTTTTAGCAAAAGATAAGCAAGGAGAGATTAAAATGGAGTTAACTAAAAATATATTTTTTAATACTGATAAATTAATTGAAAATAGTAATGTTAAAATATCTTACACTGGTGAGTTTTTTCAAAATGGCTCTGAAGATGTTTTTATTCATTATGGCTTTGGTCATAATTGGGATAATATTAATGAGATTCAAATGGAAAAAACAGAATTAGGTTTTCAGGCTGAACTTCTATTGTGCGAAGGTGATACTTTTAATTTTTGTTTTAGAAATTCTAATGGTCAATGGGATAATAATGATGGTCAAAATTATGTTTTTCAATTGGAAAAACCTCAAACAGAATTGATTGTTTTAGAGGATGAGCCTTCTTCTATTGGTGCTCCTCGTAAACTTAGAAAGTCTTATTTGTGGAGTAAAAAGATTCGTTTGGCTGTTTATAAGATTATTACTTATTTGCCTAAATTGATTTCTGGTAATTATAAGAAAAAAAATAAAGCTGTTGACCAAGCTTAAGCTTATGGGAACGGAGGAATAAAAACATTGCCTTTGGGTAATGTTTTTTTGCTCCAACCCAAAAAATATCAGTCCGGCTCAAAAAACATCAGCTCATAAAAAAGAATAAAAAAGAAAAAAATGGAAAAACTAAAAAAGAAATAGTTCAAAAAAGAAAAGCAAACACATATTGAACTAAAAACCTCTAAAAATAATAATACTTTTGCATATGTGAACATAGAAGATATGTATGGCGCGATGGAGATGATGGTGTTTAATTCAGTTTTGGAAAAAAATTCTTTTTTGTTGATGAGAGGCAACATTGTAGAGATTCATGCAAGAGTAAGCGTTCGAGAAGATGAAGAACCTAAATTGATATGTGAAGAAATAATATCGCCACCAAATATGTGTGATTCAAAAATAGATAAAAAATTGGCTAAACCAGTCAAAAATCCAGGCCTTTATATAAAGGTAAAAAATGAAAACTGTTTTGAATATGAAAGAGCTTTGCTGCTTTTAAGTATATTTGAGGGTAATACACCAGTATATATTTTTTTGGAAGATGAAAAAAGACTAATTTTAGCTCCGAGAAAATTGTGGGTTTCAAAAAACGATGTTCTTATTGGAGAGTTAAAGAATAAAATAGGCGACAGAAATGTAGTAATTAAAGAATAAATTGTAAAATTTGCGCAATAAAAGTTAAAAAAAGTTTATGATTTAGTATTGATTGATAAAAATAATGTGTTATAATAAATTAAATTGCATTATATATGGAGGAACTTTTATGCGTGGAAGGAGAAAAATAGGTGTTTTAACAAGTGGTGGAGATGCTCCGGGAATGAATGCGGCAATAAGGGCAGTAGTTCGAGTCGAAAGTGGCTTGGAGATTTTTGGAGTACGTCGAGGTTTTAATGGATTATTGACTTCAGACATAATTTGTATGAATTTGAGAAGTGTTTCAGACATAATAGATTTGGGAGGAACGATTTTATATACAGCACGCAGTAAGGAGTTTGCAACAAAAGAAGGCATTGCTTTAGCAAGAGATAATTGTAAAAAATTGGGTCTTGACGGACTTATAATTATTGGAGGAGATGGATCCTTAAGAGGTGCAAGGGAGCTTAGTGAAGCGGGAGTTTTTTGTGTTGGAATTCCGGGAACGATTGATAATGACGTAAATTGCAGCGAATATGCGATAGGGTTCGACACAGCAATGAATACTGCGATGCGTATGATAGATAAAATTAGAGATACAGCAAAGTCGCATGAAAGATGCAGTATAGTTGAAGTAATGGGGAGAAATTGTGGAGAAATAGCACTGCAAACTGGAATATCAGTGGGTGCAACGGCAATAATAGTGCCTGAAGTTTTTTATGATTTCAAAAAAGACATAATAAATAGGATAAAAGTTACTCAGAAAAAAGGAAAAAAATATTTTATAGTTATAGTTTCGGAAGGAATCGGCAAAATAAATGATATAGCCGAGCAAATTTATATGGAAACAGGAATAGAAACAAGAACAACTGTTTTAGGTCATGTGCAAAGAGGTGGTTCTCCAACACTGAGGGATAGAGTTGTCGCAAGCAAAATGGGAGCCAAGGCTATAGAAATAATTTGCAAGGGAACGTTGCCGAGAATTATAGCAATGAAATCTGAAAAAATTATTGATTGTGATATAAATCAAGATTGCATAAAAAAA
>ERZ826220.2579-NODE-2579-length-15257-cov-7.146099_pt1 | contig 15257 bp, 10 predicted proteins | sample MGYA00519927_ERZ826220 | MGnify/ENA primary metagenome ERZ826220 (study PRJEB31778, sample SAMEA3449225) | human gut metagenome | biome: human gut; feature: human-associated habitat; material: faeces | place: United Kingdom | collected 2010/2012 ...
TCAAGCTGGTCGCGGTTTTCTCTTCCCTTTACTATCACTTTCATCACCGCTTCTATTATACCATATTTACGTAAAAAAGCCCAGCTTTTGCTGGACTTTTTCGACAGACTGAGACTGAGCATTTGCTCAGTCTTTTGGGTATGAGAATAAATTTTATAACATTGAAATAATTTTTTCAAATTCAGGTGTGTTTCGGATGGAATCAAAAGCGTTGTCAGAGAGCCATTTATTGCGCATTATTTTTGTTAGTGGACGGGTGTCGGCGGTTTCAAAATCTATTCGTTTTTCTGTAACATTACCAAGTAAAAGAGAATTATATTCTTCAGTTTCAGGTCGATTGTCAAAATCTATTGCTTTTCTTGCAGCTAATTCTAATTGTTCGTAAACAGATTTTTTACAACCTATTTTAGAATACAATTTTGCTTTATCATAATGAATTCGTGAATTTCCCCACGAATCAATGTTATACTGCTTTTCGTCAGTAATCAAGTTAGTTAATTCTTCTGCTTTCTTGATTACAGAAAGTGAATTTGTAGGTGATAATTTGCCACATGTTGCCAAAAGCCAAATAAAATCATAAAGCATATCGTAACTTTTTTTGATTTGCTTTTGTAAAAAAGATGTTTTTTCATCTTCTTCCAAGGACCACCACATCTGATTTTCACGACATAGTATCATTGGTGGGAGCATCTCATAAATTTGTTTACCAATTTCTTTTCTACCTTGCTCACAATGGTTAAACGCCAATCTTGAAATTGCTTCTAAACGAATATTCTGATCAGGACAATATTTCATTATTCGTTCGCCTAGTGAAGTGATTTCGGCATCGTAATTTTCCATATTTTCTTTCCAATTTGAAATGTTACCCGTATCATCACCAGATACAAATAATGCATACATAAGTTTGTTTAATAAAGCATAATTGTTGGGGTATTCCGCTACACCCTCACGAGCTATAGAAATACATTCATCAATTTTGCCTTGATTTATAGCGAACTGAAAACGATTTAAATATTCGTCAACCTTTTTCTTTTCTGCAATATTGTCAACACCCAATAATTTATCAACGGTTATTTCGAAGATTTCTGCCAACATTGGCAAAAGTTCCATATCTGGATAACAAATGCCTAATTCCCACCTTGAAACAGATTGAGAAGAAACATTTAACATTTCTGCTAACTGCTCTTGAGTTATATCTTTCGCCTTGCGAAAAAGTTTAATGTTTTCTCCTATTGATAACTTCATAATATCTACCCCTTTGATTAAAGATTTGTAGTTGCGCATCTACTAATTATATTTTACATTTTTATTATAACATAACAACTACGCATTGATTGATATTTTTTCACTATTATAGTGATTATCGCAGGTATAACATAGGTAATAAACAACCGTTTATTTTTGCCTGTTTCATCAAATGAGAAAGGCAAGGCAGGAATAACCGTCATACTTTTAGCATATTTACTGCTTAAAAACAGAGTTTTCAACTACATTTTCTTTGGTATGATTTTTAATACGTCGGTATGATTTTTGTCATACCATCAAAAATAGAGTTATCTCATAATTTCGGGATAACTCTATTCTTATATATAACTTGAAAATCTTGATAAAAAATGTTATATTAAAATTAAGAAAATGCTTGTTGTTATGCGGAATTTTTAACTTGTGGAAATTATTTACACAAGTTAAAAGCGGGAGCCTCCACTTGTCAGGGGAGGTGGCACGGCAACGCCGTGACGGAGGGGTAGTTATCTCTCCCTCAGTCAGCTTCGCTGACAGCTCCCTCGTCAGAGGGGGCCAAGGGTTGATTTGTTCCTCATTTAACACAAGCATATACTGATAACAGTAACTTCGGAGGGCAGGAAGATGAAATATTTATCCGTAAAAGAGATAGCGGCGCTTTGGAATACCTCCGAGCGCAGCGTTCGCAACTACTGCGCGGCAGGTCGCGTCCCCGGCGCTTTTCTGACGGGCAAGACCTGGAATATTCCCGAAAATGCCGAGAAGCCCGAACGGAGCAATAAAAGCAAGCCCGCACCGCAGACTTTGGCGGATATTCTCAAAGAAGAAAAGCGCAGCCGGATCCACGGCGGAATTTATCATAAAGTGCAAGTGGAACTGACCTATAATTCCAATCACATGGAGGGCAGCCGCCTGACCCACGAGCAGACGCGCTTTATTTTTGAAACAAACACCGTCGGCATCACCGAGGAAGGCGTGCGGGTGGACGATATCATCGAAACCGCCAATCACTTTCGTTGTATCGACGAGGTTATCGAAAGCGCAAAATCGCAGCTCAGCGAGAAATTTATCAAGCACCTGCATTTTATCCTGAAAACCGGAACAAGCGACGCAAGGAAAGATTGGTTTGCCGTCGGCGAATACAAAAAGCTGCCGAATGAGGTCGGCGGGCGGGAAACGACCTTGCCCGAGGACGTGTCGGCAGAAATGAAAAGGCTACTCGATGAGTATAACGGCAAGGAAACGGTGACGCTTGAAGATATCCTTGCGTTCCATGTACGGTTTGAGCGCATCCACCCATTTCAGGACGGCAATGGGCGTGTCGGGCGGCTGATTATGTTCAAGGAATGTCTGAAACATAATATCGTGCCGTTTATTATTGAGGACAGCATAAAAATGTTCTATTACCGCGGACTGCAGGAGTGGGACCGGGAAAAAGGCTACCTGACCGATACCTGCCTGTCGGCACAGGATGCATTTAAGAAATACCTGGATTATTTCAGAATACCGTATGAAAACTGAAAACCTCACGCACGGCTCATATAAAGCTGTGCTTGAGGTTTCTGTGATATATCATGCCTTTGCGAAAATGATAAGACAGCCCTCGCAGCAGCGCTATTTCAAGTTATTGCATAAACTTGAAATGACGAGCGTGCCATAGTGGCTTTTTTTGCGCATGACGGCAACGGAAAAAGCAGAAAGTTATCGAATAATATTCGAAGTTCGGCGTAAAAGCGTCGAATTATCTTGAAAAAAAGACGCTCTTGTGATATAATACAGATTATTAAATTGTAATTCTTTCAAATGTGAGGTTTCAAATGATGAAAGCAAGTTATAAAAAGCTGTGGAAACTCCTTGTTGACAAAGAAATGAGCAAATCAGACTTGCATAAAGCCACGGGACTCTCTTCCAGCACGATGACAAAACTCCGCCGCAGCGAGGATGTTTCTATGGAGGCTCTCCGCAAAATCTGTACTGTCCTCGACTGCAATATTGCTGATATCGTTGAGTTTGAAAAAGAAAGCAATTGACAAAATATAACGAAGCACTTGGTAAAGTTTTCCGAGTACAAACAACAAGTTCTTATACGCATAATGAAAAATGCAGTATTCCGAGGATTCGATTCATTACCAAATGAAAAGAAGGAAACTTGTTGTCAATAGTGCTTGTAAAACTTATGGCACCATTTTATACAGGTATTTTAAATTATGTGATGATTTAAGTCCATTTTATTGGACATCGAATCAATTATACTACTAAGTATGCGGCATGATAGAGGGAAAGCGAGCCTTTCTACACTGCATTTAAGATAGGAGCCATCACCATGGATACTCATACGGCAGAACAAAGGCACAAAAACATGCAGGCAGTACGATGCAAGGATACCAGGATTGAGGTTCTTCTGCGAAAAGAGCTTTGGTCACGTGGCATCCGTTACAGGAAAAATGTAAAAGATGTTTTTGGGAAGCCCGATATTGTGTTCAAAGGAAAAAAGGTTGCCGTTTTTTGTGATAGCGAGTTTTGGCATGGATATAACTGGGATGTAAAACAAAATGACATAAAAAGTCATCGTGATTTTTGGATTCCAAAGATAGAAAGAAATATAGAAAGAGACAAAGAGGTTAATGCTGCATTAGAGGCGGGCGGATGGAAAGTCTTGCGTTTTTGGGGCGATGAGATAAAGAAAAATGTAAAAGCCTGTGCGGATTTAATCGTCGATGCTCTCAAGGAGAGAGATAGATGAAGTTGAAAACAATCGATCTGTGTGCAGGTATAGGCGGTATACGGAGAGGATTTGAGTTAGCTGGGGATTACAAGAATATTGCTTCAGCTGAAATTGATGAAATGGCTTGCAAAACATATGAGTACCTATTTCACGAAAATCCCCGTAATGATGTAACGAACGAGGAATTCAAAAAACACCTCCAAACACTCCGCTACGATGTTTTGATGGCAGGGTTTCCATGTCAGGCATTTAGTAGTGTTGGCTTGCAGCAGGGCTTTGAGGATAAAACAAAAGGCACTATATTTTTTGATATTGCGAAGATTGTTAAGATGACTCGCCCCAAGGTCGTTTTTTTGGAAAATGTCCAAAACCTTCTTTCACATGACAAGCAGGCAACTTTCAAAACTATTGTTGACACTCTTGATCGACAGCTTGATTATCATATAGTAGGCGTAACACACGATAAAAACGGGAATCCACAATATAAGCGCGCGGCTTTTTTGCGTAATTCCAGAGATTTCGGAGTTCCTCAAAACCGTCCTCGTGTATATATCGTTGCATTCAGCCGAGCCTATTTCGGACAACACATAAGCCTTCTGCCGGAAGATGCTCCAACAAAAAGATCAAGAGCACCTGTTTTTGAAAGCCTTGAAGATGTACTGGACAAAAAAGTTGATTCGCGTTTTTTCCTTTCATCAGGATACCTTGAAACTTTGGAAAAGCATATCGTTACACAGCATAATAAAGGATATGGCTTTGGATATTGCATTGTAAATGCACCGGAGATTGAAAATCCAATTGCCAATACACTGCTTGCAACTGGTGGCTCTGGGCGTGAGCGAAATCTAATATATGACCCGATCAATGGCGCTTCTTGTGCTGGGACAAGCATAAAAGGCAAGTATTCTCCGATAAACGATAAATTTGTCCGAACAATGACACCAAATGAATGGGGGCGGCTTCAAGGATTTATCGGGTATGCTTTTGTAGATGAAAACGGTACTGATCACTTCATGTTTCCGGAAGGTATCCCTAATGTACAAAAGTTTAAGCAATTCGGCAACTCGGTTACTATTCCGGTTATTGAGGAATACGCTCTTTTCATTCAGCAGTGCTGTAATACAATGTATAACGCTTTTTCGCCCGTTGAAAAGCGAATCTTCAGCATGTACGGGAACGAATTTTTGCTTTGTAGCCTGATAAACCGAGAATTAGCTTATCACTTGAGAACAGATACACTAAATCGGTATTTCAGCATCGTATACCACTATAAGTTGAACTGTTTTCGTATAAAAGATTTGGCAAGATACCTTGATGTATCTGCAGCGCGGGCATCACAAATTATAACTCAATTGGCTCAAATCGGGTGTCTACATCAAGAATCTGACGGCACATACCAATTTGAAGACTTGCTGTCCTTCAGCAAATGAAAGGAAGTGCATCAAAGTGGATTCGATACGCAATGCAATGAAAAGAATAATTGATAAATGCGATGTCTGTATAGACGGAAATGTCATTTCCAAGGAACTGCTTATCAAAACTCTTTCCGGTTTCATTTCTTCTACCATAGAGGATAAGTGTCACAATGTCGGAATTGTTTTGCATACGGGTTCAATTTGTTTTGATGCAATTCTTTTAGCTTATGCGGCTATTTCAAACATTCTTTACAACGGAACTAATGCTGCCGATCTTATTCATTCCCTTCGTGCTGGCGATGTGGTTTTGTGTTATAACGGAAGCGGGGGCAAAGCAAAACCGTCAAAATGGGTGTTTGAGGGCTTTGTTAACTCAACCGAAGAAACGCCACGGGAGATTCCCGGCACATATGTTGTCCTGCAAAGCGAAAAAAAGGGACGCAACTATTTACCTGAAAGAAGTTGGACTAAAATTGTCCCATACTACGGAACATCAAAATCCATGGACAGTCGAGGGCTTCGGCAAGAAGACGGCAAGCGGTATGACTTTTTTAAGTCGGTTTTGGAAATACAGGACACAGAGATCCCCCGTACCATCGACACATCTACGGTAATTGTAATGTCTCACGAGGAAGCAAACACACTGGTCGGAAGTTTGTCATTTCGCTTTGGCAAAACAGACATTAAACTTACCGATTTGGTACCGGTATCCTATTACACCGAAAGCAGTCAAGAATATCAGTATGGAATAAATCCATCAAAAAATGAGCCGGTAATAAAATTGACCGGAAAAGTCTCCGTCGCAAGGAAGCTTCTGCTTAGCAGGGACGGTAACAGACATATTGGGTTGATTGTTCTTGGTGAGGATTTGTACCGTCGTGGTGAGTCCGAATTGCCTGAGTTGCTTGACCGAAAATCTATTCAGTATGTTTATTTGTGCATGCATCTTGACTCCGAATTTTCTGCAAATTTGATCGCAAATTATGAAGGAGCAAGCCTATTTGCCTGCACAAAGGATTTCTTGCTGTCAAATAGCCGCCCTCCGATAGTTTGTAATCCATACACGGAACAAATGGATGCTCAGATTGGAGCAATCATCGATAAGGAAGTTACCGCAAATGTTATTTCCGGGTTTATAAATTGGGAAAAGTACAAAATATTCAAAAGAGTAATGTATTCGGTGAAGTCCTCAGAGTACAATTCCGAACAAAAAGATGATTTCATTGTGCAATCCTATTCGTTGATGAATTTGTTTATGACCGCCGTTTTTTCGATAGATTTGTTGGAAGAACTGATTGATTGTGGGGTTGTAGATGGTGTTGAAAAACCAGATCAACGATTACGTCGACTCGAAGAAACCGCAAAGGGTTTCCCCGATTTTCTGAGAGAGTCAGCAACTTCTGTAATAAGCATCTTGGAAGATGCCTACTTAGAGCTTCACGACAGCACACCTAAGGAAAAAGCACTATTAAAAGCTATTGAATCTCGGCGTGGCAAAATTGCGGTTGTTGTCCCTAAAGCCTATTTTGGTATTATGATTGACAAACTTATAAGTCTACATAACCTTGATAACGGAACATGCATATGCACAATGACAGCAAACCGATTCGACAATACGCAATTGTATATCGCAATTATTGTTGTCGGTAATATTTCGGGAAAACGATTTGACGCCCTTCGCTGCCGTTCGTCACAAGAAATCGACTTGCTGCTTTATGAATGTGAAAAATATCGATATAAGAAGCAGGTGCGTGATGCAAAAGCTGCCGAGCATTTGCTGAACAAGCGATCCACAATTCTAACAGATGACGAATACGAAGAAGACTCGATAGGGATTGATGAAGATGACCTGAATGAAGTGGACAACATCGATACAGAGATTATGGACTATATCAGTTCGGCTCCGATTAAGGTAATTCGGAACAGTTTCTCCGGCGGTGACGGAAAAAGTATGGCGGAGATTGTTGCAGTAGCAAAATTTGACTCGGACGAGATAGCTTTCTTTACCAAAAACTATAAGGCTTATGTTTTGGATGAAGCAGATAATTCGGTTAAAGAGGTCGTTGCATCGGATCTTTCAGAAGGCGATGTCATTGTGTTTACGCGGAGCACATCTAAAACGAGGGATATAGTTGAAGAAATTCTGCGGGATATGATTAACAACAAACTTGTTCCTCCCGAAATTGAGAATGCATATTACGAATCCCGCGAGTGGAAAAAAACGCTTATTGACTATATGAAACGAACCGGAAGCAGTGCAAAAGCAATTGCGGATGAGATGATTTCAAATGGAGTAAGTGTTCAGGAAATTACGATTCGAGGGTGGCTGGACGAAGAATCCCATACCGTGCGGCCGCAAAAGCTTGATTCAATCCAGCAGATTGCTTTAATTGCAGGAAATGATAAGCTGTTTGACAGCGCAGAAGTTTGCTTTGATGCCGGAGGACAAATTTATAAGATTCGTCGTCATATATTGAAAGCAATCGGTCAGGCAATTTTGGGTGAAGTGACCGGAAACGGTGATGTTACAGGCACGATGACAGCGACCGTTGCAGATAGAATTAAAGATGCTGCAGTTACACTTCAAATTGAAACAATCACTTTTGTGGACGATGAAGTTCCGATAAACACAACAAACCGTCCCATTACTATCGACCAATAGGAGGATATGTTATATGAGCTCCATTAGTGAGTTTCTGTCAGCTCGGGATGAGTATATTACTCGGGTGAAGGAGGAATTGCTCGGTCCGGGATCAGAAATATCACTTCCCGATGCAGAACATGAGTTGATAACTAACTCTCCGGATGTGCGCTACTCTATAGGGATACTTTTTCCAAAAAACAACAAATTAAACGCGGACAACAACGACCCTTCGCGAGTAGAAGAATCCGGCGAACCGTCGGAGGAAATCTCGGATGAGGAAGAAGAAACGGTCGGTGACGATAACGAGAAAGCAGATCCGGTGACCCCCGCAGAGGAAGAAAATCTTGACGAGGAAATCAGCTTAGCCGCGCAGAATATGCCGTCCTCTCTTGGCCTTACTTTTCTTGCATCATCTGATCCGCAAGTATTGAAGTGCGAAGTTACGTTTGCGACATACAGAAAAGCAAAGATGCCGGATTGTCGGATACCTTTTTATCCGGATTCTCCGGAGAAATACTCAGTACCAACCCAACTGTCCTCATATGTGGTTTACGACCGCGAGGAAAAATGCCTAAAACTGTGTACCGGCTTAAACAGGAAAACGGTTCGTGATTTATACGAGAGAGATTTACTTGACGGGGATGAGTATGGCATTTTTCCTGCAATGTATAAACTATGCGACCAATTAAAAGGCGGGTATGTACGAGTTCCGCACAATGTAGATGCTGTTATTGATTTTTCATCCGGAGATTATGTGGATGACAATAAGCACCTTGATGAAACAAGTGCAAAAATTACTGCATTGAAAAGAAAAATCAATGAGCAATTATATTCAATTACGGTCATGCTTGTAAACGATGACGAGGAGAAGTCCAACGGAACGCACTGCCTGTTTCAGCCGATGGTTAAGGTCAAATCCGAAGTGAACGGGTTCAGGTTTCGCGAGTATTCATCACTGGTCGATTTCAATGTATTAGACTCAGAAGAACAGTCACTGGAACTGCAATACCGAAATAAGCGTGTTTACGGAACCGGACTCGGCACATCTGTTAATTGGAATATCGATATTGACGGGAACGGAGAAATCTATAATGACTTTTTCCCGGAGGTGGAAGTTCCTTCAATGGATTTTTCCATTCCTCAGGGCTTAGGCATACATAAAGAAGCTCTATCCATGCGCCATTTGTCAGATCTGGACAGCACGGTAAAACCTCAAAAACTGTCAGAACTCAGAAGTGTAGTAGATGCTTACGGCGGATGGATAGATACGCTGGTTGAAAAGAGGAAGGAACTTTCTGCCTGCTACCAATCTGCTGCCGAAATTAATATTGCAGGTTGCCTTAAGGCAAGAAACCGAATGTTGGCAGGGCTGCAAGTCTTAGATGACAATCCGGTTGCTTGGACTGCGTTTTCTCTTGCAAACAGGGCAATGTTTATGCAGCGAGTACATTTGAAATTCCAATCCGATATGGCAGATGTTGATCGCTATCCCGGAGATGAAGACCTTACAAAGTCTCTTGAAACTATGGATTACGGCGAACCTAACGGCATAACCGGAGATAACTATTTTTGGCGTCTGTTTCAGATAGCGTTTTTGTTGATGAGCATTGAGTCAATCACAAATGATTCTGCCTGTGACAGAGATGTTGTAGATTTGATTTGGTTTCCTACTGGCGGCGGAAAAACAGAAGCATATCTCGGGTTGACCGCGTTTACTATATTCTACAGACGTCTTGCGCATCTTCCCGATTCGGATGGGACAACTGTTATTATGCGCTATACCTTGCGACTGCTGGCTGCACAGCAATTTACAAGGGCATCTACCCTGATATGTGCCTGTGAATATATTCGCAGTGATGCAGTGTCGCGTTGCCCCCGATACGGCAAATATCCGTTGGGGAATACAGAAATCACAATTGGCTTGTGGATCGGACGGGAGCATATCCCTAATACAAATGCAGATGCAAAAAAGCACTTAAAAGAACTTACTGATGCCCGAACGGATACTCTTCAATATGCGAAAGAACAGCACAATAAATTTCAAGTATTGAAATGCCCGTGGTGCGGAACAAAATTAGTCAAAGATCGAATCGGCACAAAGATGGTTGGAACTTTCGGCTACCGCATGAGAAATAATCGGCATTTTGAGTTGTTTTGCCCACAGGAAAGTTGTTTCTTTAACCAGCAAGGAAAACTTCCGATTCAGATTATTGATGAGGAACTGTATGCCTGCCCACCTACGCTTCTTTTTGGCACGGTGGATAAGTTTGCAATGATCCCGTGGAAAAAAGAGATCGGTGCATTTTTTGCCGCCGGAACCAATAATCGTGCCCCTGACTTAGTTATTCAGGATGAGCTACACCTGATTTCCGGTCCGCTTGGTACAATGGTCGGCTTGTACGAGGCAGCAATTGATGCATTATGCACCCGTAATGGCATTCGCCCCAAAATTGTTGCATCTACAGCAACAATCCGCAGAGCTAAAGAACAATGCTCTGCTTTGTATAATCGTGAAGTCAGTCAGTTTCCGCACCCGGGATTAGATGCTGAAGACTCGTTTTTTGCAAGAGAATCAATAATAAACTATGACCATAAAGTCTATGGTCGGAAATATGTAGGGCTTATGCCGTCCGGAAAAACCAAAGCTATGATGGAGGTTCGCTCGATTGCAGCTCTGATGCAGGAAATTAACACAATGGATTTGCCTGATGATATTAAAGACAAGTTTTGGACGCTTACGGTCTACTTTAATAGTCTGAAAGATTTAGGTAAGTGCTCTACTTTGGTAGACGATGATGTTAAGGACTTTATTAAAAGGACCGCATACAGACTCGGCAGTGCAAGAGATGCCAGAATGATTGCCCGTGCGGACGAACTGACAAGCCGAGTTAATACTACTCAATTGAATGAAACACTGGACAAGCTTGAGAAGCTCTGCTACTCGCAAGAAAACCTTCAAAATAAGCGTTACCCATCCAATGTGCTGTTGGCTACGAATATGATTTCCGTAGGTATAGATGTTGCGCGGCTGAATGTTATGCTTTTGGTCGGACAACCCAAGTTAACCAGTGAGTACATTCAGGCATCAAGCCGAGTTGGGCGGTCATTTCCAGGTGTTGCCTTTGCCATGTATGACGGCTCAAAAAGCAGGGATCGTTCTCATTATGAGCAATTTAAGCCTTACCATGAATCGTTTTATAAACATGTTGAGCCGACAGGTGCGACGCCTTTTTCAAAACCTGCGAGAGACCGTGCTCTTCATGCTGTGATGATTGCAATGGTTCGTGTTCTTGAAGATGAGCTCAGTGCAGAAAAAGGTGCGGCCAGATTTAATCGTAAAGATTATTCAGCTCGAGTTGCAAAACTTAAGGAATACATAATCGGGAGAGCATCAGATATTTCCAAACGGATGAACACAGAAATGACTGATGATTCTTCGGAAATTGCGCTTGAGATTGATTCGGTGTTTGAAAAGTGGGAACAACTTGCAGAGAACTTTGATGAAGAGCACTTTTATTATGGAGAAAAATTCCTGATTAAAGAGCCTGACGATGGCGAAGGCCGTTTGATGAAGCCTTTTAATACAAGCCGTAATGATCCTGCATTCGATACAATGACATCGATGCGAAATGTGGATTCAACGGTTGCGGGAAATGTTTTGATATGGGAGGAGAAATAATCAATGGATTTGGAATCGGCTAAGAAAGTACCATTGAACCGAATTACTCATTCTGTTCGTGCATCACAAGCGGTTTTACAGTACGGAGTGGGAGCAATGATTGATTTCCCCAACCAAACTTTGATGACTGCTGCCCCGGAATATTGGCAGGAGCAGGCTGTCCAAATACATGATGAGCGTCTTGAAAAAGTGCTTCGCGTTGATTATTTTGGGCTTCCCGGCGGACAGGATGATTCTCATTGTCGCGAGGGTATCTCGTATGCCCGTTTCCCGGAATGGTATTTTTGCCCGAAATGCAGACGATTTCAGCCAATCAGCGATTGGGTTTCCGATTACAGAAAGTCAGCAACACAGAAAAGACTCAACAGTGATCCGGATATGGTTAAGTTTATGCAATGCCCGAAGTGCAGACAAGATCTTGTGGTCACGCGTATCATCACTGCATGCGAATGTGGGCACATTGATGACTTCCCGTGGGTAAAATGGGTTCACTGCAAAAACATGTACGGCGGAGCAAAATCGATTTGCGCACATCCAGTCCTGACATTTAAGACCAGTGCGTCCTCTACCGAAGGACTTGAAGGACTTACTGTTTCGTGTGAGTCTTGCGGCGCTAAAGCCACACTCAAGGGTGCGTTTGATAAAGACGCTTTACAGGAACTGGATCAAAAATATGAAGGGAAATACAATTTTCACTGCACAGGACGACATCCGTGGAAGCATACAAAAGATAAGTGCGGAACATATCCTAAAGTATTACAAAGGGGCAGTTCTTCCGTTTACTTCCCGGTCACAGTCAGTTCACTTGTCATCCCCCCGTACTCGAGCCTGATTACAAAGAAAATTGAGGATAGTGCAGCTTTCGCAAATTGCAAAAATGTTATTGCCAGTTATAAACGTAATAATGCTATCCCAAAGGAATTATTGCCGACGCTGATCCAAGGGACAATAGAAAATTATGCAAAAGATATTGCGAGAGAAAAAGGCATAGCGGTGGAGAAGGTACAGCCGATATTGGAAAGAAAATGGATCACTCCAACTGGCGAAGAAGAATACCTTACAACAAGTGTAAAATATCGGGCAGAAGAATACGAAGCACTCAGCGGCGAAGTGTCGATGTCAACTGATGACTATGGTGACTTTCTGCGCGAAGGAACAGAAATTTCAAATTATGCGATTCCGTCCATAAAGAACATCTCTTTGATTCATAAAGTCCGGGAAGTACAGGCTCTTGTTGGATTTTCAAGGCTTAAACCCGTTGATGCTAATATGGGCGACAGCTCTTCGGAATATCTTGTTCCTGTCAAGCAACAAGATACAAATTGGTATCCTGCTTATGAGGTCCGTGGTGAAGGCATTTTTATAGAATTTGATGAAAATGCAATTTTTGAATGGCAAAAGAACAACCCGGAAATTCAGCGCAGAGTCGATGTTCTGAATGAGAATTATCGGAAATCGTTTATAGGACAATCAAAGTCGCGAAAAATAACTGCAAAATTTCTTCTTTTACATACGATTTCACATGCTCTGATTAAACAACTGAGCTTCGAGTGCGGATACAGTATCGCTTCATTGAAAGAGCGCTTGTATTGCAGCGAAATTGCGGATGGGAAGCATATGTCAGGAATCTTCATTTATACCGCAAGCGGAGATTCGGAAGGCACTATGGGAGGTTTGGTGCGACAAGGTTGTGCCGACACATTCCCTGGAATATTCAAAAAGGCGATGGAAGAAGCAATGACTTGTTCCAATGACCCTGTTTGCGGTCTCAGCATGGGTCAGGGACGCGATTCTCTCAACCTGTCGGCATGCTATTCATGTTGCTTGATCCCAGAGACAAGTTGTGAAGAGTTCAATATTTTCTTGGATAGAGGAACCATTGTCGGCACTTATGAGAATCGTGAAATGGGGTTCTACAGCAGGCAATTGTACGGTGAGGCATCTTGGAAGGATAATAGTATTTCTGCAGACAACACTGATGCAAGTCTGAAAAGCACAGTACATGTTATTATTATAGACCAGGGGACAGATTTAAGAGACTCTGTCTATGCAGAAATATGGAAAGACCTTAGTACTTGGGCTGTCAATACGAAAGAAAGAGCGTTACTTTCCGAGTTAGAAAACAGCAGCGATTTGTTTTTACATAAGGAAAAGCCATATAGAGACTGTATATTCCAAATAGGCGGAAACGGAGAGCAGTATAAATGTGACCTTTTTTGGAAAGAGTCACAGGTCGCACTCTTCACTTCAGATAATGATGACTGTTATGCAGCAGCAAAAAACAGTGATATCCGATGCATTTACTGCGCCGACGATACTGTTACTGTCAGGAAAATACTTGATATGTTAAAGGAACGATGATATGGCAATAATGATTCCAGAGAAACCTCGAAGCTTTGACCCGGCAAGCCAAGAAGGACTAATATTCGACGCATTTGCACTTCTTCCTGAAGATTATTATGTATTTCACTCTGTTCGGATCACGGATACGAGAGATGGCACTTTTCACGAAAGCGAAACGGATTTTGTTATTCTTAATCGTACCAAGGGGGTAATATGCTTAGAAGCCAAAGCAGGTCAAGTGAGGTATGAAAATGGCTGCTGGCTTTATGGCAGTGGCATTCCGATGCATAATGGCGGACCGTTTAACCAGGCAAGCGCAAACAAATACAGACTTATGAGATACATTTCTGACGGCAACATGGCGTTTATTTTAGAGAAATGTAAGTTCTTCCATGCCGTATGGTTTCCGTCCGTTAGTAATGATCGCCTGAGAAGCATGACTTTGCCGTCGGAGGGCGATAAAACTCTTGTATTGACCAAAGAAGCGTTGGATGACCCTAAAGAGTTTATTGACAGAATTTACGCCCTGCAATTGCCGAGCCGTATTGAAACAAATCTGAGCGAGATCGAATGTAAACGCTTGGTCCGAGAAATTTTCTGCCCACAGTTCAATGTGTTTCCTTCTGCATCTTTTGAAGCAGATTTAAAGAAAATTGTATTTCAAGAGTTAATATGTAAAGGGTGGTTTCTCCCACCTAATACATATGACTGCGGCTCATTTGTGGTGAATGGAACAGCAGTTGTAGGAAAGGAGCCAAAAAAAGCCTTATAACCGCTGCAAATCAACACAAAAAGGAGCTGAACTTTATGAAATCTCTATTTGAGGAAATGGGCGGCACTTACCGTCAGGAGGGCGATTATCTCATTCCAAACCTTGCGCTGCCAGAGGAACCGGAATACCAGATTGGCAAGTATGGACATATGCGCCGCAGCTATCTGAAAGAACATCGCCCTATTTTCTACACAAACCTGCTCACAAACGGAACGCTGCATCGGCACCTTGCCGAGATCGACCAAGCCTGCAACGAGCGCATGGAAATCATCGTTTCTGCAATGGTGAAGCAAGAAGGCGTGACCGAAGCACTCAAAGCTGCCGATCAAATGGAATGGGTACGCCGCATGAACAGCATCCGCAGCCGCGCGGAGGAAATCGTTTTGACCGAGCTTGTATATGAATGACAAATGCCCGTTATCGGTTGCATGGCCGAT
>ERZ826220.2580-NODE-2580-length-15257-cov-3.769899_pt1 | contig 15257 bp, 2 predicted proteins | sample MGYA00519927_ERZ826220 | MGnify/ENA primary metagenome ERZ826220 (study PRJEB31778, sample SAMEA3449225) | human gut metagenome | biome: human gut; feature: human-associated habitat; material: faeces | place: United Kingdom | collected 2010/2012 ...
AAATCATCTTGACTTTCTACCATTGTTAAAATCAATTTGTATTCTTTCTTAATGTAACCTTCTTGTGTAGAATCTAATCCATTAGATGCTACAATTTTAATTTCTACACCATTAGAAATATTATAATTTAAGTACTCATTTTGTTCTAATGTTGCTTCATTTTCTGCAATTGATACATATTCAGCATCACTATACAATATAGCTTTTAAATCCACTTGTTTAGTATCTTTAACAATATCTATTGTATAACTTGTATCATCTACTTTGGTTGCTTGTCTATTATTAACATAAACTGCTTTTAAATCTAATTCATTTGGTTCACGATAAATATTTACTAAATATTGCTCTACACTTCCATCAATTGCTGTAATTTTTACAACTATTTGTTTTTGACTATCATTTCCCATTTCAATTGTTTTTGTATTTTCTCCTCTTGTTTCATAATTTCCGTCAATACTTACTTTTGCATATGGGTAAGTTGATTTTGCAGTTATATCTATTGATGTCTCACCTTTTTTAATAAATGTAGTATATGTTCCATCTGGTTCTGGATCAATTACTCCTTCTGTTACTGCACCTTTTCCTGCTATAATTTCTTTTATATTGCAATCGTCTATATCTTCTGTATCTTTAATAACATAAACCATATATTCTTTTTCTTCCAATGCACCATTTTGAACTGTTACAATCGCCTCAGTTACACCATTTTTCAAACTCAAATTTTTATTACTTGATGGATATTCATACTCTGTTTCTCCATTATCATCTTTAATTTTTACTTTTGATGTTTCAGATGTTATTCCAGCCCACAAAGTACAATTATCTAATTCATTATTTACTATTTTTACGTAATTTCCATCTGTATCTTGATAAATTTCTTCATCATCTATTTTAATAGTTACATTTAAGTCTTGAACAACGTCTGGTTCTTCAACTTCTTTAATTATTAGATTATATTGTCTTTCTTGGTCTACTTCATCTTCAAACATTGCTATAACTTTTATTGGGATTGTTTTTTCTATAATTGAGCAATTTTTATAAATATTTTCTTTTTGCTCTTTAACATTATCTTTAATGCTTACATATTCAGTTTGCTTACTTGCAACAGCCTGTATAGTAGCATTTGTTGTTCCTTTTTTAACATCTATTTCAAATGTATTATCATCTACCTTATTTGCAATTCTTCCATCTAAATATACTTTTTCTAAGCCTAAGTTATTTACCTGCTTATGAATTGTTAAAGTACATGTTCTTACTGTTCCATCAACAGCTGTTACTGTTATTGTTTTAACAGTATCACCACTTTCTGGTAAAATAATGTTTTCTTCAAGTTTTGCTTGTTTTACTTCTCCTCCCATAGTTACAGTTGCTAAAATATTTGATAATGTAATTTTTACATTTGCAATATCTTGTGTTGCTTTTACAGTTACCTCATAATTTCCATTTTCATCTTCTATTATATGCTTATTATTTACCTCAAGCCATTGTATTGTAGTATCATTTGATAAACGTACAAACATAATGTTATATGTCTTAGTTACTGTTTCATCTTGTGATGTAATTACTATTGGAACTGTAATAGTTGATTTTTCAGTATCTAATTTAATGTTTTGTTTTGATTTTTTAATTACTCCTTGTGTATCTCCTATTCTTATATTTGCAAATTCATTTTCGGCAATTGCCTCAATTACACTATTTTGAGTTTCTTTTCCAATTGAAATTACACATGTAGGTACAGAATCGACATCTTGGAAATTGTCTATAATATCAATTCCATCAACATAAATATGTGCTGCATTTGCATTGTCTGATTTTCTTAAAATCTTGAGTTCTTCCAGATTCAGCTATTGCTGTAAATGATATATCTACCTCATCTTGATCTTTAATATTTACATTATTTATAGATATAATTTGTTTTCCTGTTGTTTCCCCTGATGTTAAAGTAGTATATAAACTATTAGCCTCTATGCTTAAGTTTACTTCTTCTATATCTTTTGATAAATATTCTTTAAATGTATGTGTTTGTTCATCATAATTTGTTACAACATTGTCCCCATTTTTAACTACTTTAATTGTTGTATCATCAGAAACTATATTTATTTCCAATATTTTGGTTATATTTGTTGTATTTGTGTCTTGTGCTTGTACATTGATATTTAAAGTAATTTTTCTATTTTGATCTTTAAATGTTACAGATGATTGGGCTGGTGTTAGTTTAAATTCACTTCCATCTCCAATTTGTATTTTAGCGTGTTCTTCTGTTGCTATAACTTCAATTAGAGCATCTTGTGTATCTTTTCCCTTATCATATACTGTAGCTATATATTTTCCATCTTGTTCTTCTATTTGTTTTCCATCTACTTTTACACTTTTTATAGAATTGTCAGTAGACTTTTTAATAATGTTTACATGATATATTACTTTTTCACCATTTTCTGCAGTAACAATAACATCTAATTTAGTTTCCTCATTAGCAATAGTAATTGTTTTTGCTAATGTATGTAATTGGCTTTCACCATCCATTTCAACCATTGCCACTTCACTATTAGCATTTACTAATACTGTTGCTTCAGTGTCTTGTCTTTCTATATATTTTGTATAAGTATTTGTTTGCTCATCTGTTTCATCTGCAAATTCATTATTTATTAGAATTGCACAGCTTGCATCTTCAGATTTTCTTTCAATAATTACATTAAATGTATTTGTTGTTTTTTCATCTTGAGATGTAACTGTAACAATAACTGTTGTTGTTTTTTCACTACTTAAATCAATCTTTCTTGTTGAACTTCCTTCTTCTTTATCAAAACCATTAATTGAAACTTTAGCATATTTGTTTACAGCTTTAGCAAAAATTTGGCTCTTTAATGCATCTACAGTTGTAGTTGCATAATATTCATCTTCCATTTTTATTGCATCTTTATTATCAACTTTAACTAATTCTAAATCTGCATTAGATGATTTATATTTTATAATTAAACTATATTCTTTTATTCTTGACTCATCATTTGGATCTTTAGCTTGGATTAGCACAGTGGTTTCTTCTCCTGTAATTGTAATTTGTTTTATGTGTATATCTTTTGCTTCTGAATCACTCCAATTTTTATCTGTGCCCTCTTTTGTAGCAATTAATGCTTTTTCATTTTTAGCTTTAATTTTTAATGCAATTTCTTTAGTGTCTCTATCTATAAATGAAACATAACTTCCATCTTCTAAGTAACACTCATTATCATCAACTTTAACACTCTCTAAACTTAAGTCTGTAACTTTCTTGATTGTAACTTTATATTCCCTTTCTTGTCCATTTTCTGATTTTACACATATTGTTATTTCTTTACTTTCGCCATCTACTAGAACTGTTTGTTCATTAACATTTGTACTTGAATAATCACCATCTTCAATTTTTACTGTTGCATATTTACTTTTTGCTATTGCTTTTAATTTTATTTCATTTGTTGTGTCTGGCATTTTTATTAAATATGTATTATCAGATGTTTTTAAAATATCATCATTGTCTATATTTTGAGCAGTTAATGATTCTAGTTCATTATCACTTGATGCTTTAACAATTGTTATTTCATAGTTTCCAACTGTTCCATCTTGTGCAATTACATAAATAGGAACACATGTTGTTTCTTCTGTTGTAGCAATCTTTTGAGTTTCTTTATTTATTTTTGGTAAGCTTTCTTTTATAGAAACTTTTGCAAGTTTATCTTTAGAAATTACAGTTATATCAACTTCATCTTGATTTCCTATTCTTACTGTTGCCTTGTTATTAGAATCTACTGTAATTTTTTCTTCTTTTGTTAACCCGTCTTCTATATAAGATATAGTAATATCTGCTCCAGTTTCATTTGATAATTTATTTACTATTAAAATATATTCCATTGTTGTTCCATCTTCTGCAATTATATTTATTGTAATAGTGTTTTTATTATCTGGTGTTGTTACATTTGAAGTTTGTTCTTCTAATGTTGGTGTTGTTCCATTAATACTTACTTTTGCGAAACTGCTATTTGCAATTGCACTAACATTAACAGATTCTGTTAAGAATTTCTTTTCTACATAATATTTTCCATCTTCATTTTGTTCTATAATCTGTCCATCAACTTTTAGTATTGCAAGTTTACTATCATCTGATTGATTTGAAACTATTAATGTATAATTTTGAGTTGTTCCATCTTGTGCTGTTACTTTTATATTAACCTCTACTTCTTCTTTTTCCTTTGCAATTGTAGCATTTGCTGTTCCTGTTACTTCTTTGTTAGTATTTATTTGAACTTTTGCTTTTTCATCTTCTGGTATAACATATAATTCAAAACTTGTATCGTTTTTATTTACTTTTGTCTGATATTTATTAACTGGAACTGCTGTTGCATCCTTTCCATTTACCTTTACATGTAATAAATTTACATTGTCTGGTAGTGCATATACTATTAATTTATATGTTTTTGTTGTTCCATCTTCTGCTGTAACATATATGTTTACAACAATTGATCTACCTTCCATTTTTATATCTTGGTATGTGGCCTCTTGCTCTTTTTCAAATGTATTTATTCCTACCATACTAGATTCTGCTTCAGCTATTGCTCCTATTGTTACTTTACTTGTTACTTTATCTAAAGTATATTCATAAGTGTCTTCATCTGTTTTACTTTTTGTTACACTGTTTCCATCTACAGTTATTTCTTTAATATTATTATTACTGTTTTCTTTGTATATTTCTAATGTATATGTTGCAATATCTCCATTTAAAGCTTTTGCCAAAATTTCTACAATTGTTGGCTCGTTTTCCCCAATTTTTACTTCTCTTGTTGATATTTCTTCTTCATATTCTTCATGATTTATACTAATTTTTGTTTGTTCGTAATTTGCTTTTGCAATTACATCTATTTTTTCATATCTATCAGAAACACTTACCTTATATGTATTTGTTCCTAATTGCTTTATAGCTTCTTTAGAAAATTCTTTATTTCCTACTGTAATAGACATTAAAGAATTATCTGCTGATGGTTTTTTAATATTTAGTGTAAATTCTTTAGTTTTAGTACTATCTTCAGGATCTGTTACAGTAATTATATATGTTGTAATATTGTTGTCTACATTTAATTCTTGTGTTGATATATGTTCTTTTTCTTGTGTATCTCCAATTTTTACTAAGTCTTTTTCACTTATTGTTATTGCAGTTACAGTAACTGTTTTAGAATTATCTGCAATATATGCATCATATATTTTTCCTACTGGTTTTATTTCTTTTCCATTTACTGTTACAGAAAATAATCCTTGTATATCTTCTGTTCCTTCTTTATCTATAGTTAACGTATAAACTTTTTCTCTTTCGTTTTCTCCTTCTCCTGCTCTTACATAAATATTTACTATTGTTTCATCTTTAGTAGTTGCTACAGTCTTAGTTGTTATTGTTGTTTCTTCTCCTAAACCGTTTATTTCTAATCTTGCTTTTGGATATAAAGCCTTTGCAATTATTTGTGTTGAATCCATATCTCTTGGAATTATTGCTTTATAATTATTTTCACTTAATTTAGTAGCTTCTTTTCCATTAACCATTATAGATTCAATTTGAGTTAATGCATCTTCTTTATAAATAGTTAAGGTATATGTTACTGTATCACCATTTTCTGCTGTTACTTGAATTGGAACAACTTTTTTAATTATTGTTGACATATCTACTGTTCTAGTTGTTTCTTTCTTTTCCGGAATACTTGCATCAATGCTTACTGTTGCTTTTGAATAATTTGCAACTGCATGTATTTCAGGTTTTGTAACTGTATCTTTAACAATAATTTCATATTCTGTTGAACTTACTGCAGTTGGTACAACATTATCAACTGTTAATTGTGCTAGACTTGCATCATTTGAAATAGTGTTGATTGTTAAAACATAATCAACTATTTTTCCATTAGAAACTTTAACTCTAACTTTTACAATTTTTTGCTTTGTATCTAATAATACATCTTGTGTTAGTTTACCTGTTTGATATGTTGTTCCTTCATCAATACTAATTTGATCTGTTGCATCTTTTGTTTTTATTTTTAATGTTCCTGTTCCGTCTGCTCTTTTTTCTACAGATACGGCATATTTGTTTTCTCCTGATACTTTTGCTGCTTTGTCATTGACAGTGATATTTTCTATTCTTTGTTCATCTAATGGTTGTACTACTCTTAGTGCTGTTGCTGTTGCTCCTGTTACTTTGTCTGTTGCTGTTATTGTTGCTGTTCCCATATCTTGTGATGTTAATATTCCATTATCTACTGTTACTACATCTGTGTTGCTTGATTTCCAATCATAGTCTGTTAGTTTTCTTTCATTATGGTTAAATACATTGAATATGTTTGATATTATTTTTACCGTTTCTTCTTCTGGTTGTTTCATGATTCTTGCATCTGGTACAATTTCGAATTTTCTGTCTCCTATTAATGTGAAGTTATAGCTGTCGTCATAACTGCTGTTTCCTAATTGTCCATATTCGTTTGCTCCTGCTCCATATACAAATCCTTCTGTGTCTATTATGTAATTGTTTTTGTATCCTGCTCCTATTGTTAAATATGTTTTTGCGTCTACCATTTGTACTTTCTTTAATGTTACATTTGCACTTGTTCCACCTATTCCGGCTTGACCTTTGCTGTTGTCTCCATAAGTATAGCTTTCTCCATTTTTATCTAGTAATACTACACTTTCGTTTGTTCCTGATATGTCTACCATTTCTCCATCTGCTATTATTGTTTTTTCTGCATTTGTTTGGCTTGCATATTTTGTTGTTCTTACTACACTTTCATCTGTTTTTAATACTACTATTCCTGTTTGTAGACATTGTACTTTTACTGCATTTTCTATTGTTTGTACTTTTACTGGTTGTGATACATACATATTTAATGGTGGCATGATTTTTTGTCCATATTGGTCATAGTTATACTTAAATTCTTCGATTTGTTCTTTACTATTGTCTCCAAATACATATACATCTCCTGTTGAGTCTATTATTGCACTTAGATTTCCACCAGCTGCTATTTTAACCATTTGGTTATCTAATCCTGTTATCTTTTCTGGTATACTTACTGTTTGTGTTGTTCCATTTCCTAGTTGTCCTTTGCTGTTTAGTCCCCATGTGTAAACATTTCCTAAGTTGTCTATTGCTATTGCGTGGTTGTCTCCTGCTGCTATTGATACTATATTTGTTAGGTTTTGTACTTGTACTGGTTTTTTTGCTGATACTCTGTTTCCTTGGCCTAGTTGTCCATAAGTATTGTCTCCCCATGCCCATACTGTTCCATCTTCTCTTAATGCTACTGTGAATTTTTTTCCTGCTTTGATTTGTTTGTATGTTGCTAATATGTTTGTTTGACTTGGTACATTTATTGGTGCTAGTTTGTCATTTCCTAATTGTCCGTCTGAGTTATATCCAAATCCCCATATGCTTCCATCTGCTTTTAATACTGCTGCATATCCATCTCCTCCTGCTATTTGTGAAGCATATTTTGAGTCTTCTTCTATTACTCTTACTATTACAATATTTTCTTTTCCTGTTGATTTTTCTGTTACTCTTACCCATGTTGTTCCTACTTTTGTTCCTGTTACTAGCCCTTTTTCGTTTACTTTTGCTATATCTTCATTTATTGATGTAAATGTAAAGTCACTGTCTTCTTCGTCTTCTTCTTTGAATACATTGAAGCTGTATTTTGGTGTTATTTCTATTTGTTTTGTTCCATTTACATTTACTGTTATTTCTGGTTCTTCTGCATATGCTGAGTCATTTCCTATTTTTACTGGTATTCTACTGTTTGTTTTTGTTTTTACTGATGATGTTCCATGATAGTAGTCTCCCCATCCATATACATCTCCATCATATTTTATTGCTACACTATATGTGTTTCCAGATGATATTGACATCATGTCTTGTACTTTTGTTATTTCTGTGAATAATAATTTATCATCTTTTGTTCCTATTCCTAATTGTCCATTACTGTTTGAACCTGTAGAATATAATACTCTGTTTGCTCCTAATACTACTGTGTGGTTTCTTCCTGCTGAGATTTCCATGATATTTGTCATGTTTGTTTTTGTTGGTTTTGTTACATTTGTTTTTGTTCCTAGTCCTAGTTGTCCGTTTTCATTATATCCAAATGTGTATACTTCTCCATTTGTTGTTAGTAATACACTGTGGTTATCTCCTGCTGCGATTTTTCCTACTGTTGCTGGTACTTCTATTTGTGTAAAGATATTTGTTTTTCCTTCTGTTTTTCCAGTTTGTCCATAACTATTTAGACCACTTGTTAGAACTTTACCTTTTGTTGTTAATAACATTGTGTGATTTTTTCCTATTGATATGTCTAATATGTTATTTACATAGTTTAGTAATGTTGGTGTTTTTACTTCTTTGTATGTTCCTACTCCCAATTCCCCATTTGAGTTTAGTCCCCATACATATACATATCCGTCTTTTGTTAAGATCATGCTTTGGTCATTGTTTGCTGCTATTTTCTTTACATTACTTATTCCTAAACGTGATGGTGTAGTTTTTAGTTTTGTTCCTAATGCATTATTTGAATTTACTCCCCATACCCATACATTACCTTCTGTGTCTAATGCTAAGTTATGTGTGTTTCCTACTGCTATTTGTTTGATTTTTACTCCGTCTGGGAATTTTATTTGTAATGGTCTATCACTACTCTTTGTATTTCCATTTCCTAGCTCATAACTTGAGTTTAGTCCATATGCCCATACTGTTCCATTTGCTTTTAATACTACTGTGTGTGACATACAGGTTAATGCCATTGGCTCTATTTCTACACCTGCTGGTAATACTGTTACATTTGCTATACTTGTTGCTCCTGTATCAGCTTTTGTTACTATTGCTGTAGTTTTTCCTTCTTTTGCTCCTGTTATTAGTCCTGTGTTTGAAATACTTGCTATATTGCTGTTTCCAATGTTGTAGTTTATTGTTCCTGTTTCTTGTATTTCTTTTAATACATTAAATGTTTTGTTTGTTACTGTTATTTGATGTGTTTCTCCTGGGTGTAATACTATATCATATTCGTCTAATCCTGCTTCTTCTGCTCCTACTAATACTGGTTCTACAGATGTATTATATAAACTGTTTCCTAGGTTTCCATATGTTCCTAATCCCCACATGTATACAAATCCTTGGTTATCTATAATGCCTCCATTGTCTGTTCCAATATCTCCTGAAATCGATGTGTTTACATTTTCTAATTTAGTTGGATATATTTGGTTGTTTGTTGCAGTTGTTCCTAATTTATTGTTGTTGTTGCTTCCCCATGTATATGTGTCTCCATTTTTCATTATTGCCATTGAACTTCCTGCTCCTGCTTTTAGTTCTTTGATGTCTGTTAGATTACTTGTTTCTGTTTTTATCACTGTAGGTAAGTTTTTGTTTACTGTTGTTCCATCTCCTAATTGACCATTTGAATTTGCTCCTATGCTATATCCTGTTCCTTCTTTTGTTAGAAATAGTGCATGATTTGTACCTTCTGATACTCTTAGGATATTGTCTATTTCTAGTTTTTCTCCTTCTAATGTATACACTTTTCCTGTTTGTGTTACCACATAGCTTGGTGAGATGTCTATAGCATTATTTACTGTTGATAATTTTGTTGCTGTTGATTTGTATGTGTTTCCCCAAACCCATACATTTCCATTTTCATCTAATGCTATTGTTTTGTTTGTTCCTGCTGATATTTTTACTATTTTTTCTAGTGGTTTTCCGTTTTGTTTTATTACTTGAACTGGTGTGTTTCTACTTGAAGATGTTCCATCTCCTAGTTGACCATATCCATTATATCCAAAACTCCATACTGTTCCATCATTTTTTACTACTACTGTGTTATAGCTTCCTACTGATATATCTATTGCTTTTTCTATATCCATTACTTTTACTGGCATTGCTTTATTTATATTGTCTCCTGTTCCTAATTGTCCATATGAGTTACTTCCCCATGTCCATACAGTTCCATCTGTTTTTAATGCTGCTGTATGTGTAGCTCCTATTTCTAATTTTGGTACTGTTACTTTTCCTACTGGTACTACCTGTACAAATATTGTTGTTGATTTATGTGTTATTGTATGTGTTGCTATTATTTCTACTGTTCCCATTTTATTTGCATGGATTGTTCCATCTTGGTCTACTATTGCTATTTCATTATTTAGTGTTTCGTATGTGATGTTGTTTTGGTCTACTACGTCATTTATTAAGTTAAATTTGTTGTCTAGTGTTGCTGTTACTTGTTTGTCTTTTCCTTCTTCTAGTATTATTTTGTTTTCACTTACATGTACATATGTGTCTCCTATTACTGTGTATTCATTTGTTGATACATTTGATCCTATTCCTAATTGTCCATTTCCGTTGTATCCTGTTGTATATACAAATCCACTTCTGTCTGATGCTATACTATGGTTTGTGTTTGTGTCTATATTTTTTACTTGGTCCATATTTTTTGCTTTTTTTGCTATTGTTATATTACTTGTGCTTTCTCCTTCTCCTAATTGTCCATAGCCATTATATCCTGAAATATAGATTTCTCCTGTACTTGATAGCATTTGTAAAGTGTTTTCTCCTGCTTGTATTTCTACAATATTTTCTAGGTCTTGATATGATGTTCCTTCTGTATCTTGTGTTTTTACTGTTGTTGGTGTTCCTACATTTGTTGTGTTTCCTTGTGATAATTGTCCATATCTGTTATATCCCCATACCCATACTTTTCCTTTTGAATCTAGTGCTGCATAGTGGTTTTCTCCTGATGTTACTTCTACTATATTTTTTAATCCGTCTATTTTTGATGGGTTATCTGATAAGTTCCATACACTTCCATCTTCTGCTAATATTAGTTTTTCGTTTAGACTTATTGCTTTTCCATAGAAATTGATTTTTGTTGGAGTTTTATTATATTTATATCCCCATATATAAATTTCTCCTTGTTTATTTATTGCCATACTTACATCTTTATAGCAATATACTTTTTCAATTTCTTCTAAGCTTTCTATTCTTGTTGGTATTTCTTTTGTTGATGTTGAATCATCTCCTAATTGTCCATAGCCATTGTATCCCCATGAATATACATGACCTTCGCTGTCTAATGCTAGGTTATGATTATATCCTACAGCTATGTCTTTTATGTTGTTTAAGTCTATTTCTTTTTCTGTTGTTGTTGTTTGTGTTGTTCCTTCTGGTGTTTCTATTTCTTTTGTTTCTTTGTATTTTCCTTTTTCTATTTGTATTGGTTCTGTTGTATTTATTGCACTTGTGTTATTTCCCCAACTCCAGATTGTTCCATCTTGTTTTAGTGCTAGTGAATGTGAACTTCCTACTTGAACCTTTTCTTCTACTTTTTTGTTTTCTCCTATTACGTTTATTACTACTCTTGTTTCTTCTTCTGTTCCTTTTGCTGTTACTGTTATATATGCTTTTCCTAATCCTGTTGCTGTAACTTTTCCTGTTGCCTCATCTATTTTTGCTATTGTTTCATCTGATGTTTTGTATGTAAATCCTGCATTTTCTGTTTCTTCAAATAATATGTTGAAGCCATATACAGTTTTTGGATTTATTTGATAGTTTGGATTTGATAGTTTTAGTGTTACTTCTCTTTCTTCTAATTTTATATGTGGTGTTGATATACATGTTATCTGATTTTTAGAATTTGTTGTTCCATCTCCTATATTTCCATATCCATTATATCCTACTCCCCATACTGTTCCATCGCTTTTTGCTAATTCTGCACTGTATCTTCCTCCTGATACTATCATTGCATCTGTGAAGTCATTTCCGTCTTTTTCTTTCATATATACAGGTGTTGATTTTGTTTCTGTTGTTCCTGATGCTAATTGTGAGTAGTTGTTTAATCCCCATGCTAATACCTTTTCTTCTGATGTTATGGCATATCCTGTATAATATCCAACTGATATTGATGTTATATCTTTTAACATTCCGTCTGGTCCTTTTAATTGTTGTGGTGTTGCTCCTCCTACAGTTGTTAATTGGTTATTTGTATTGTTTCCAAATCCCCATACTGTTCCATCTGATAATAATACTATTGTACTATTTGTTTCACTTGCAGATACGTCTGATACATTTTCTAATGTTTGAATTTGTGTAAATTTACTTCTGTTTGATGTTGATCCATTTCCTAATTCTCCATAATAGTTGTATCCTGTTGACCATAGATGATTATTGTTGTCTATTACATATGATGTATAGTTTCCTGCTTCTATTTTTATTATTCCTTCTAAGTCGTCTACTTTTACTGGAAGTACTGTATTTGTTGTGTTTCCTAAGCCTAATTGGCCATATCCGTTATATCCCCATGTATATACATTTCCGTCTTTATCTAATGCTATTGAATGATAATTTCCTGCTGATATTGCTACTATGTTTTCTAGTACTCCTTCTCCGTCTGGTGATTTTACTTGTACTTTTTCTGTTGAGCTTGTTGTTGTTCCATTTCCTAGTTCTCCATAGCCATTATATCCCCAAGACCATACATGTCCTTCTGTGTCTAGTGCTAATGTGTGTGTTCCTCCTAGTGATATTTGTGTAATATTATTTATTCCTGTATATGTTGGTAATACTTTGTATGTTGTGTCTCCTGTTCCCAATTGTCCATATCCATTATATCCATAACTCCATATCTCCCCATTTGATTTTAGAGTTACTGTTGAATAATTTTGGTTTTCGATTTGTGGGAATGTTACATCTTCTTCTCCTAATACATATACATCTGCTGATGTTGTTTCTCCTGATTTTTTGTCTGTTACTGTTACTGCTGTTTTTCCTTTTTTTACTGCTGTTATTTTTCCTGTTGTTTCTTCTACTGTTGCTATTTTTTCATTTTTTATTTGATATGTTAAGTCTGTGTCTTCTATTGTTGTGTATAATAGGTTAAATCCTTGTGACATATTTACTTTTGCATTTTTGTTTTGTCCTATTCCTTTTATTCTTATTGGTGTTTCTTCAAATAGTAATACAGGTTTGCTTATACATACAAATTCATTTGAATTTACTGCTGAACTGTTTCCTAATTGTCCTGAATAATTTTTTCCTATTGTCCATACTTTTCCGTCTTCTCTTGTTACTACTATTGTTCCTTCTCCTGCTGATACATTTATTATTTTGTCTATCTTTTCTTTGTCTTTTCCGTATTTTAAGTCTACTGGCAATAAATTGCTTGTAGTTGTTCCATTTGAAGATTGTGAATAACCATTATAACCCCATGAAATAGCTGTTCCATCTTCTTTTACTGCTACTGCATAATTTAATCCTGCTGTTACACTTTTTACTCCTGTTAGATATGTTGGTGTTTCTGTTGTTTCAGTATCTGTTGTTGTTGTGTCTATTTTTTCTATTACTTTTTCGAATTTTGTGCTGTTTTGTGTTGTGTTGTTTCCTAAGTTTCCATATCCATTATAACCACTTGATAATACCTCTCCTTTTTTGTCTAATACTATTATTGTGTTGTTTTCTACTGCTATATCTATTATTTGTTCTAGTGTTGGTACTTTTCTTGGTGTATATATGTTGTCTATTGAAATTCCTTGTTGTCCATAGCTATTGTATCCCCATGTATATAAGTTGCCATCTCCATCTATTGCTGCTGATGTATTATTTTTTGTTGCTATTTTTGTTATATTTGTTAGTTTTATTTTTGTTGGTATACTATTGCTTATTCTTGTTCCATCTCCTAGTTGTCCGTTTTGGTTATAGCCCCATGTATATACATTTCCTTCTTTGTCTATTGCCATAGAATGATAATTTCCTGCTGATACTTTTTCTATATTTTCTAGGTTTGGTATTTCTTCTGGTGTATATACATTTCCTGTTCTTCCTAATTGTCCATAACTATTTGATCCAAATGAATATACTTTTCCATCTGCTGTTACAAGTAGAGCATGGTTGTTTCCTGCTGCTATATCTACTACATTTTCTATGTTTATTTGTGTTGGTCTATATCTGTTTGAATTATCTCCTAATCCTAGTTGTCCATAGCCATTATATCCCCATGTCCATACTGTTCCATCTGCTTTTAATGCTAGTGTAAAGTCTGTGCCACTTACTGTTTTTGCTATTGTTTTGTCACTTTTTTCTTAGTACTTGTACATCTATTAATACTTTATTTGGTGATTTATTTGTTGATACTTCTATTTTTGTTGTTCCATATTTTTGTCCTGTTACTAATCCTGCATCTGTTACTGTTGCAATGTTTTTGTCTAATGTTTTGTATGTTATTTCTTCATTTTCTACTTGGTCTATTAATAGATTAAATCCTAAGTCTGTTTTTGCTTCTATTTGTTTGCTTAGATTGTTTGTTTCTAAGTTTAATACTATTTTTCTTGTGTTTACTTCTAGACTCGCTTCTGAGATGTTTACTGGTTCTGTTGTATTTGTTGTTGTTTTATTTCCCACTGTTCCATATCCATTATATCCTACTGTGTATACTAAACCTGAATCATCTACTATTGCTGCTGTTTGGCTTGATATATTTTGTGTGGTTGCCATTGTTATTATGTTTTTATCTTCTTGTACTTTTGTTAATGATGTTAGTGTTTTTGTGTCTTGATTAAATAATTGTCCATAATTGTTGTACCCTGTAACATATATTCCTGCTGTTTGGCTTAGATTTCCTTCTGTTCCTGTTGTTGTTGGTTTTATTGATAATATACTTGTGTATCCATTTGCTTCTATATCTTTTACTCCTGTTACAGTGTTTCCTTTTGAGTCTACCATTGTTACTGGTAACATGTAGTTTGTTGTATTTCTTGTTCCTAATTGTCCATAATAGTTATATCCTAATGAATATACTGTTCCATTTTCTGCTAGTGCTAGCGTATGTAGACTTCCTGCTGATACCTTTTTGATATTATTTAATACTGTTGTTGTTCCTGTTCTCATTTGTTGTGGTATGCTGTAATTTGTTTTGTTATTTGTTCCTAATTGTCCATAATAGTTATGTCCTGTGCTCCATACTGTTCCATCTGCATCTAACATTACTATATGGTTATCTCCTGCTGACATTTGTATTATGTTTGATACTTTTTGCATTTTTTGTGGTGTTGCATTTGGATTATTTTGGCTTGTACTTCCTCTTCCTAATTGGCCTTCGTAGTTATACCCCCATCCATATACTTTTCCACTTTCTGTTAATGCATATGATGAATGTCCTCCTGCTGTTATTGCTATTACTTTTTCTGGTATTCCTGTTACTTGGACAAATTCGCTTGTATTTGTTGTGCTTGAA
>ERZ826220.2581-NODE-2581-length-15256-cov-4.663180_pt1 | contig 15256 bp, 13 predicted proteins | sample MGYA00519927_ERZ826220 | MGnify/ENA primary metagenome ERZ826220 (study PRJEB31778, sample SAMEA3449225) | human gut metagenome | biome: human gut; feature: human-associated habitat; material: faeces | place: United Kingdom | collected 2010/2012 ...
GTGAAAACGGGCGAGAGCGGGGCAGAGATTCGTGGGCCGCCGAGGGCCGGGCAAATGGGCAGCAAGCCTTAGTAGCTTTGGACGGAAGTCTCCGTTACAGGACAGGGGAGTGTTGGCTCTCCGTGAGTGGCTCTGCTGTATTGGATGCAGAGCAAGCAAGGTGGCACCGCAGAATCGTATTTACCGATCCTGTCCTTGTGGATAACACACAGGGACAGGGTCGTTTTGTTTTAAGACCCGTCCCGCAAAGGGAGCGGGTCTTTTGATTTGCCGCCCGCTCCGGGAAAGGAGTTACCACTATGAAAAACCTGAACATGATCTCCCGCCGCAGCTTCCTGAAGGCCGCTCTGGCCGCTTCTGCTGTTTCTGCCATGGCACTGACCGGCTGCGGCAGTGCTGCTTCCAGCACCGTCTCCAGTGCAGCGGTCTCCTCCTCCGCAGCGGCTTCCGGCAGCGCCGCTGCCACTGGCGAGACCTTCAAGGTGGGCATCGTCAACTATGTGGACCACGCTTCCCTCAACCAGATCGTAGAATCTGTGGAGAGCCGTCTGGACGCCATCGGCAAGGAGAAGGGTGTCACCTTTGACTACGCCGATTACTATGCCAACGCACAGGCCGACCAGTCCAACCTGAACCAGATCGGTGCAGACCTTGTGGCTGACGGCGTGGACGTGATCGTGGCAGTGGCCACCCCCACCGCCGCTACCATGCTGGCCGCTGTGGAGGACACCGACATCCCCGTCGTCTACTCCGCCGTCACTGACCCCGCCGCCGCAGGCTTTGACACCGAGCCGAACATCACCGGCACTTCCGACGCCCTGAACACCGACGCCATCATGAACCTCATTCTGGCCGTCAACCCCGACATCGACACCATCGGCCTGCTGTATGATCTGAGCCAGGATGCTTCTACACAGGCCATTGCAGACGCCAAGGCTTTCTGCGACAGCAAGGGCATCAAGTACATCGAGAAGAACGGCACCACTACCGCCGAAGTTCAGATGGCCGCTGAGGCCCTCATCGCCGCCGGTGTCAAGGCCGTCTTCACCCCCACCGATAACACCGTCATGACCGCCGAGCTTTCCATCTACGAGACCTTCACCGAGGCAGGCGTCCAGCACTACACCGGCGCTGACAGCTTCGCCCTGAACGGTGCCTTCGTGGGCTACGGCGTCGATTACGTCCAGCTGGGCGAGGCTACCGCCGATATGGTGGTGGAACTGCTCTGCGACGGCAAGACCCCTGCAGACCTGCCTTTCCAGACCTTCGACAACGGCATTGCCACCATCAACACCGAGACCTGCGAGGCGCTGGGCCTTGACCTCGACACCGTGAAGAAGGCCTTTGCACCCTACTGCACCGAAGTCGTGGAAGTGACCACGGCCGAGAACTTTGGTTAAACCTCTCCGTCATTGCTTCGCAATGCCACCTCCCCTATCGAGGGGAGGCTTTGGCATTTCGGAAAGCTTTCTCTCTTCGCCAGAGGCTCCCCTCGGTAGGGGAGCTGTCGAGCGGTAGCGAGACTGAGAGGTTACACATTAAAATAAAAGGAGCACACCATGCTGGCGAGTATCTTTTCGCTCAACGTCATCCAGACCGCGCTCGAGCTGGGCTGCATCTACGCCCTCGTTGCGCTGGCTCTGTTTCTGAGCTATTCCATCCTGAATATCGCGGACCTGTCCACTGACGGCTGCTTCACCCTTGGCTGCGCTGTCGCCTGTCAGGTGGCGCTGACCGGCCACCCCTTCCTCGCCCTGCTGGCGGCGATGGCGGCCGGTGTGTGCTCCGGTTTCATCACAGCCTTTTTGCAGACCCGCCTCGGCGTCGAGAGCATCATGGCCGGCATCATCGTCAACACCGGCCTCTACACCATCAACCTGGCCGTGATGGGCTTCTCGTCCACCATGTCGCTGGTCAAGACCGATACCGTCTTCTCCATCGCCAAGAGCGCCCTGAGCTTCACGGGCGGCGGGTATAAGCTGGTGCTGGCGGCGGTAGTCATCGCGCTGGCCGGTGCCGCCATGGTGGGCTTCCTCGGCACCCGCCTCGGCCTTTCGATTCGTGCCACCGGCGATAACGCTGCCATGGTGCGTGCTTCCAGCATCAACCCCGCCTTCACCATCACGGTGGGCCTCTGCATCTCGGGCGCACTGACGGCCCTTTCCGGCGGCCTGCTGGCTCAGTACCAGAAGAGCTGCGACATCAACGTAGGCACCGGCATGGTGACCATCGCGCTGGCTTCCCTCATCATCGGCGAAACGCTGGTGGGTAAGCGGACGATGGTGCGCCGTGTGTTGGGCGTCGTGTTCGGCAGCTGCCTCTACCGTTTTATCGTGGCGGTGGCGCTCCGCTTCAACGTCCCGGCTGCTGCCATGAAACTGGTCAGCGCCATCATCGTGGCTGTGGCCATCTCGATGCCCGCCATCCAGGAGAAGATCGCCTTTGAGAAGCGCCGCAATGCGGCCCGTCAGGCACGGAAGGAGCGTGTGTAAAATGGAGATGCTCGAACTTCGTGACCTGCACAAGACCTTCAACCCCGGCACTGTCAACGAGAAAGTGGCCCTGAACGGCGTCAGCCTGACCATGGAAGCGGGAGACTTCGCCACCATCGTCGGCTCCAACGGCGCGGGCAAATCCACCCTCTTCAACGCCATCACCGGCGGCTTCATCGCCGACGAGGGCAGCATCACGCTGGGCGGCGAGGACATCACCTTCGCGCCGGAATATCAGCGCAGCCGGGTCATCGGCCACCTGTTCCAGGACCCGCTCAAGGGTACGGCCCCCAACATGACCATCGAGGAGAATCTGGCGCTGGCCTACCTTCGCGCCGGGACCGCCCCCAACGCCATCTTCTCCCGCATCTCCCGCAAGGATAAGGAGATCTTCCGTGAGAAGCTGGCCCTGCTGGATATGGGCCTCGAAGACCGGATGAAGCAGCCGGTGGGCCTGCTGTCGGGCGGTCAGCGTCAGGCACTGACCCTGCTGATGGCCACCCTCGTCACCCCGAAGCTCCTGCTTCTGGACGAGCACACCGCCGCTCTCGACCCTGCCACCGCCGAAAAGGTGCTGGACCTCACCAAGAGCATCGTGGCCGAAAAGAAGATCACCTGCCTGATGGTCACCCACAATATGCATCAGGCATTAGAGCTGGGCAACCGCACCCTCATGATGGACGCGGGCCGCATCGTCTTCGATGTCAAGGGCGAGGCCCGCAGCAAGATGACCGTGGACGACCTGCTCGAGAAGTTCCGCGAGAACGCCGGCAAGGTCCTCGACAATGACCGCATCCTCCTGAGCAAGGTGGAAGCCAACAACTGAGCATAAGCAGAAAGACTGCTGCAAAACAGCTTTCGGAAAAAAACAATGAACAAAACCCGGAACTCCTTCAGAGCCAGGACGGCTTGAAAAGAGTTCCGGGTTTTGTGTTGCTTCTTTTTACAGCATCTTGGAGAGGAATGCCTTCAGACGCGGGTGCTTGGGGTTGGTGAACAGCTCCTGCGGCGGCTCATCCTCCTGGATCCTTCCCTCGTCAATGAAGATGACGCGGTTGGAGACTTCGCGGGCAAAGCCCATCTCATGGGTGACCACCAGCATGGTGATGCCGGTGTGAGCCAGCTCTTTCATCAGCTCAAGCACTTCACCGACCATCTCGGGGTCGAGGGCGCTGGTAGGCTCATCGAAGAGGATGACGTCCGGGTCCATTGCCAGTGCGCGTGCGATGGCGATGCGCTGCTGCTGGCCGCCCGAAAGGCTCTTGGGGTAGACGTTGGCCTTGTCGGCCAGACCTACGCGGGCCAGAAGCTCGTCGGCGCGCTTGGAGATGGCCTCTTTGTCCTTGAGCTTGAGCAGGCTGGGGGCCAGCTCAAGGTTTTTCTTGACGGTCAGGTGGGGGAAGAGGTTGAAGTGCTGGAACACCATGCCCATCTTCTGGCGCACGGCATCGATGTGGGCATCATCCACCTCGATGCCCTCAAACTTGATGGAGCCGCCGGTGGGGATCTCCAGCCGGTTCAGGCAGCGCAGGAAGGTAGACTTGCCGCAGCCGGAGGGGCCGATCAGGCAGACCACATCGCCGCGGTAGATGTCGATGTCGATGCCCTTCAGGACATCCAGGGTGGGGGTGGGCTGCTTTGCGCCCTTTTTGGCCTCACCGCCGTAGGTCTTGGTCAGACCACGGACTTCCAGGATCTTTTCAGCATGATTAGCGGTCACCTTGCGCCATCCTCCTCTCAAACTTCGACAGCAGCCATGTAAAGAGCATGACTAAGACCAGATAGACCACTGCAACGCCCAACAGGGGGAACATGGCCTCGTAGGTACGGTTCATAATGCCCTGCGCCGCATACAGCAGCTCCTTGCCGCCGATAACGGTGATGAGCGAGGTATCCTTGAGCAGGACGATGAACTCGTTGCCCAGTGCAGGCAGCACCGCGCGGATGGCCTGCGGAATGACAATGACCACCATGGTGGTCATGTAGTTCAGGCCCAGGCTGCGGCCGGCTTCCATCTGGCCGGGGTCCACCGCCATCAGGCCGCCGCGGATGATCTCCGAGACGTAAGCGCCCGAGTTGATGCCCAGTGCCAGCGCACCGACCATGGTAAAGTTGCGGCTGTTGGAAAAGATGACCATGCTCATAATGAGCAGCTGGACCATCATGGGGGTGCCGCGGATGATGGTGGTGTACACCTGACAGACGGCATTGAAGAAGCCCAGCACCGGGTTCCTGCGGCCGGGACGCTGCTGGTCGTGCGCAACACGCACCAGTGCCACCACACTGCCCAGCACCACGCCCAGTGCCAGCGCAATGGCGGTGACCAGCAGCGTAGTGCCCACGCCCTGGATGTACTGCACCCAGCGGTCGTTCAGGATGAACGCCTGATAGAATTTGAAGAACATTTCCTGCCCGAAGTCCAGCTTCGTGCCGCTGTTGAGCAGCTCTTTCAGCAGTTCGTATTGTGCGGCCATTCGCATCCTCGCTTTCTAAAATTGTTAGAATTTTGTAACCTGTTCTTTCCAAAAAAGGGGAGGTGCCCCAGATGGGGCCGCCTCCCCGTGATACAAGGTACAGCTGAATTATTCAGCGGTGATGTACTTGTCCACGATGGACTGCAGGGTGCCGTCAGCCTTCAGCTCTTCCAGAGCGGCATTGACAGCATCCTCCAGAGCGGAGCCCTTTGCCAGACCGATGGCGTAATCCTCCTCGGCGTAGCTGGTGTCCAGAATGACCAGACCGGGGTTGGCGGCAACGAACTCCTTTGCAGGGGCATTGTCGATGACAACTGCATCGACCTGGCCATTGTTCAGAGCCTGCACAGCGGTCAGGCCGTCGTCGTATGCGACCACAGCGTCATCGCCGAAGTCATCAGAGCAGTAGATGTAGCCGGTGGTGCCGCGCTGGGTGCCGATCTTCTTGCCTGCCAGATCATCGGGAGAGGTGATATCAGAGCCCTCGGGAACGATGATGGACTGGATGCCGGTAGCGTAGCTGTCGGAGAAGTCCATCACAGCCTTGCGCTCGTCGGTCACGGTAACGCCAGCCATGACGATATCGGCCTTGCCCTGCTGCACGCTCAGCAGTGCTGCGTCGAAGTCCATATCATCGATCTGCAGCTCCAGGCCCAGCTTCTCAGCAATGGCCTTGGCGGTGTCGATGTCGATGCCCTCGAACTCACCGGCATCGGTGGTCATCTCGTACGGAGGGAAGGCAGCGTTGGTGGCCATGGTCAGCTTGCCAGCCTCAACGGTGGTCAGCTCAGCGGCAGCGCTGGTGGAAGCAGCCTCGGAAGAAGCTGCACTGCTTGCAGTGGAAGAAGCGGTGCTGGAGGCGGAACCGCCGCAGGCAGTCAGAGCCAGAGCGGCAGCGGTCAGACCAGCGGCAGCCAGAAAGCTGCGGCGATTGATCTTTTTCATATTCAAACACTCCTCTGTTGATTGTATAATTTTTCACTTTCCCGGCACGATGCGCTTCATCGTGTCATCAAGGAACAGAATTAGTATATGTTGTACAAATAAAAAAGTCAAGTGTTGTGCAAAAAATCGGAACAAATGAAACCCTTTTGAAAACATTTATACATACAGCAGCCCATTCTTAATGTATATATACATTTTGCTCCTGTGTTTCTGTCATTCCGTTGCATTCTGCTAGTGAATCTTCCCACAGGACTTAATCCCGGACATTGACACCTTTTCCTTCTAATTGGTATAATCAGGCTGGAAGCATGGTAAAAGCAGCCAAGCTCAAACCGCGCTGCCCCGCCGGGATGCGGGGAGAAAGGATCCTGCTATGAAAAATCGTATACTGAAAGCCCTGGCCTCCTTTGGTCTGTCCGTCTGTGTGCTGGCAGGCAGTTCTGTGGTCAGCATGGCCGAAGAGACCCCGGGCAAAACCGAGTGCAAGGAACACACCTGGAAGACCACGACAGAGTATAAGACTGAGTGTGTGGAGACCACCTTCCAGCATAAGCTCCCCGATGGCACCACCGAGACCCTTACACTTTGCCCCGAATGCGGCAAGGTAAAGAATAACACCCAGCTGACCAAGGTAAACGGTGTCTTCTCCAACTTTTCCAACCTGATTGTTCACACCGGGACTCTGAAAAACGGTGAGCAGGTAATGACAGCAGCATTCTACTATCCCACTGTTATTGAACGGGTCATCTGCGAAAAGTGCGGCACCGTAAAGAGCGAGGAGGTCACCCCCGCCCGTGTGATGACCCAGCCAGTCATTGCCAGCATCGAGGTACCCGCCAATACCGTTTCCGGCTACAGCCTGATGCAGATCAATGCCGACGGTACCGAAACACCGGTCAATGTTTCCTACAACACCGAGCTGAACAAAGCATATTTCCGTCTGGATGTCACCACCGGGGCCCAGCTGCTGCGGATGGTTCCCACCACCTGATTTTCCCGCATAACCAACGAGACCGCCCACCGGGCGGTCTCGTTTTTGTTTTATCGGCGTTTCTGTGGCAGGGGGATGCCCAGCACCAGGGCAATGCCCACGGCCAGCGCCACGGCGATCTTGAAGGTAGAGATGCCGTTTGCCAGCGCCAGCGCGTTGTCGCCCTGAATGAAGTAGTAGGCGCTGTAATAGATGCCCGCACCGGGCACCAGCGGAAAGATGCCGGTGAGCAGGAACACCGTCACCGGTGCTCTGAGGGTTATCGCAAGGATGCGGGCCAGCAGCGTCAGCGGAATGACCGCCAGCAGCGAGGCTGCAAAGGCTTCCATCCCGAACAGCTCCGCGATCTCGTATACCAGCCACCCCACTGCGCCCACCAGCCCGCAGTAGGGCAGGGTGCGCCTGGGGCAGGCAAAGAGGATGGCAAAACTCAGGGTGCCCGCCCCGGCCAACAGGAACTGCAGGGCCAGACGGCCCAGCTGCTCCCCGGTGAAAAGAAGCTCCGTCATACCACGGCCACCCCCTTCAAAAAGGCATAGAGGCTCAGCACAAGGCCTGTGCCGATGGCGATGCTGGCCGCAATGAGCAGCGCGTCGATCATCCGGATGGTGCCGGACAGGTAATCTCCCTGCACAAAGTCCCGGATGCCCATGGTAAAGGCGATGCCGGGGGTCAGGATCATCAGAGTACCGATGATGGCGTGACTGGCTTCAGTGCCCAGCAGGCTGCAGCCCAGAATACAGCATAGGGTAATGAGGGCGGCAGTGGAGATGGTTCGGAACCCGCCCCCCACGCCGTGCCGCCCGCAGAACAGCAGGTAGGCGTTGGCCGCAACACCGGCCGCAGCGGCGGCAAGCCCGGCTTTCAGGTCGCCGCCAAAAATCAGCGCAAAGCAGAACGCGCCGCCCATGCCCGCCGCAATCTGCACCCAGTCCTTCGGAAAAGGGATGCACCTGGCCTGAGCCAGCCGGGTCTCGGCCTCATCGATGGTGTCCACTTCCCCGGACGCGATCTGGCGGGAAAGCTGATTCACCGCCGCCACCCGCCCCAGGTGGGTGGTACGGGTGGGCACGTTGCGCACCTCGCTCATCTCCGCCGTGCCTGCGCTGGCAAAAATGCCGTTGGTCAGCACATAGACATGGAACTCCCGCAGGTGGAAGCTGGCCGCCATGATCTCCATGGTCTGCTCCACCCGGAACACCTCTGCCCCGTTCTCCAAAAGGGTCTGACCGGCCGCCATAATAAAATCCATGATGCGGCGGCGCTGTTCCCCGTCCGGATGCAATTCCCTCTCTGCCATGCTGTGGTCTCCTTAAAATTGGCATAAAAAATGACCGCCTCAACGTTTCAGTGCCTGAGCGGTCATTTTTCTTGACGAATCTATTTGTAGTATAGTCAATCTCCGGCGGCTTGTCAAGCAGGCACGGCGTTTTTTTAGAACTTGAACAGGTTCACGATCCGCTGCCACAGGCGGGTGAAGAAGTTGCCTTCCTGCACATCGGTGGTGGTCTCGGCGGTAACATCCGCAGCGGCGACCGTCTCACCGGTCTTATAGACGAACTTCACGCTGCCGGAAGCATCCTCGGACTTACCGGCAAAGCTGGTGTAATCCTCCAGACGGCTGGTCATCTCGTCCAGCACGGTCTTCAGGCCGTGGATCTGCTCCTCGTCCAGAGCACCGGTCAGCTTGGAGATGCCCTCCTCATTGAACTGGTTCAGGCCATCGTTCAGCCGGACCGTGCCATCGCTGAGCTGGCCTGCGCCATCATTCAGGGTGGTCACGCCGTCATACAGGGTCTTGGTGCCATCGGCCAGCTGGGCGGCACCGTCCTTTGCGGAGTGGGCACCGTCAGCAGCGGTGGCAACACCGTTGGTGTACTGGTTGACACTGGACACGAAATACTGGATCTGCGCCAGGCTGTTCTTCAGGGCACGGACATCTGCGATATCCTGGCTGTTCTCAGCCTGATACTTCAGCTCGTCATGCACGGTCTGTTTTGCGCTGGCAGTGCTCAGGTCAAGCATGGCGCTGAACATGGAGGGGTCGTAGCTCTGCATCAGCCGCAGAGCAGCTTCCAGGTCGTGGTTGGTCTTGGTTGCGGAGAGATACAGGGCAATGTCCAGCTGGCTGTCCTTGAAGCTGGGCTCCTGCTCCCAGACGGTGCGCACCATCTTCTTGCGGGCAGCGGCCAGTGTCTTTTCGTTCATGGTCAGCACTTCGTCAATAACGGAAGCGTAGTTGTCCCAGGTCATGGGGGTGTCGATCAGGCCGCCCTCCATCAGGGTGCTGTTGGCAGAGGCCAGAACGCCATCGGCCACCTGCTGGGCACCGGCCTGCAGGGCAGCGTTATTAGAGCTCAGGGTATCCAGACCGGTGGTCAGCTGGCCCAGACCATCGTCCAGGGCAGAAGCACCGCTGTTCAGCTGAGAAGCGCCGTCCAGCAGGGCCAGGGTACCGTTGGCCAGCTGGGAAGCACCGTCCACCAGTTGGGCGGCACCATCCATCAGCTGGTTCATGGCATCGTTCAGCTGGCTGACGCCATCGGTCAGCTCGTTGAGGCTGCTCAGGTCAAAGGCATTGGTGCCCAACGCATCGGCGTTGGTGGCACAGGCCAGCATGACCTGCGGTGCGGTCAGGTTCTCGACATCGGCTTCCACAGTGACGCTGTCCTGCAGATAATCCTCCACAGTAGACAGGTCATCGGGCAGCAGACCGTCCAGAGAGTCCTTCACGCCGGGCAGGCAGACGAAAGCGGCCACGCTGCTCTTGGCGGCGGATTCCAGCATTCCGTGCTCGGCGCTCAGGTTGGTGGCATCCTGACCAAAGATCACGCCCACAGCAGTGATGAGCGGGGTGACAACGGTGCGCTCCTTGCCGTTGACGGTCACGGTGCCGGTCTCGTTGTTGGTCAGGTCGACGGTCACGGTCAGGTGGCCGCTCTTGCCGATCAGGTTCTCAAGGCTGTCGGTCACGCCGTCCAGCGTATAGGTGACATTTGCGGTGATGGGCAGGGCCTTGTCGGTATTGCCCTTATAGTACACGTCGGTGTCGTCGGTGTTCCAGACCAGCTTTTCGCCGTCCTGGGTGAACGCGGCATCGCTCTCGGTGTTCTGGATATCGGTCAGGGTGCTCTCATCGGTGACATTGGACAGGCCGGAAGCGCTGTACAGGTGCTCGCTGACGGTGGTGGACTTGATGGAGCCGTCGGCGTTCATCACGGCGTAGACGGTCTCATCCTTGGAATAATCGGCCTTGGCGGCTGCAAAGGCGGGCAGGGTCATGCCTGCGGCGAGAGTCAGCGCCAGCGCCGCACTGGCGAAACGAAGCGATTTTTTCATGGTAATTACTCCTTATCAGACTTCTTGGCGTTGGAAGATTCAGGGACCAGCCAGTGCATGGTGGTGTGGCGGATGACCCAGTCCAGCAGCATCAGGGCAGCGGGCAGAACGACCAGAATGACAGCCATACTGATCAGTGCGCCGCGGGAGATGAGCCGGCAGATGCTCTGCAGCAGTTCCATCTTACTGATGGCGGCCACGCCGACGGTTGCGGCAAAGAAGGTCAGGCCGCTGGTCAGGATGGACTGGCTGCAGTGCTCCAGCGACTGCTGGGCAGCTTCCTGCGGGGTGCGGCCATAGCTGCGCTCCTCGTGATAACGGGTGGTCATCAGGATGGAGTAGTCCACAGTCGCGCCCAGCTGGATGGTGCCGATGACGATGCTGGCGATGAAAGGCAGCTGGGTACCGGTGAAGTACGGGATGCCCATATTGATGGAGATGGCGGCCTCGATGCTGGCAACCAGCAGCACAGGGATGGACAGGCTCCGGAAGGAGATCAGGATGATGGCAGCGACTGCCATGATCGACCAGACGTTGACGTTCTTGAAATCCACATCCGCAACCTCGATCAGATCCTTGGTCATGGCACCCTCGCCGGTGATGACACCGTTGGGGTCAACCGCCTTGATAAGGTCGTTCATCTCAGTCAGCTGGTTATTGATGGCATCGGTGCCGGTCTTATAGGAGCTGTTGGCCAGAATGAGCTTGTAGCCGCCGGACTGCAGGATCTCGGTCACGCTGTCGGGCAGCAGTTCGGTCTGGAAGCCCGGACCGGTGATGGAATCCAGGCTCACCACCTGGGTGATGCCGTCCACATCCTTGAGCTCATCGCAGAGGTCAGACACCTGCGTTGCGGTCAGGTCCTCATCCACCAGAATAAAGTGGGAGGTGGTCATGCCAAAGTCCTCGCCCAGCTTGTTGGTGCCAACGATGCCGGTCAGGTCCTGGGGCAGCGAGTCGAACAGGGTGTAGTAGACCTCGGTCTTTTGCTGGGCCACCACAAAGGGCACCAGCAGCACAAGAAAGACGACCACGATGGGCATTGCGTGCTTGGAAACAAAGTAGCTGAGCTTGGTCAGCTTGGGTACGATGGTGCGGTGCTTGTACTTTTCGACCTGCTTATCAAAGGTCAGGATCAAAGCAGGCAGGATGACGACGGTGCAGATGACACCCAGCGCCACACCCTTTGCCATAACAACACCGATATCGCGGCCCAGCGTCAGGCGCATGGCGCACAGTGCCAGGAAGCCCGCAATGGTGGTCAGGGAGGAAGCGGTGATGGAGGTCATGGTCTTGCAGATGGCGGTTACCATGGCTTCCTCGTTGGAGGAGCGGAGTTCCTTTTCCTCCTGATAACGGTGGAGCAGGAAGATGGAGAAGTCCATCGTCACGCCCAACTGCAGCACCGTGGAAAGCGCCTGGGTGATGTAGCTGATCTGACCCAGGAAGATGTTGGTGCCAAAGTTGTACGCAATGGGGAACAGCAGGCCCAGCATGAACAGCACAGGCGTGATGGTGCTCTCCAGCGAGAGGAACAGCACCAGCATACTGGCACCCACAGCGCACAGGATGTACAGCGGCATCTCTTTATTGATCAGTGCCTTGGTATCCTGCAAGATGACGCTCATGCCGCCAAAGTAGCAGTCGTGCCGCAGCACCTTTTTGATCTGATTGACGGCATTCATCGTCTCGTCGCTGGCGCTGGGCGCATCAAACCGGACGATGAGCATGGTGGAATCGTTTTTGCCGAACATGAACTGCTGGACATCCGCGGGCAGCATCTCGGTGGGGATGCTGGGGTCGATGACATCGCTGAGCCAGAAGGTCTGTGTGACACCGGGCACCGCCTCAATGTCCTTCTTCATGGCGATCAGTTCATTGGTAGGCAGGCCTTCCACCGTGATCATGCCGGTGGAGGCCAGATGGAAGTCGTCCTCAAGCGCTACCTCGCCGATCATGGAGTCCAGATCCTGCGGCAGGTAGGTGAGGATGTCATAATTGATGCGGGTGGCAATGGCGCCGATCGCGGAAGGGATCAACAGCAGCACGGCCACTGTTAAGATCAGCTTGCGCAGACGCACGATGCTCTGTGCGATCTTTTTCATGGGAACCCTCCATACGAAAGTTGATTGGATCTGCCCTAAAAATGACCCGTGGTCATTTCCGAGCAAGCACTATTATAACCGATCGACGCAAGGTGTCAAGACAAAAAATGACCAAAAGTCAGTTTTCTTATCACAAAGCAAAAATTGTATAGCTTGTCCGGGGGCTTTTGCTCTTGCGCTCTTCCCTTCTCCCTGCTAAAATATTGTTTACACGACAAAACAACGTCAGAAAAGAGGATACAGCAAGCTATGAGCACCGTGGAAGGAAAGAAACAGGAAAAGCGCCGCGCGCTTCTGGATGCAGCTTACGAGCTGTTTCTGGAACGGGGCACCTCCAAGACCAGCGTGGAGGATATCACCAGCCGGGCAAAGGTGGGCAAAGGCACGTTTTATCTGTATTTTCAGGATAAGGGCGCGGTGATGCAGGCGCTGCTGGGGCGGGTGAGCTACCAGCTGCTGAGCGATGCCTGCCTTGCAGTCGAGCAGCACCCCGAGCTGCCCGACTTTACCGCGCAGGTAGTGTTCGTCATCGACCATATCATCGAGGCTTTGCGGCAGGATGCGCTGGTGCTGCGGTTCTTGGAGCGCAACTTCGTCTGGCCCGGGCTGGACCAGATCGAAGCCAGCAGGGAAGCCGAGCCTCTGATGCGCAAGCTGCTGGCCATCGTGCTTTCCAGCCCGGAGATGGCCGGCCGCACCGAGCGGGAGGTCTACCAGCGCATCACCGCCCTTGGCAGTATGTGTATGTCAGTGTGCTATTCCAGCATTCTGGAGGGCAAGCCGGACAACATTGACGCCATGAAGCCGGTGCTGTACGATATCATCCGCCGGGCACTCTCGCCGGAAAAGTAAAAAAGAACGCATAAAAAAGCACAAAAGGTCTTGCTTTTTGCAAAAAGCTGTGGTAAACTATCCAAGTCGATATGACATGGACGGTTAGCTCAGCTGGTAGAGCATCTGCTTGACGTGCAGGAGGTCACAGGTTCGAGTCCTGTACCGTCCACCATACAGTTCGTACTCGAACCCGATTCTTTACGAAAAAGGGTTCGGGTACGTTTTTTGTTTATCGGAGGTTTTGCGGAAAGAGTACGCAGAGCGGTAAACGAACAAAGGCAGGATATCACTATAAGGGTGGTATCCTGCCTTTTGCTTGTTTGGGAATTTCGCCTTGTTAGAAAATTTCTGGTCTATGTTGAAAAGCCTTTCTTTTTATGATATAATCAATATGGGTAAATATATCGTGATTTGATGATGTGCGGAGGTGAAATCATGGCTACTGCGCCAAGCATGGGAAAACTAATCTATCATATAACATCTATAGATAATCTTCCTTCGATTTTAAAGTTTGGTCTGCTCTCTCGAAAATGCATATTACAAAACCACGACATACACTTTACTGATATTGCCGATCCAGAAATCTTAAGTAAACGTGAGCGATATAAGGAAGCTCTTTCACAATATGTCTTATTTCATTTTTTTGCAAAAAATCCATTTGATGGTGCAGTGTGCGAAAAGTATGGATCAGAAAATATGGCAATCATCGCTGTTTGGAGAAGTATTTGTGAACATAATAATTATCAAATAATTCCATCACATCCATTGGATAGTGATGCTCCAGATCTTTATTCTTATGGAGAAGGTTTCAAGAAAGTTCGATGGAATATATTAGACGATAGAGAGCATCGCGATTATAAAAATGCAGAGATCCGGAAAGCATGTATGGCAGAATGTGTTGTGAAGGGATGTGTTCCGGTATCAGATTTTGCATATATTTATGTTTATAGTGAAAGGGCAAAAGAAAAGATTTTAAAAATGGAAAATGCCGTAGCTATTAAGGATAGGATACAGGTTATGCCTAGTATGTTTCCCATAAGTCGATAATTAAATTGGGAGGTGATTCAAGTGTTTTTCTATACAACAGGAGATTTGCTCCAGTCCGATGCGGAAGCTCTTGTCAACACAGTAAACTGTGAAGGTTATATGGGAAAGGGAATCGCCTATCAATTTAAACTTAAATTTCCAAACAACAACAAAGACTATGTTAAGGCGTGTAAAAATGGTACACTACGTCCCGGAAAACTTCATGTTTATAAGGAAAGTGAAAAAATCATCATTAATTTCCCGACCAAAGATAAATGGCGTGAAAAATCACGAATGGAATATATTGAGGATGGGTTGGATGCGCTTGTTTTACTAATAAAAGAACTCAACATAAAGAGTATAGCTATTCCACCGTTGGGAAGTGGTAATGGTGGTCTTATTTGGAATGACGTTAAGCAAGTTTTGGCAAAAAAACTAGAGGACACAGCCAAACAGGTAGCGATTTATATTTATGAGCCTTCTCGAAACTTTGCCACAACGCCAACACAGGAGCCAAAACTGAGCACATCAGCACTCGTGTTAATGGAATTAAAGGGGCATTTAAAAAAGTTTAACAGTCTTCGTTTGCAAAAAGCGGCGTATTTCATGGATTTGTTTTCCTCAAAAAAATATTTTCGTTTTGTTCCTCATAAATACGGTCCTTATGATCATTCCATTGATATAGTTAGTAAGGGAATTCGTGAATTTCAGCAGTTTCATGGAACATCTTCTACAAAAGAAGCTGAGAAAATTCTATTTAATAAACTTACGAGTGAGTCGGTAAATAATACTTTACAAGCATTGCTCCCTTGGATCATAAAGTCTTGTGATTTTGTAAACTCTATTGAAACTGATCATGAACTAGAATGTTTGGCAACAATTTGTTTTCTAATTGAAAATTCAGGAGGCTTAACAGCAGAAGGAATTGTTTCCGGATTTAAGAATTGGTCTGAGGAAAAGGCAAAGAGGTTTACTGAACAAGAAATTATCGAGGGAATCCAAAAGTTATATATGCTTGGAGTTATAGAAAAAAATCTTGTAGGTTATAAC
>ERZ826220.2582-NODE-2582-length-15244-cov-3.843308_pt1 | contig 15244 bp, 19 predicted proteins | sample MGYA00519927_ERZ826220 | MGnify/ENA primary metagenome ERZ826220 (study PRJEB31778, sample SAMEA3449225) | human gut metagenome | biome: human gut; feature: human-associated habitat; material: faeces | place: United Kingdom | collected 2010/2012 ...
GCGCTGCTGCGGGATAAAGCATGAGCGGTGTAGAAATTTTGGATAACGGCACCAGAGTGCTGACCGCTCCTCGCGCCGCCTTTGGCACCGATGCCCTGCTTCTGGGCCGCTTTGCCCAGCCCCGCCGGGCCGAGCGGGCCTTGGACATGTGCAGCGGGTGCGGCATAATTTCGCTGTTATGGCACGATGCCGGGCACCGCGGCCCCTGCACAGCGCTGGAGCTGGACCCTGACGCCAGCGCCCTGTGTGTTCAGGCCGTGGCGGAGAATGGCATCGACCACATTGCCCCTGTGCAGGGCGACCTGCGGATGTTTTGCGCCGCCGGGCCGGAGCAGGGAAAATATGATTTTGCTGCCTGCAACCCGCCCTATTTTACGGCAGGCCCCCAAAGTCCCGACCCGGTGCGGGCCGCCGCCCGCCACACTGTGACCTGCACCACCGAGGATGTGGCCCAGTGCGCCTGCCGCGCTCTGCGGGATGGCGGCCGCTTTGTGCTGTGCCAACGTCCCGACCAACTGGTGGAAGTGCTGTGTGCCCTGCGCACCGCCCGGCTGGAACCTAAGCGACTGGCCTTTGTGCGCCAGCGCACCGGCAGCACGCCCTGGCTGTTTTTGGTCGAAGCTCAAAAAGGCCGCAAGCCCGGCCTGAAGCTGGAACCGGATATTTTGATCGAATCCGGCGTGGCGCGGTACGGAAAATAAATCTATAAAATAAAAACCTCCCCGTGAATCTGTAGGGGTCGATGCTCGCATCGACCCGCGGGGCGCAGAGCACGCGGGTACGCGGCTTCCCCCTTGGGTGGAAGCTGTCAGCGGCCCCGACCGCTGACTGATGAGGGCGAACCTTCCGTTATTACCCGCCAGCGGGTCGCTGCGGTAACTTTGCCCCTCATCCGGCCCTGCGGGGCCACCTTCCCCCTCAGGGGAAGGCTTTTTCTCTAAAAAAATTGTACCACACCAACCGGGTGCGGTACAATTTACAATATTGAACACGGTGTCTAAAATTTAAATTTTCAGCAGCACCCGCGCGATGTTGAAGTAGACGAGCAGTGTCGTGGTATCGACAATGGTCGTGATAAGCGGCGACGCCATGACGGCGGGGTCAAAGTTGAGTTTTTCCGCAATGACGGGCAGCAGGCCGCCGATGAGCTGGGACAGGATGACCGTGCAGATCAGCGTCAGGCAAACGACTGCCGCTACAGGGGGCGCGATGCCGTCCAGGAAGATCAGCTTGGCAAAGTTGCACAGCGCCAGCGTGCCGCCGCAGAGGATGGCAATGCGGAATTCACGCCACAGAATTTTCGGCAGGTCGTGCGGCTCAATATCACCGACGGCCATGCCGCGGATGATGGTGGAGGTACTCTGGCTGCCCGCGTTGCCGCCCGCGTCGGTCAGCATCGGGATGTAGGCGGTCAGCACGGTCACGGCGGCAAGGGCATCCTCATACCCGCGGATGACCATGCTGGAGAAGGTGGACGAAATCATCAGGAACAGCAGCCACGGCGCGCGGTTTTTGTACAGTTCCCACATAGACTGTTTAAAATAAGGCTTGTCCGACGGGCCCATAGCGTTCATCTTGGCAATATCTTCGCTGGCCTCGTCCTGCATGATCGAGATAGCGTCGTCAATCGTGACGATACCGACCAGTCGCTTCTCGTTGTCCACAACGGGAATGGCCAGGTAGCCGTACTTCTCGAACATCTGGGAGACATCCTCCTGGTCGGTGGTCGTGCTGACGCTGACGACATTGTCGTCCATCATGTCGCGGATCAGCTCGTTGTCGGGGTCCTTGGACAGGACCAGCGCGCGCAGCGAGACGACGCCGATGAGGGTGCGGTCACGGTCCGTGACGTAGCAGTTGTTGATGGTCTCCTTGTCAAAGCCGTTCTTGCGGATGGCCGCCATGGCCTGCGACACCGTCCAGTCGGGGCGCAGCTCCATCAGCTCGGTGGTCATCACGCCGCCGGCGGAGTCCTCGGGGTATTTGAGCAGTTCGTTGATCATGCGGCGGGTCGCGGGGTCTGCCTGCGCCAGAATACGCTTGACGACGTTGGCGGGCATTTCCTCGACCAGATCCGTCGCATCATCGACGAACAGGTCATCCACAACGGCCTTCAGCTCCTTATCGGTCAGGCCGTCGATAAGGTCCTGCTGGGTCTCGGGGGTAAGCTCGGCGAAAATCTCCGCCGCCAGATCCTTGGGACACAGGCGGAACAGCACGGGGAGCTTCTCGGGCGGGAGGTCCTCGAACACGGCGGCCAGGTCGGGCGCGGGCAGGGTGGACATAACATCGCGCAGGCTCTGGTACTTTTTGGCATCGTCCAGGTTGGCCAGCATCGTGCGGAGGGTCAGGATCGCGGTATCAGACATAAAAAAGCTGCCTCCTTTTCAGGCGGCAGCCAGGCACATTTAATTTTAGGCAATGCAAAGCAGAGCAACACCGTGCGCTTATTTTCGCGTACAGTTTGCTTTGGTTTGCCTGACAAAAAAGTGGTGGCTGCCGTTATTCAAGATACATCGGTACACAGGACTGGGACTGGGGGTATCCATTGTGACAACCACCTCACCTTTGTTTGAATTTTTACTACACGGCGCTATTCGCACCTATAGTTACTTTACCATCTGGGAACGGATTAGTCAACGGTAAATTTCGGCAATTTGAGAAAAAAATGCCGACATTGGCAAGAAAGCCAATATCGGCAATCTATTTCAATCGCGCAGTTCCTTACGCAGAAAACTTCCGCAATTACAGATTCCGTCATTTCGGATTTGCTGAGTCACAGCACATTTTCTGAATTGCCAATATACGCAGTTGCTGCATCGCTCCTCTGTCATGGTATATTCTCCGTTTCACAGGCGGCTCGGCAGATTTTTGCCTCGCCCGCCGGGTCGATTTCCCAAATCATCAGTTTCCGTAGGTTACTCTGTTTTTCCGGCAGTGCAAGAGCCGAAAGACAGTTTCCCAAGATTTGTGCAAGTCTCCGATTCGACTCTTCGTCTTGTAGCGAAAACACCGCATCTCCCCAAATATGACTGTGCCATACGCCGATAATTTCCGGTGTATTCGTGTAGCACCCTGCCAAAGCCTCTGCCTTTGCTGTTTCCTCTGCACCATCCAGCACAAAGGACGCCACACCACTGCACTTTTCACAGTCCGGCACGGTTGCATCCACAATTCGATATTTTGAAGAATGTCGGTATCCCATAAACAATCCGCCAACCTCTCGGGAATTGTTTACTGCCGCAATGGCCGCCGCAATTTTTCGGATTGCTTTTTTAGAAATCGTAACTTGTGTGCTCACTGAATGCGCTCAAGCGTCGAGTTGCCGCACTGTTGGCAGGGTGTGCCATGCGCCACATTCCCCAGTACACGCAGCGGTCCGGGATAAATCCAACCGCACTTTGGGCACTTAAAGTAGTCACTGTTAAACGTAAGCGTAGGAATGACAATCTTTTTCTTTTCCATTTTCGTTTACCTCCCAAATTAGTTATACACCAAGATTTTCCCGAATAATACGGGAAAGGATACTGTAGTAATCATACTCTGCGGCAAGGGCGTTTTCGTCCAGTGTGGATACCGCGCTCAAAATATTCAATAACAAATTGCTGCTCTGACGGCGTTCATCATCTGCATTTTTCTTGGCAATCAGTGGGCTTTTGCCACTGCGATAGACGCTGATTGTTGTCATATTCCCGGTTGTACGGGTTGCAAAGACAAATTTGAAATAATCGTCCGGGTGCTCACTGTTTTTCACGATCAAGCAATCCTGGTAATTTTTTTTGATAAGATTTCCTGTTTGGATTTGATCACGCTCATAGGTGACAGGCAGTCCGCTGGTAGCCAGGCCCGTGTCTGCCTTTGCAAGCAATGCCTGCACGTCATCAATCGTGTAACGCCCCGCCACCTGCACATGGGTCGGAATATCCTCCCACGCACCCAAGCCATCCGGGTTCATGTCAACATTTACATTGCCGTAAATCATCTTGTACCTCCTAAGCCGCAATTTTTATACAGAGTATCGAAATTTGCGAAGCAAATCCCGAACATCCTCATTATCCAGCGTGTATTTTGCAATTAATTGCTTTTGAATTTGCCGCAGTGCTTCTTTATCCTGCGTGTCATTGGCTGCCTCTATGGCCGATTTGTAGGAATAATAGTCTTTGTTTGTCATACTCTCCAAACCGAGCACCTCCCACAGTTTTTTCACCAAATCCAAAACAGATTTTGTATCTTTATTATAGTAAATATCTTTACTAAAGTCAAGTAGAATAATCCCTCTGTGTTACCATATTCTAATAGAAAATTGCGATTTGCAAAGGGAAAATTTCTATGGACTACATCCGCCGTATGCGCGACTTGCGGGAGGACGCCGACCTGACTCAGGCACAAGTCGCCGCAAAACTTGGTACATCACAAACAATGTACGCCCGCTATGAGCGCGGCGCAAATGAACTGCCGATCCACCATCTTATTAAACTGTGCGAACTGTATCACGTTTCCAGCGATTATTTCTTAGGTCTGCGTGACACGCCGTGACTGCGTCCTCCATGGGGGCGCAGTTTTCTTTTATGCTTTTATAACCAAACGGATATTACATAGACAAGATAGCACAAATCCATAGTATTGTCAATATAACCAATTAGTTATCGAGGAGCAATGCTATGGCTTACTATCCCCGTCTGCGGGACATGCGCGAGGACCACGACCTGACCCAGCAGAAACTTGCAGAATATCTTGGCATGCCTCAACCGCAGTATTTCCGCTACGAACAGGGCCTGCGGGACATTCCCACCGACATTTTGATTCAACTTGCCAAGTTGTACAATACAACCACGGATTATTTGTTAGGTCTGACGGACGACCCGGTCATTCCCTGGCGGCAGGGCGGGGCGTCGAGGACGCCGCCCCCTACGAATATGCGGTAACACAAATAAAAAGCCGACGCCCGGCAACTGGCGGGTCGATGACGAGCATCGACCCCTACAGCTTGTCGGGAGTCGGCAGTTCTTTTATTTTACGGCAGGGCTTACGCCATCAGTTCCTTGACGGTGGCGGCCAGCTTCTCGTCCTTGCAGGCGGGGAAGAAGTTCTCGGCGAAGTGCTCACCGGCGAAGGTGCCCTTGACGAGGTCGCGGTCCAGATCCTTCAGGATGTCGGACAGATCGCGGAAAGCAATGGCGCGCACGCCGTCCAGGATCTTCTTGTTGCGCTGCTCGGGGACAACGCGCTCCTTGGGGTAGCCCTGGCCGTGGCCGAAGCCGAACAGCTTCTCGAAGATGTACTCGAGGTTCAGCTCGCCGCCCCAGCCGAAGCCCTTGGCAAAGGGCAGAGCCACAGCGTTGCCGTCGTTGACGTGGGCAAAGGTGTAAGCGTCAACGGGGTCCTCGACGTGGCCGCAGATGACGCCGGGGAAGCTGTTCAGGGCCAGCATAGCGCCCTCACCGGTGCCGCAGCCGGTGATGACGTAGTCCGCAGCGCCGGAGTTCAGCAGCACAGCGGCCAGGATGCCGTTCTGAACGTAGGTCAGCTGGGCGGCATCGTCGGCGGCGTACATGCCGTAGTTGACGACCTCATGGCCCATCGGCTCGACGACCTTGCGCAGGGTGGCCTCGATCAGGGCGTTCTTGGCGGCCTGGCTGTTCTCATTGATCAGAGCGATTTTCATAATAGTTTTTCTCCTTTTATCGTCAAATTCACATTACAAGCTGACGGAAATACGTGGTGTTGATGCTCTTGTCGAGTTTGGCCATCTTGGCAATGCAGCCGTCCAGCGTATGGGCCACATCGTCCAGGCTGTGCCAGTTGGCGGCCTGCGGCTTGACCTCCTCCTCGAGCCAGGGGGCCACGTCGGTGTGGGAGCAGGCACCCTCGATGAGGTAGGCACCCTTGCGGGCGGCCTGGGTCTGCGGCTCGTAGCCGTCAACGCTGCCCATCATCGTCATGGTGAACACGCCCTTGCGGTTGCGCCCACCCACGATGAGCCGCACGCCCACCGGCTGCACCGAGACCGTAGCGGCCTTCTCGCGCAGGATCTTGACGACCTTTTCCAGCGTCAGGTACTGGGTCTGGTACTCGTCCACCGCGTTGATGATCTGCACGGCGGCCAGCGTGTCGCCCGCAAAACCGACCACGACGTTGCGGTTGATCTTGCGGACCTTGGGCAGGTCGTTTTTGAGGATATGGGGCTTTTCGCCGGTGATGGGTTCCTCGACATAGCGGCCATCGCTGACCATGGCGCAGAAGGTATCACCGCATACTGCTAAAATCGCACTCATTGTTTTTCGTCCTTTGTTTTTTAATGGTACGTCTATTGTAGCACGAAATGCCGCGGGGTGCAAGGCACGCTTGACATGGCCGCGGCAGTGGGGTATAATAACTATAGAAAAGGCGCTGCGACAAGCGGTTGGCCCTTTCAGGTGAAAGTTAAAAGCTCAAACTAATAACCGTCACCGGCCAGGGTGGCGGTTATTGCTTTTTACAACTAAGCTCAAAGTAAAGGTCTTGCGACCGATATAGAACGTAAATGTAAAACGCATGGTCTCACCTCCTTTACGGAAGTGTGGCCAACCGCCTGCCGTTGTGTGCAGCGCCTTGCCGTCTGTTGTGAAACAGGCGGCTTTTGTATTATAGCAGAAATTTCGACGGTATGCAAGAATTTTTGCAGTGATTCGCCGGACACTGCGGGCGGATATGGAATCCGCCCCTACGGTGTAGGAGTCGATGCTCGCATCGACCCGGAAAGTGCACGGCGCGGCAAGGTTGACGGGCGAACAATGTTCGCCCCTGCAAAAACAGCCCCGGAAGGCAGTTGCCTTTCGGGGCTGTTGTACTTGTGATGGAAAATCAGGCCTTCGCGTCCGGGCGGACGATGTCACGGATGACGTTGACGATGTTGTCAGCGGTCAGGCCGTAGTCACGCAGGACCTCATTGGCGGGGCCGGAGTGACCGAACTGATCCATGACGCCGATGCGGCGCACGGGGACGGGCAGTTTCTCGCTGACGACGGAGCAGACGGCCTCGCCCAGGCCGCCGATGATGCTGTGCTCCTCGACGGTGATGATGCGGCCGCACTCGCGGGCGGCGGTCAGGATGATCTCCTCGTCGATGGGCTTGATGGTCGGCATGTTGATGACACGGACGTTCATGCCCTGGCGCTTGGCCAGCACGGCGGCGCGCAGTGCCTCGTTGGTCATCAGGCCGGTGGAGATGACGGCAATGTCATAGCCGTCGGTCAGCTTCTCGCCCTTGCCGATCTGGAACTCGTAGGTCTCGGGATCGTGGAAAACGGGCGTGGCCAGACGGGAAAAGCGCAGGTAGACGGGACCCTGATAGTTGTAGGCGGCGATGACGGCTGCGCGGGCCTCCACATCGTCAGCCGGGCTCAAGACCACCATGCCGGGGATCGAGCGCATGAGGGCGATGTCCTCGCAGCACTGGTGGGACGCGCCGTCCTCACCGACGGAGAGCCCCGCGTGGGTGGCAGCGATCTTGACGTTCAGGTGCGGGTAGCCGATGGAGTTGCGGATCTGCTCAAAGCCGCGGCCCGCAACGAACATGGCAAAGCTGGACACAAAGGGGACAAAGCCCATCGTGGCCATACCGGCGGCGACGCCGACCATATTCTGCTCGGCAATGCCGCAGTCAAAGTGACGATCCGGGTACTCCTTGCGGAAGATTTCGGTTTTGGTGGCAGCGGCCAGGTCGGCGTCAAAAACCACCAGATTGTCAGCGCCCTGCTGGGCCAGCTCTACCAGCGTGTTGCCGTAGCTGACGCGGGTAGCAATTTTTTTAATATCAGCCATTGTTGAACTCGATCTCCTTTTCCAGCGTGGCGTGGGCGGCGCGCAGCTCGGTCATAGCCTGGGCGTATTCTTCGTCGTTGGGGGCCTTGCCGTGCCAATCGACGGCGTTTTCCATATAGCTGACGCCCAGACCCTTGGTCGTGCGCAGCAGGAAGCAGGTGGGCTTGCCGCTGCCGTGGGACAGGTCGAACATCTTGAACGCCTGCTCCAGGTCGGCAAAGGAGTTGCCGTTGCAGACGATGGTGTTGAAGCCGAAGGCATCCATCTTGTGGTCCAGCGGCTCGGAGTTCATGACGTCGCGGGTCGCGCCGTCGATCTGCAGGCCGTTGACATCGATCATGATGCACAGGTTATCGAGCTTGTAGTGGTTGGCGAACATGAACGCCTCCCAGCATTCGCCCTCTTCGATCTCACCGTCGCCCAGCAGGGTGTAGACGTTGATGTCGCTGCCCAGCTTTTTGGCACCCAGCGCCATGCCGCAGGCGGCGGAAACACCCTGGCCCAGGGAACCGGTGCTCATGTCAACACCGGGGACGGTGTTCATGTTGGGGTGGCCCTGCAGGTAGCTGTTGGAGTGGCGCAGCGTGGGCAGGTCGGCCACCGGGAAGAAGCCGCGCTCCGCCAGCGTGGCATACAGGCCGGGGGCGCAGTGGCCCTTGCTAAGTACAAAACGGTCGCGGTTGGGGTCCTGCGGCTGTTCGGGGTCAATGCGCATCTCGCGGAAATACAGATAGGTCAGAACGTCCGCCGCGGACAGGCTGCCGCCCGGATGACCGCACCCGGCACCGTGGGTGGCTTCGATCACACCCATGCGCACGCGGGTCGCAGTCAGTTTTAACTGCAGCGTTTCCAGTTTTGTCATAGCTAAGCTCCTCCGGTCACTTATGGTAAAATCGGGCAGTATATATGGATACTGCTACACAATATACTATCTTATATTATACACGTTTCGCGGAATCCCGCAACATTTTTTTACAAATTTCGTGAAAAAAGGCTGTTTTGGTGCATTCGCGGTAAAATTGACACGCCCAAAAGCCCGCTGTTATGCACCCTTTGTGCGTAATGCCAAAAAATGGGGCGATTCGTACATAAACTACAGCAAAAAGCACCTTGCACAAAGCGGGCATTTGTGGCATAATTTAAGTACAGCCGCGGTGCGGAAAGCCCATGATATGAGGCAGCCGCCCGGCCCACACTACAAGATATGGGAGGGAAAGAGAGTGCCCAACGGGATCTACATCCAGACTGAGTACCACGGCAAGCTTATCCGCAAAATCGTCTGCAATGGGGATGAACGGTGGTTTATCGGCTCCAACTGCGCCGTGACCTTCCTGTCCATGGACGACTGCATGGCCGCCATTGACCGCCTGTAATTGTAAAAAGGAAGTCTGCCGCACGCCGTCCTTTAGGGGATGACGTGCGGTTTTTTGTATTTGTATACGAGGTTTGTATGAAAAAACGGAACTGGCGTCTGATGCTGCGCCGGGTGCTGAACCTGGTGTTCAGCCGCATTGTTGTGACCGGCGTGCTTCTGCTGCTGCAGGCGTTCTGGCTGTTTGCGCTGTTCTACTGGCTGGCGGACTACGCCAAATGGTTCGGCGGCGTGGGCGTTGCCATGAGCATTATCATGTGCCTGGCGCTGATCCGGCAGGATTCCACGGTGCCGGAGTTTAAGATCAGCTGGATGATCCTGTTTGCCGTTATGCCGGTGCAGGGCGGCATTTTGTACCTGCTGTGGGGCAACAAGCGCCCGGCGCTGGGCTTGCGCCACCGGCTGGAGCGCGCCGAGGACGCAATGGCCCCGGCGCGGAAGGACGACCCCGACGCCGCGGCAGCCTTGCAGCGGCAGGACCCCCGCGCCGCGCTGACAGCCCGCTACCTGCACGACTACGGCCCGATGCCGGTCTGCGGCGGCACGGCGGCGAAATATTACCCGGACGGGCAGAGCATGTTTGCCGATATGCTGCCCGCATTGCAGGGGGCACAGCACAGCATTTATGTGGAGAGCTTTATCATCGGCATGGGCGAGATGTGGGGGCAGATCCACGAGATTTTGCGCCGGAAGGCCGCGGCAGGGCTGGATGTGCGGGTCATCTACGATGACGCGGGCTGCCTGAGCCTGCTGCCCCACAACTACGCCGAGATGATGCGGGCCGACGGCATCCGGGCGTTCAGCTTCAACCGCTGCGTGCCGGTGCTGAACCTGGTCATGAACAACCGCGACCACCGCAAGATCATGGTCATCGACGGACAGATCGCCTTTACGGGCGGTGTGAATCTGGCGGACGAGTATATCAATAAAATCGTGCGGTTCGGCTACTGGAAGGACAGCGGCGTCCGGCTGGATGGCCCCGGCGCAGCGAGCCTGGCAAACATCTTTTTGACGTTCTGGAAGGCAAAATACCCCGACGAGGATCTGGACGCGGGCTGCGATCTGCCCGCCGCCGTGCCGGTGGAAACGGACTGTCTGGTGCAGCCCTTTGCCGACACCCCGGTGGACCGCGAGGCCGTGGCGAAGAACGTGTATCTGGAGCTTATCAACCAGGCGCAGAAGCGGCTGTACATCTGCACGCCGTACCTGATTCTGGACAACGACCTGCTGTCCTGCCTGCGGCTGGCGGCCAAGCGCGGCGTCGATGTGCGCATCTACACGCCCGGCGTGCCAGACAAGCCGACGATCTACCAGCTGACGCGGAGCTATTTCCCGCATTTGCTGCGGGCAGGCGTTAAAATTTACAGCTACACGCCGGGCTTTCTGCACGCCAAGACCTGGCTGGTGGATGACCGCATTGCCGCGGTGGGCACGGTGAATCTGGATTACCGCAGCCTGTACCTGCATTTTGAGAACAGCGTGCTGCTCTACGGCGGCGCGGTGCTGGACGATGTGCGGCGCGATCTGGCGGAGATCGAAAAGGAAAGTGCCGCGGTGACGCTGGCGGACTGCCGGACCGGATTTTTTGGCACGCTGTACAGCGCGGTGCTGCGGCTGGTGGCACCGTTGTGCTGAAGGCAGGGGGGCCCCGACGACACGGGGGCTTCCGCTGACGCAAACGGGCACGGAGCGGTCAAGACCGCTCCCTACAAGGCACCCGTGTATGGCAGACCGTAGGGAGGGGGCTTGACCCCTCCGGGAAAGTGGACCGCTGACGCAAACGCCCCGGAAACAGGTGGCAGTGTAAGCTGGCGGGCGAGCAATGCTCGCCCCTGCAAGAGTTTTTTGACATTCTGAGCAATACGCAAAGCCCGTCCCGGGTCAGACCGGGGCGGGCTTTGTGGTTTCAGGAGGCGTATTCGCGCTCCAGCGTTTCTATAAAATGTACCGGGTCGATGATGCGGAGGCCGTCGGCGTTGGGGGCGGCGGTGTCCAGCAGGGTTTGCAGCATTTCCTCGTTTGTCAGGGCAGGCGCGACCTGCCAGCCCAGCGCCATGACGCCGACGCAGTAGGGAATGCCCCAGCTCAAACCGCCCACCGCATCATAGCGGTAGCCGCATTGGCCGGGGACGTATTCCTCGGCTACGGTGCGGTAGGCGCAGGGCAGGCCCAGGCAGAAGGGACTTTTCCGGGCGGCCAGCATACCGGAGTCATTGGGCAGGCCGGTTTTGCAGGCGGCAGGGCGGGAAAGATGTTTCATGAAGAGCCCCTCTCCTTATAAAAAGGTCAGGAGCCGCTGGGGCCGCGGGAGCTGACGCTTGGGGGCGGGGTGGTGGTGTAAAAGGCAGTGCCGTTTACGGTGCTCTGGGTCATGCCGACCAGGTCGAGGAGCTGGGACTCCGAATAGCGGGCGGCGTCGAGCTTCTCGCAGGTGCAGCGGTAGACGCTGTCGGAGACCGAGACGATGCCGAGCCGCGTCAGGCGGGCCAGCGATTTTTCGAGCGTCTGCGGGTCGGTGCGATAGCCCTTTTCGGTGAGCGCCGCCGCAAGCTGCGCGGCAGTGCTGGGCTTATCTCTGAGCAGGAGAGCCAGCGCAAGCCGATGACCCGTGAGGTAATAGGGGAGCAGACCCCTGCGGAGCCAGATGCCCTTTGGATGCTTCATGGCGGAACACTCCTTTTCTTTATAGTATCGTCATCGTAGCATGGAGGGGCGGCGGGTGTCAAGCGGGAAAACGGAAAAAGAAGCGGAAGTCCGGTTTTTGGGATTATCAGGCGGGAATTTGCAAAAATATATTGACAACTATATGTTGTTGCATTAAGATGAGAGTAACCAACAATACCTGACAGGAGCGGCAACATATAAGGAGGACAGCGATGGACTATAAGGAAAAAGTGGAGTGGCTGGGTCGCTATCAGGCGTCTGTCAGCTGCCAGCACATGCTGGAAGAAGAAATCGAGGTGCTGCGCAGCGACGCCGAGCGGGTGACGGCCTGCATGAGCGGCATGCCCGGGCGCAGCGGCCCTAACGCGGACAGGCTGCCGCGGGCCGTAGAACGTATCGAAGAAGCGCAGAAAAGACTGGAGCAGCAGCTGGAAAGCTGCATGGAAACGCGCGCGGAAATTATGTGCGGCATTATGACGGTGCGGGATAGGCCGGGGCAGGAGGTGCTGCGCCGCCGCTATGTGATGGGGCAGAATTTTTCGGAAATCGCGGAGGCGATGGGGGTAGTTCAGCGCCGGGCGTACCAGCTGCACCGGACGGCTGTGGAGGGGATGGCCGTGCCGAAGCGGGCGTGAAAAAGATTTCAGTAAATTTCCCGAAGATTTCGCAAAATTTCATTGTATTTCACAACCAACAGTGGTAATATGATACCATCGAAACTCGAGAGAGGAAGTGATTCCTCCCGCGAGTTTTTTTATACCCATTCGGGAAAAGGAGGGATGCCGTTGTGTGAGATCGACGCGGACCATGTGCTGGACGAGCTGGCGGAGATCGCCTTTGCCGTCCCCGGCGAGGAGGGCGGTCTGCCGGTCAAGGTGGCCGACAAGCTGCGCGCGTTGGAAATGCTGTACAAGCATCTGGGCCTGGGCGACGGGGCGAAAACAGAGGGGGTGGTCATTGTGGACAGTGAAAGTTAGGAGAGAGAAGAGAGGAGAGAGGAGAGAGGCACCAAGGTGGAAGTGCGGCTGAAGGAGAAGATACCCGGCGTGTTCTGGCCCGTGCATCAGGCGATACGGCGCGGCGAGGTGACCGAGGTCGTGGCCAAGGGCGGACGCGGGTCCGGTAAGTCGAGCTATCTTTCGATGGAGCTGGTCTGGCAGCTGCTGCGCCACCCGGACTGCCATGCCGTGGTGCTGCGCAAAGTGGGCGGCACACTGCGCAACAGCGTGTACAACCAGATCGTATGGGCCATCGGGGAGCTGGGGTGCGCGGGGTATTTCCGCTGCACGGTCAGCCCGATGGAGTGTACCTATCTGCCCACCGGGCAGAAGATCTTATTCTTCGGGACGGACGACCCGGGCAAGCTCAAGAGCTTAAAGCTGCCGTTCGGCGCTGTGGGCATTTGTTGGTTTGAGGAGCTTGACCAGTTTGACGGCCCCGAGGAGGTGCGCAACGTCGAGCAGACCGTGCTGCGCGGCGGCAGCTGGACGCTGACGTTAAAGAGCTTCAACCCGCCGGCCATGGCCCGCAGCTGGGCCAACCGCTACGCGCTGGAGACCCGCCCCGGCAAGCTGGTGCACCATTCGACCTACCGCGATCTTCCGCGGGCCATGCTGGGCGAGCGGTTCTGGGCCGACGCCGAGCACCTGCAGCGGACGAACCCGGCGGCGTTCCGCCATGAGTACGGCGGCGAGGTCGTGGGCAGCGGCGCGGCGGTGTTTGCCAATTTGCAGCTGCGGGCCGTGCCGGACGACGAGCTGGAACGGTATGACCGCGTCTACTACGGCGTGGACTGGGGCTGGTACCCCGACCCCTGGGCCTACAACGCCGCGGCCTACGATGCGGCGCGGCGGGTGCTGGTGATTTTTGACGAGCTGACGCGCAGCCGCACGCCGAACCGCGAGACGGCAGAGCTTTTGCTGGCGCGCGGCGCAGGCACGGACGGCCCGCTGACGGCGGACGCCGCCGAGCCGAAATCCTGCGCCGACTACCGCGCCGCCGGGCTGCCCTGCCGCGCAGCCCAGAAGGGCCCCGGCAGCGTGCGCGAGAGCATGAAGTGGCTGCAGGGGCTGGCGGCGATCATCATTGACCCGGTGCGCTGCCCGGCCACGGCGGCGGAGTTCAGTGAGTACGAGTACGAGCGCGACCCGCGGACGGGCGAGGTGCTGCCGGGCTACCCCGACGTGAATAACCACCACATTGACGCCGTGCGGTACGCGGTGGAGGGGGTGTGGAGAAGGAGAGGAAGCTAAATTGTGTTGCGCATGTAGGGGCCGCACATGTGCGGCCCGCAGCCTGAAGATAACCGCCCATCTGCGGGAAAGCCGCGGGCCGGGCATGCCCGGCCCCTACGTGTAAATCAGCAGATAAAGAATCCGCCTCTGCCGCCGCAGCAGCACCAGCTCAAAATATTGCACACCAATAAATACATCCAGAACGACAGACAGAAAGACCCCGGGCTGCCGCTGGGCTGGGCGTAGGGCTGCTGGTAGCTTGTGTAGCTGCGGCCCGGGCTTTGCAGCTGATCCAGCAGGTTTTGATAAGCGTAGTTGTTCGGCTCCATCGAGACCGCCGTCCGGGCCTCCTCCTGTGCGCGTATGTTGTTGCCAAGCCCCTGATTGGCCAGCGCGGCGTAGTAGTGCCACTGGGCCGTGCGGTTGGCAGTGGGGATGCCGTTCAGCGTGTTCATGGCCTCCTCATAGAAGCCGCTGCGGATGTAGTTTGCCGCGGCACGCAGCTCTGGGTCACCGGCAGCGCTGCCGTAGCTCTGCCGCCCGGACGAGCCGCTTGTGCTGTAATACCCAAACCCGAACGGTCCAAAGCCGAACCCGGCCCCGCTGAACGGGTCCTGATACTGCTGGCTGTAGCCGCTCTGGCTGCTGCCATAGCGCTGCCCGCCAGCACTGTAAGACGCCCCGCCGCCCTGCTTGATGCGCATGATCTCGCTGTAAGCGGCCTGTACCTCTTTAAAGTGCTCCTCCGCCGACGGGTCATCGGGGTGCAGGTCGGGGTGGTACTCCTTGCATTTTTTGCGGTAGGCTTTTTTAATCGTTTCGTCGTCGGCACTGGGGGTGATGCCCAATACACTGTATGGATCAGTCATGGCGCTTTGCCTCCCTGTGCTTGCGTACCAGCGCGTATTTGCTCCACACGCCGGAATAGATCGTGTTGTACAATAGCTTCCCCTCCGGGGTGTCCTTTAAAATCGGCAGCATCTCAAACTGCTGTGCGCAGCGGCCCATCTGCTGGGTCAAAAGCTCGTGGCAGCGCTGCTCATAGGCGGCGGGCGGCAGCTCGTCCGCCAGCTGCCGCAGGGCGTTGAACTGCCCGCGTCGGCTGTCCTTTTCCAGATCGTCGTAGGCGTCCATCAGATAGATGAACTTGCCCAGATGGAAGCCGATGCTG
>ERZ826220.2587-NODE-2587-length-15223-cov-5.719739_pt1 | contig 15223 bp, 14 predicted proteins | sample MGYA00519927_ERZ826220 | MGnify/ENA primary metagenome ERZ826220 (study PRJEB31778, sample SAMEA3449225) | human gut metagenome | biome: human gut; feature: human-associated habitat; material: faeces | place: United Kingdom | collected 2010/2012 ...
CCCGCGCGCGGCTCAGGTAGGAGCATTCCGGCATGGAGGTCACGATGATGATTTTGATCTGCGGAAAGGCGCGCTTGATCCGCGCCGCCGCGTCCAGCCCGTTTTCGCCGTCCCGCGTAATCACGTCCATCAGGATGAGATCCACCGGGAAGCGCAGACAGTAAACGTCCGCCAGCGCGGCGTTGTCAATCGAAAGCGCCAGCTCGAACCGCTCGGAGGCCTGCACCCGCAGTTCAAACAGCTCGCGGGGCATGGTCTGATCCTCGACGATCATCACCTTGTATTTCATTCCATCGTCTGCCTTTCCCGCTGCAAAATCAGCGTCAGTTGAAAGCGCGGAAGAACGGCAATCTCCATCGCGCCCCCCGCGGCTTCCGTCCGCGTGCGCAGCGCGGTGAGGCCGCTCCCCTCGACAATCGGCGCGGCGGGCACAGCGCCGTCGTTCAGATAGCGAACCTTCCATGCGGACGCGGTCTTCTCGCCAAAAATCTCAAGGCGCGTCCCGCCCGCGTGGCGCACCAGATTCGTCAGGCACTCGTGCGCGGCGGCCTCCACCAGCTGCGCGTTTTCCGTGCCCTCCTCGGGGAACGATCCGCTGCGCGCGATGGTCACGCCAATCGCCTTCGCCGCGCGGGAGAGCTGTTCAAAGGTGTCCGGCCGCTGTTCCTCGACGGATTTCCCCAGCAGAAGCCGGGTGTTCTGCCGCCACGCGGCGCGGACGGCCTCCGCGTCGCCCTGCGTTCCGGAAAGAAACTGCCGGGTTTGCAGCAGCGCGCGGCCGATGCGGTCGTGGATGCGGGTTTTGGCGCGCAGAATCTCCTTTTCGCGGGTCGCCTCCTGCACGTCCTGCCCGTATTGCCGAAGCCGGCGGTTCATGGCTTTCAGGCGCAGGTTATCCTTCTCCAGCGCATGGCGAAGCCGCGCCTCTTCGGTGATGTTCGTGCCGATGATCTGGTAGACGACCCGCCCGGCCATCTCCATCCGCCTGCGCTCAAAGCTCCACGTCTGCCCGTTTTCCAGCGAGACGATGGGCTGGGCTTCAATCGCGCGCCAGAAGGCGTTCGCGTTGAGCAGCGCCTCCCCCGTGAGCTGATGGCTCAGTTCGTCCATTTTCAGGTTTTTCAGGCAGGGCTGGCCGTTTTCCCACGCGAAGCACAGCGCGGAGGGCAGGTGATCGCAGCTCTCCTTGATGGAGAACGGCGAAAGCTGCCGCCTGCTCCCGCGGAGCATCAGGCACAGCGCCAAAAGGCTGAGCGCCGTCGATATCAGCACGGCGGCCGTCCAGAGCGGCGCATGCGCAAGCGTTTTACAATCCGGCAGGCGAGCCAGCAGCACGGACAGCAGCGCAAAGTCCGGCACGGCGGCGGCCAGACAGAGCGCAAAGGACGCCCGCTGACGGCGGCGCGCCGCGCTCATGCCGCCAAGCAGCGCGGCGACGGTTCCAACCAACAGCAGCGTGCAGAGCAATCCGGCGTCAAGCGCGTTCATCCGCCGTCACCTCCCCGGTCAAAGGAGAGCGTCGCGCACGGCGCGCCGTCCGCATCGTCAATCGTCAGCCGTCCCTTTTGCGCGTAGGCGCTTCCATCCGGCAGGCCCGCCGCATCCTCGAGCATCAGCCGAACGGAAAAGCGCGCGCCGCACTCCACCCGAACCATCATCGCGCTGAGCGAGGGCAGCGCGGCTTCCAGACAATCCTCGAAGAAATCATAGGCCGTCTGCGCGTCCCGACTGCCGACGCTGCCGCTTCCCTCCTGATGCAGCGCGCAGGCGACGCCGTATTGCGTCAGATAGGTCAGCGATTCCCGGATGCAGTGCGTCAACTCCTCCGCCGGCACGGTCTCCTTCTTTTCACAGATCAGCGCGAGGTTGACCCGGCGCTTGACGTATGCGCCCAACAGGCAGACGTGTTTCAGGCTCTGCGCGGTTCCGTCCTCCAGCAGCCGATTGATTTGAAGGAGCTGCGGCTCGACGAGCCGGAGCATCGCGTCCATGAGCCGGTTCTTCTCCTCGATCTCCGCGCGCTGGCGCTTCAGCTCGTTCTCGGCCTGAATCAGCTCGTTTTCCTCCGAAAGCTGCGCGTTGACCTCCGAAAGCTGCTCCCGGATTCGGTTGATTCCGGAAATATCCTCCACCCAATAGACGCGCCCGCCCCGAATCGGCGCGCTTTGCAGCCGCGTATCCGCATCCAGCAAAACGGGCTCGCGCGCCGCTTCCCGAAGCTGCTGCCGGGTGAGCACGGGCGCGCTCTGCGCGCGATAGCGCGTCCGCCCCTGACTGTCCACAATCTGCGCGGCGGCGGTGGATTCCGCAAAGAAATAGCGGTAGTAGCCGTTGGTCGGCACCAGCCCGACCTGAAGACAGCTCTCCCAAAACGCCGCGAACGTCAGGCATAGACATTCCGGCGTCTTGTGCAGGGTGTAGAGGTTGGCAAAACTCAGCGCGCAGAGGGCAAACCCGCCCCCAAACGCGAGGAACGGCACCCACGCGAGCCTCCGGCTTTCGCAAACGCGGCACTTGCGGCAAACCATCACGCCGGTCGCCAGCAGCAGCGCAACCGACCACGCCATCGCGAGGTAATATACCCAGCCGTGGATATACGCCGCCTCCAGCGTTTCCGCGCCTAAGGCGGGGCGAAACGCCTGATGGTGCAGGTTGTTGGTCAAAACGCCGCCGATCAGCAGCGCCGCCGGGAGATACATCAAATGCCACCAGCCCGAAAACGCTTCGTCCTCCCGCCGCCCCATCTGCAACGCGGCGAACAGGCTGAAAAGCGGCGCGAGTACCTGCGGCACATAGTACAGATACCACAGGTAGCGGTTGATCTCTCCAGTCTCAAAGAAGCGGTATTTCACCGCGCGCAGAAACAGCCACAGCACCGCCATCGCGCAGCCGAGCATCAGATAGCGCCGCACCCCTCGATGCAGGATTCGATGCGAAATGGAAAAACCCCACGCCATGGCCAGCCCGATGTAGATCAGGTTGGTCAGCAGGAAGAACACGGCGGATGGCAGCGGCGGCGCGGCACGATCGAGCTGGCGAAACACGCCGGCGAGGATAAACAGCCCGAGCGCCAGACAAAGTTTCGCCATCGAGCGCCGCTTAACGCCAGCCATTCGCCCACCTCCCCTCCAAACCGCGCGGACGGGCACACCCGCCGCTCGCTTAAAAGTATATTTACTATATCATAAAAGCGCCCAAAAAGCCAGCGTCGGCGGTTTGTGTCTTCGCGTCGTTGTCAGCAGTTCTTTGAGGGGTTGTCCTGCTGCGTCGAAAGCCGCGCGGCACATAACCATATGGCAGTTCCGGTTGCGGCGGCTTATGGCTTGTAAACCGACAAAACCGCAGAAATCAAGCACGAGACCCATTTCAGAAAAGGCGGGTTTCATGAATCATTGGTGGAGGCAGTAACGAAAAACCTAAGAATACATAAAAAAATCACCCTCCGTGTCTATAACGGAAGGTGACATTTCGTGTGTCTACACGGATATAGTGATACCATGTGGCCCCTTGTCCAAATGACGGATAGGCGGTTCATTTTTCGGATTTTTGAACCAACGCGACCGTTTTGAACCGCTGCTGTGAACCGCCGTCCGAAGCAGCGCTACATGTAGTTGGACAGGGACGAAATGGTCATAAAGCCAAATTGGCAATTCTGTAGGCCTTTTGAAATTGTCTGATTGCTGCAGAAGATTTAGCTCCCCATTTTCCATCTTCGATAAGCGTAGGCGAAACGCCCCATCTAGCTGTATGCCGTTGTCAAGGTGCTGGAGGCGGTTTCAATGCGGCAGCCTGCCGCGTCGTAGGTATAGCGGGTCACACCGCCATCCAGCCCCGTGACGCTGGTCATGCGGTTCATGCTGTCGTAGGTGAGCTGGTCGCATGGCAAAGGGCTCCATACCCATGATTCGAGTCAATAACATAGACTTAATTTATTCGATGAAAGCTATAGGAATATCTTCTAGTTACGCTGTCGATAGCCTTCGAAGAACCAATATAAGTGTTCACATAATCGAATTGATTTTTATCACTATCAAAATGAACAAGACATAAGATATAGGCATCTGTTCCCAAGGAAAAGTAACTTGGTAAGGAGGAAGTATACCAAGAAAATGACATGGGAGTATCAGGCAAGTCGATATCGTCTGTTGAGTAACCAATATATTCAAAGTTTGTGTTAAGTAACGACATCTTTTTGTTGAGGAAAGATTCTACATTATCATTATCGGAAATAATTTCTGATGAGAATGATAGCGTAATAGGCCAATCAAAAAGTACACTTGCAACAATGTGTAACACAAATGCAAGGAGGAATAGAATTATCAATGCTTTTGCAACCGAATAAATGCTTTTTTCATTATCATTTCTCCAATTCTTTGAAAGCTAAATAATATTGATATGCATTTTTATATCTCTTAACAATCCAAATCCCATATACAGGTGATGCCACCCTTGATACGAAGATAAAATAGTTAAGGAACCGCTGATTAATCACAGATATTTCATTACAATTGACAAATCTGTACGCGAAAGCAGCCTTTCCAGAGCCTTTTCGGGATTCGGATTCCCTATAATCCGCTCCCGGAGGCCCAAAAGGGCATAATCCCCCCCTTATCAGGCGATCTCGAGTTTTTTGAAAGACCGTCCTGCACGTGCCAGCATGTAGAGATTGGAGCTGAGGAACAACGCATATAGCCGATTTGCGTTCTTCTGCAATCCGCGATATGCCGTTTTGGCGTATCCAAACTGACGCTTCACGATCCTGAAGACGTGTTCCACTTTACAGCGAATAGACGCCTTGCGATGATCGATAAACCGCTCCCAATCAATTGCATTGTCGGATACTTTCGGCAGGCTTCCCGGTCGGCGAACGATACGGTAATCGATAGAAGCCAAGTGTTCGTTTTCCTTGATTTCAGGACGCTTTTGAATGCCTACAAACCCAGAGTCTCCGTAAACAACTTCGTCATCAGATCGTATCAATTTTGAAGCTACCGTGATGTCATGTGTATGCGCCATGCCCACCGCCCCATTTCGGATGCCAACAGCGCAGATGAGAACCAGCAGGGCCCCCAGCCCAAGGCCTTCCAGAATTACCTGTAAAAGCATTACTTGTTCCTCCTGTATCCGTTTTCGTCCCGGTATTCGGGATGTTCCTTTAAGTATAGATCCTGATCGCCGCAGATGGTGTAATCACACTTACAGCCATCCCTCTACGATGTATGGTTCAAAACGCCGTGACGATCAAGGCTGACAGTGCAGCGACTGCGGCAAACAACGGGATACCGCGCCAAAACGATTCGATATGCTTTTTCGGATTTTGATAGTATTTCTTCTCCGGCAGGAAAGAGAAGCGGGTACGTTTTGTGTTGCGCCACCAGAGAAGATCGATCACCAAAAGATCGAACAACCCAAGCCCCTCGCTGAACGCAAGAAAGTACCAAAATGCCGACAGATAACCGTCCAAGTTCAGCACGCCTCTCAGCGCAAGTCCTAAAGCGGAAAACACGACTGTGAAAAGCAAAAGATTGCTGAGCCAAACGGCAGCGGTGGATTTCCTCTTCGGAACAGCCTTTCCAAGCTGATGGTCGCTTCGCACACGGTTTTGAACTTCTTCGGGATAAGAACGCAGCCCCATGAGATTTTTCTTGTCCGTGCCTGTTCCAAGAAAACATACGCCCCAATACAGAAAATAAAAAGCAATTGCAACGATGATTTTCATCAGCCTATATCTCCGTTGAATCCAAAAAGCTGCGGATAGAGCATTCTGATTTTTCCTTTCTTTCAGCTTCTTTTGTTTTGAGCTGCCGATGTGTGTGTCAGGAACTCCATGATTCTCCGATAAAAATCCTGCGGATACATCATCACAAGCTCCGCGTGATCCATCTTCGGAATTTCATGCAGTTGCGCCCGTGGAAAATATTGCTTTATAAAGCAGATATTGCTGTGTCGCGCCTGCTTTTCCTCTTCGCCGTACCAATATGTGATTTGGCAGCCCATTTCAGCCGGCTTCGTCGGCAGAGTATAATTGTTCGCCGACCAGAAAATGTTGCGGACGGTGCGTTTTGAATAGGTTTTCAGATACGCCGCCAGCGCATCATACTCCTTCACTGGATCGCGCCCCGGCATCGTCCAGCGCTCTGGCGGATAGACCGTCTCAAGGACCTTGCGGCTCTTCGCTATGAGCCTGAAACCAAGATTGTCACGCAGGCAGGCGAGACGGCGCAAAATCAGCGGCATCCGATACGGCGTAATGCCTGCATCAATAACGGCGCGCTCGACCGGGATTTTTCCCAAGGCGAGAAAGCGTGTCAGACACGCACCGCCCAGAGAACAGCCATATGCTGCGTTCAAGTGGGTAATGCCGCGCGCTTGCAGCCAATCTGTTACCTCGTCTACTGTCGTCTCCACAGAGATAAAGTCTTCTCCCGTTTCGCCGTGACCGTCATAGACGATCTGAATCACATGGTAATCCTGCGAAAGCAGGCCAACCGAGTCGGCGAACGCCCACTCCGGCTCCGCCGTGCACGGCAGAAACAGCAGCGTCTTTTCATGTTCTTTTCCATATTCCAAAGTTCTCATACCATCCGCCCCTTGGTTTTTGCAGCATTATTTTTTCGGATTACGCTCCGTCATCGCGCCAAAGAATGCCGGTGCGCCGCCTGCACTTCCTTATCTTCCCACGCCCTTCAAGTACCCGCTTTTTGAGTTTTCCTCAGTATCATCGGATTCATCATAGGCATCGTAAAGCGCATTGGGGTCGTGGGCTCTTTTCTTGAAAGGCGAGCACAGCTCATTTTTGTGCGCAAAGGCAAACTCCATGTTGTCCGTCCAACCTGTGTGACCGGTAATGAACAGCGGATGCAGCCCACGTTTTCTCAGCTTTTTCTCCAGCAAAGCCAAAGACTTCACCGCCAGCTTGTTATCCTCTGCCAGCGAAGAAATAAAACTGTATCCGCCATCCGCACCGAACCAGAGGGTATCGCCGGTAAAGAGATATTTCCCGTCCACAAGGTATACCATGTGCCCCCATGTATGACCGGGAACGAGAAAACACTCGATCCTGATGCCGTCAATATCAAAGACCTCACCATCGTGCAGCAGCACTTTTTCATTGTTGATCGTCACCTGCGGCAGCTTATAGAGATGATAAATGACCTTGCGGCGTGCTTCTCCGGTCAAATACCGGTTCTCGATCTCGCCGATGTACAGATTCGCATTCCGGAACAGCCCCGGACTGTCTGCTTCCACCGCACCCACATGGTCGGTGTCCTGATGGGTGATAAGGATATGGTGTATCGACTTCGGATCAATCCCAAGCCAGCCCATTTTTTCGGCAAGGCGGTCGTAGTTATATCCCGCATCGACCATAATGGTCGTATCGCCTTTGCGGTAGAAGAAGATGTTCGCCACCCATTCGCGCACGCAGGCAACATTCTCGTCGATCCAGCCGGTGTTCAAAGGCTTGAAGATTTCCTTGCCCCGGTACATCCAGCTCATTGCTTTTCTTTGAAATTCCGTTGCTTTTTTCGACATGATCGCACCTCATTTCTGTGCTGTGATGCACAGCCAGCCCTTTTTATTTTTGTGGTTCTGGATCTTACAAAATCCTGCTTGCTCCAGATACGTTTTACCGTTCACAATGCAATGCTTTTTACCAGATGCGCCCACTGCTCCGGGTGACAGGCCAGCAATTCCTCGTGCTGCAAGTTCTGCTCATGGAGAACAGGATGTGCAAAATGCTGCTGATACCGGACACGATATTTTGCGCCCATTTTCAGGGCGTAAAAAATATGGATTTCGGTACCGGGCACATGGATCTTATCCGGCAGCGGAGTGATAAGATCGGAGTAGAACTGATTTTTACAGCTCTGCATGGTCACATAAGGGCGGGCCTCACCGAACATTTTCAGAAAGGCTTTGACATAATCCCCCGACTCTCTGGCACGCTTATCCAGACGCTTTTGGAGAAATTTTGCCTTGAACTTTCCGTCACGCACCACAGGGTAGATCAATGGCAGCAGAAAATCCGTCTGCAATCTTGCCGCCAGCGGCGATGCCTGATCCAGATCGGAGCTGCCCAGAATGCCGTAGTCCATGTGGATGTTCTGCCGCGCCGCCAGCAGCCCCACAAACGAGCCGCCCAGAGAGCAGCCATAGGCCGCCCGGATGTGACCGCCGCAGTGGGTCTTGAGGTAGGCCTCGATCTTTTCGGTCTCCTCCAGCATGGTGGGAAATTCGGTCTGTTCAGTCTCATCAAAGCCATCGTAGCTGACGCACAGCACCCGGAAGCTGTCAGCCAGAAGCGGGATCACCGCACCGAAATTGCTTTTCCAATGGCAACAGGTGCCCGGCAGCAGCAACAGCACCGGGGCATCCTCTGCACCAAATGTGTAGATTTTCATCGTGATACGTTCCTTCTCTATTTATTTTCCACCTGTAAATAGAAGAGATATATTTCTTCGTATAGGGCAGAGTTTTGAGTTAGGTAAAGCTAACTTTTCATTCTATAAAAAGCCGCTTCTCAGCGGTCCTTCTGCCAAAATAATACGCCCTGCCGTCTCCTCTGTCAAGGAGTTTAGTCATTTTCGGAGATTTTGAAAAAGATTTCGTTATTGGAGCTTCCCCTGCGGCATAGAGGAGGCAAAACGTTTCCCTCATCGAAAAAATTTCGCCCCTGTAAACTTGTCTGTTTCTGCTTGACAACGCCCGGTGGGAGTGCTATTTTTACTTTGTAAATTTGTTTTGCCTAACCATCTGAGGGGTTTTGCCCCTGCATTTTTTTGCGCGCAATGTTAGGTAATGCTAACTACATGATTTCTATCCCCTGCCAGTGTGATGAAAGGAGCATTTTTTCATGAGAACAAAGAAATTTCTTTCCCTGCTGCTGTCGGCGGCTATGGCGCTCAGCCTGCTGACCGCTACCGCCTTTGCAGCAGCCCCCGCCGAGGAGGAAAACGGCATTTTCGATTTTCTTCTGGGCAAAAAATATACCTACCTTTACGCTGCCCTGACCTGGGACGAGTACTGGGCAAACGAGAAGGTCTATGCTGCCGGGAGCACCGCCTCCTCTGCGCAGCTGGACAGCCACGAGGAGCAGGACCTTGGCGCATTTGACGCCGTTTCCCGTGCAACCGTCAACCACGGTCTGCACCGTGGCAGCTTCCAGAGCACTGCTGTCATCTACGCCAAGGACGGCAGCACCTACACCGTTTCCCACTGGTCGGACGATGGCAAGACCATCTATCTGGCCGATGGCACCACCGTGGGCTGGAACCGCGGCACCATTACCAAGGCCGACGGCTCCACCGTGCAGATGGACCACTACGAGGTGCTGGGCACCAAGTATGTGCCTGTGCGCGTAGCTACCAGCGACCTTGCAGATTTCTGCTCCAAGTACACCGTGGTGGAAAACGGCGGTCAGCTGGTGGGCGGCTACTCTGAAAAGAACCTGACCGCCTACACCCTGACGGCTGCGGTGGACAAGAACACCAACGGCCTGAAGTATGCAACCAAGAGCGGCGATGGCTACACCTTCTCTGCTGCACACACCGGCACCGGTTCCGGCGTGGCAGAAGCCGCCCAGAAAGCTGCTGATGGTCTTACCGTGAACCTGCGCAGCGGCAGCGATGTGGGCAGCTTTGGCGAGTTCATCCGTGTGGACCTGAACGGCAACTACGGCGAGCTTGGCTCCCGGATGCAGTCTGTGGTGTGGACCTACTACGGCAATGACAGCACCTACACCCACGCCAAGGCCTCCTACGGCACCAAGTTTGCAGCCGACAACTGGATGCACAAGTCCATGGGCATCCAGCTGGGTCTGAGCGATTCCGCCCGCTGCCAGCTGCCGGAGGGCACTGACGGCACCGGCTACTGGACCATCACCATCCGCGCACTGGGCTATGCCGACACGGTGGTCAAGTTCCAGACCACTGCCGAAAACCTTGCCAAGCACGAGCTGGCAAGCGATGCCGACCGCGCCGCCCTGCAGGCTGTGGTCGCCGAAGCACAGAGCAAGGCAAAGGCCGCTTACACCGCCGACAGCTATGCCAATCTGGAGACCGAGCTGGCCGAGAGCGTGGAGCTTTTGAGCCGCGAGACCCTGTATAAGGCCGCTGCACTGGAGCAGGTAACCCACCTGACCGATGCCGTGCAGAACCTGAAAGCTGCCTGATTTAGCAAATACAGTACAAAACGGCAAGGTCGCTTGGCATCAGGCGACCTTGCTTTTCCGTGTCAGGAGGAGTTGGAATGAACAAAAAACGATGCCATACACTGCTGCCGCTGGTGCAGCTGCTCCCGACGGTGGCGACAGCGGCAGCTGTACTTTTTGCCCTGCCCCGCACCGTTCCGGTGCTGGCCGCCGTGCCGGAAAAGCTGACAACCGTGGTGGAGCAGCCTGTGGAAGCCGCTTCCTCCGAAGCGGAGGAAGAAACCCTGCCCAAGCTGCCCTATGCCGACGGCGTTTACGTCGGCTCTTCCCGGGGCTACGGCGGTGCCGTCCGAGTACAGGTCACCATGGAAAACGGCAGCATCACGGAGGTGGAGATCTTGGACGCATCCCACGAGACCAAGCAGTTTCTGCGGCGCGCAAAGCGGCTTTTGACCACCGTAGTGGATGCCCAGAGCTGGGAGGTGGATGCCGTTTCCGAGGCCACCTACACCAGCCGGGGCATTCTGGGCGCAGTGCAGAACGCCCTGACCGGCGAGGTGGTGAATAATCCCCTGCCGCCCCAGCCAAAGCCCGCTGCAACGCTTGTGGTGGAGGAATTTACGGCTCCCTCCATCTACTTGGACGGCATCTACACTGCCGAAGCCATAGGCTTTGAGGGCAAAATTACGGTACAGGTCACGGTGGCAGAGGATAAAATTACCGATATCACGATCCTGAGCGCCGAGGACGAGGAGGAATATCTCTCCCGGGCAAAACAGGTCATCCCCGCCATTCTGGAGGGACAAAGCCCCAACGTGGATACTGTTTCCGGCGCCACCTACTCCTCCACCGGAATTCTGAACGCAGTCAAGCTGGCACTGGCAAAGGCCGCTGTTGCCCCGGCAGAGAAAGCCGCTCCGGAGCAGACTGCATCGGAAGAGACGGCAGAGGAAACCGCACCGTCTGAAGCAGCAGAGCCCGGGGAAACGCCGGTCACCGCGCCCACCGTGGAGGTGGTGCAGCCGGAGGAAGAGAGCGCCGTTCCCGTGTGGCTCAAGGAAGTATGGCAGCAGCTTTTCCCGGCAGATGCACCGGCATCCTCTGAACCGGAACCGGCATCTTCTGAGGAAGTGCTGCCGACATCTGAGCCGGCACTGCCGCCGGAAGAGACCGGGATTGAATCTGAAACGGAAGGAGCAGCAGAATGAAATACAAAAATTTTCTCCTCCGGGCGGTGAACCTGCTGCTAATTTTGGGGGTACTGTGGCAATACCAGCAGGTGGCGCTGATCCGGGCGGCAGCGGTAAGCCAGCGCAAGCAGGAAATTGCCGAGGTAGAAACCTACAACGCTTCCGTTTTGCAGGCGCAGAGCGCAGCGCAGGCGGAGCAGACCCAAAGCGGCTACCGGGACGGCATCTACGAGGGCAGCGCCTTTGGTTTTGGCGATGTCATCCGGGTGTCGGTAACCATTCAGAACGGAAAAATGACCGATATATCGGTGCTGGATGCTTCCGGTGAAGATAAGCCCTACTATAAGCAGGCGCTGCCTTTGCTGGACGAGATGCTGGCAGTGCAGTCTGCTGAGGTGGATACCGTTTCCGGCGCTACCCTCACGGCAGAAGGACTTATCGGTGCGGTAGAGAACGCACTGGGAAAGGCGGCAGGATGATGGAAAAAACACAGGCAAAGCCTTTAACAGCGGCGCAGCAGCGTCAGCGGGACAAAAAGCGCCGTACATGGCTGCGTGCCGGGGTGCAGCTGTTCTTCTTTGTGTCCATGCCGGGCGCATTCGTGGCCGGGTTTTCCGGGGTAAAACAGATCTTTCTGCACATCGGTGCAGGCGAGGTGCTCTCTGTGGACAGCTTCACGCTTTCCCTGCTGGGGCTGTGCGGCTTCACCCTGCTTTTCGACCGTTTTTTCTGTGGGTACGCCTGCGCCTTCGGCAGCTTGGGCGATGCCGTCTGGGCGCTTTCCGGGCTGATTCAGAAAAAGCTGTTCCACCGCAAAAAGCAGCTCCGTCTGCCAGAGCGGGCGGTGCTTTTGGGGCAGAAGGTCAAATATCTGCTGCTGGCATGGCTGGTAGCACTGTATGTGACCCGGCAGGAAAAGATGCTGACCGGCGCAAGCCCGTGGGAGGTGTTTTCCCGCCTGACGGCTCTGCATCTGCCGCCGGAGGGCTTCGGCGTGGGCATCGGGCTGCTTGTGCTCATTTTGCTGGGTATGGCGGTGCAGCCCCGGTTCTTCTGTCAGTTCCTCTGCCCCATGGGAGCGGTGTTTGCCCTGCTGCCGGTGCTGCCATTTGCGCGGCTGCACCGGCAGAGCGACGGCTGCATCCCGGGCTGCAATGCCTGTAAACAGCAGTGCCCGGTGTGCCTGAAGCTGGAGGAAACCAGCCTGCGCAGCGGGGAATGCATCGCCTGTGAAGCCTGCGTTGGCACCTGCCCCAAGCAGAACATCCACCGGTTGGATATGGCCCTGTGCAAGAGCCTGTGGCTGCCGGTGCTGGGTAAGGCGCTGCTCTTCTTCCTGCTGGGCTGCTGGCTGGGCTTTTGCCGATTCATCTGAACTAAAAAAGGAGGCTGCTGCGCAGTATTTGTGCATCAGCATCCTTTTGGCTGGGAGATCTATCATTTCGATACGCCGGAGCATCTGCGGACGCTCCGGCGTACCATTTTTACAGGGAAGACTTCTGCTCCAACAGGTCTGTCATGCTGCGCAGGCTGATGCCTCGGTGCTTGTGGCCGCCGAGGCGATTTCAAACTGTGCGGAAATCCCCGCCTTTTCCACTAAATCCTTCATCACAAATTCCGCCATAGGGCTGCGGCAGATATTCACATGGCAAACAAACAAGATCTTCTTCATCTTACTCTCCCAGCACCTCGCCCAGTGCCAGAACAGCGTTGCGGACGCACTCCGGGCACGGGCACAGCGGTGCGCCGTTCTCTATCCCCTTCAGATCCTTGCAGATGGTAGCACCGCACTTTTCCTGAAAATTTTGCAGCAGCTCCTGGGAAATGCGGGGTGTGCCCTTGCCGTCGGTGACGATGCCCGCCACCATCACAGCGCCGATCAGTGCGCCGCAGGTGCTCTCCATGCAGCCCATGCCGGCGGCATAGCCTGCGCCCAGCTTCATCAGGGTGTCGGCATCCACCGGCAGCTTGTCCTCAAATGCCTTCAGCACCGCCTGTGCACAGTTGCACTGTCCAGTAGCTTTCCATGCGGCAGCCTGTGCCGCCCGTTCTTCGATGTTCATTTTACAGTCCTCGTCTTTCATTGATCCGTTCCGGTTCACTGCCTTCAGTATACCATGCTTTTTCCCCGCAGAAAAGTCTCTGTACGCAAAACGGACTTCTGCAGGCGTCCAAACACGCGCAGAAGTCCGTTCGTTTGTTAAAGTATAGTCATCCGCCGACTTTTTTCGTCAGGAGACTTTTTAGCTTATTTTTCCTTTTGCTCCTTGTCCACCACTTGGATCTTGCCCTTTTTCCACAGCACATAGGAGGTCAGGATGCCGATGGGCAGCATCACGATGATAAAGATGCCCACAAGCCCGCCCAGCACGGAGCCGTAGCCTGCAAGGCGTGCGGCGAGGGAGAGCACCGTCATGATGATCAGCACCGGTAGCACGCCCTTGATGCCGCCTTTGACCACCTTGCTGCCGCTGGACGAGCTGGCGAACAGACCCAGCGCCATGGAGCCGAACAAAGCCGGCAGCAGGTAGCCGGAAGCAGTTTTGACGGCGGGCAGCTCGAACACCGGGCTGATGAAGGAGGCACACACCGCTGCCAGCGTCAGGATGGCAACGGTCATCAGGGAAGAGACCGCAACAGCCACCGAAGCAATGGCCTCACCCTCCGGGGTGTTGGGCTGCTTTTTGGTCAGGTTCATGGCGTTTGCCGCCACCGGAAGCTTCAGGTTCATGATGTTGCCGGTGATGAACGCCAGATACGCCGAGCAGCCCAGAATGGGGGTGTAGCTCAGTGCTTCTGAAAAGCCCACCGGGATGTAGATGAGCAGGATGGAAAAGGTGTTCACGTTGAACACCTCGCCCAGAGACGGGATGCTGTCATAGGCAGCCAGCACCACAAAGGGCAGCGCCGCCATGTAAATAAGGGCGATCAGGGTGCCCACGCGTCCCCAGCGGTGCGCCCAGCTCTGGAAGGAGTCCATTTTGGTCTCAGTCTTTGCTTTACTCATGTCCGTTTCCCTCCTTAACCGAAGATCCGTACCCATGCCAGCGACGAGACAAGGCCGCCAAGCATGGAAAATGCCATCACAAAGTTATTGAGCCATGCAAGACCCGGGCGCTTTGCCAGCACACCCACACCAATGGCGATCACAAGACCGGTGATCATAACGGCAGCCTGCACATTATCGGTGAACAGCAGGATGGGGATGTACACCGAGAACATCACCAGCATAAACACACCGGACAGCACGTTTTTCCAAGTGCTGCCGCCGTTTTCGGCTGCAGAGCGGTCCACGCTTTTGCACAGCTTTTTGCCAAAGGGCAGCAGGATCAGAAAGCCGCTCAGCATACCCACGCTCATCAGGATCATCACCACGCCAAACTGCCGTCCGGTGGCGCTTTCCAGCATTTCTGCAGAGGATGAGTAGCCCAGCACCTGCGCAATGGAGCTGGAGATCATGGTTTCATACGAGAGCGAGCCGATGACCGACAGCCGCCACCAAGCCCACACGCTGCCCAGCACCGCAATGAGCACGAACAGGCCCACCACGATGGAAAGGCTGGGCACAACGGAAAAAATAAGGCTCGATTTGATCACGTTGCTCAGTTCCTTGCGTGTGATGCCCAGCTCCAGACAGTGGTCGTAGGCCTTTTTGAGATAGACCAGCGAGAATGCGGAAATATACAAAAGACCGCCGAGGATGTCTCCCAAAACGGGAAGCATCCTCGGCGGTATTCGTTTAGCGAGTGTATTGCGGTCTGCAAGCATCCTTATGCAAAGCTTTCTGTCCGCATCAAAGGTATTTCTGGATGGTCGGCACAAGGATGTTCATATTGATCGGCTTTGCAACATGGTCGTTCATCCCGGCATCCAGTGCCGCTTG
>ERZ826220.2593-NODE-2593-length-15195-cov-19.566248_pt1 | contig 15195 bp, 10 predicted proteins | sample MGYA00519927_ERZ826220 | MGnify/ENA primary metagenome ERZ826220 (study PRJEB31778, sample SAMEA3449225) | human gut metagenome | biome: human gut; feature: human-associated habitat; material: faeces | place: United Kingdom | collected 2010/2012 ...
CTGCATCCTCCGTGTGTTTTAACTGTTATGCTGTTGTGTATAACAGTATAACACACAGAGTTTCAAAAAGCAATATAGTTTAAGAAAAGTTCATAATAGCAAAAATTGGTCGGGACAATAAATTTACTGTCCTGACCAATTTCTCATAAAAAAGCGTCTATCCTGTCCACTACAAAGACATAAAGACATATTTTTATATGTATAATGATTTCATTCCACAAAGAACAGAACCCGCCGGATCAGCTCCGGGATATTCACCGGGGCGGTGATATAGTCGTTCACGCCCTCATGCCGGTATTCATATTCCGTGGCAGGGTCGTTGTTCTCGGTGAGGATAAAGAACGGCAGAAGCCGGACAGGGGGATTCTTCATTTGGAACATCCCCGCCACCCGCCGCAGCGTATGAAACAGCTCCATTGCTGTGCCGTCCGGCAGTTCCAGATCGCACAAGATCAGTTCTATTTCCTTATCCTCAAAAATCCGGCGCTTGGCCTCCCCAATCGAGGAAACCAGAATCAGGTCAAAGCCCTTTTGCAGCATAGCCGCCCGCAGCACTCCGGCACTGGTATCTTCCGCATGGACAAAGAGCAGCTTGTGAAAAGTCGGGGCCTTTTCGCCGGACAACTGCCGGTAGGCGTATTCCACCAGCTTATCTTGCAGCAGCGGACCTTTCATTTTGTCCATGCACAGCGTCGCGCCCCGGCGCATGGCCTCCTGTTCGTAGTCGTCTTTGTCATGGCAGGACACCAGAATAAAAGGCAGCTTCTTATCTGTGATCCGCACCTCGTCCAGAAAGTCCATGCCGGAAACCGTCCGGCAGGTCAAGATCACAGCAGACCACCAGCGGCATTTCCTCTTGGATGGCAGCCCGCGCTTCATTCAAAGTGGAAGCCGTTTTCACTGGATAGCCCCGGCGCTGTAAATACTTTCTCAGATTCCATATATAGGTATCACTATCGTCAATCAACAGTATCTTTTTCATATATCCTCCTGATTTTAATTAGAAATAAAATGATAATAATCGAGTAGGAGGCTAATCATTAGTTGATTAGCCGACCTCTCACACCACCGTGCGTACCGTTCGGTACACGGCGGTTCTTTAGTTTTCACACACTGTTAGATAATAGTCGAGCATGGATGTGTATCCTAGCTTGGCTATTATTGATTTTGTGATTACCGTATTTAGCATCTCCGCCATTCTCCAGTAACCACATCTTGATGGTGTATAAATAAAGTTGACACCCTATTCTCAAGGATTTTGATATATAATCATAATCAATACGAGAACAGGAGAAAAACCTATGGCACAGAATCAAAAATCTTATGACAATGAATTTAAAGCACAGGCGGTAAAGCTTGCCCAGGAAATCGGCGGTCATAAAGCTGCTCAGGAATTAGGGATTCCAAAGGGTACTATGTACACTTGGATAAAAGCCTTCAAAGAGGGGCGTCTCAGTGCAAATGAAGCAGTTCATACGCCCAAGAATGCTTTATCCCTCAACGATGAACTTATTGAACTCAGAAAGCGTGTAAAAGAGCAGGATAAGGAAATTCGTCGCTTAAAAGAAGAAAACGAATTCCTTGAGGAAGCAAGTGCTTTTTTCGCAGCCAGCCGTCGGAAGTCAGTAAAAAACAGAGATTAATGTTTATTGCAATCAAAACGGATGACGGCCGGATTAAGGGTAAAATTTCTTTTTATTGCAAAGTGCTTCATGTTTCAAGGCAGGCATTCAACAAATTCCTAAAAGCAAAAGATACCCCTTGGAAATATCAGGCACTGGCAGATGCAATGCTTGATATTTGCAGCGAAGATGAATGCAATGACACTTATGGAAGAATCCGTATGTATCAGGCCTTACAGCTCAAACAGCCTGAGGGAGTACATATTCCCGGTGAGAGAACTGTTTATCGTGTCATGGCAGAAATTGGTCTTAATCATAAACCAAAACGTAAGCCGAATGCTATTACCAAAGCTGATAGAGAAGCCAGTAAATCCAACGATTTAATCAAGCGTGACTTCGCTGCTGAAAAGCCTCTTGAAAAGTGCATGACCGATATGACTGAAATAAAGGCTTCTGACGGGAAGCTCTATGTTTCAGCTATCTTTGACTGCTATGATTTAGCAGTATTGGGACTTGCTATGGATACAAATATGAGAGCTACCCTATGCGAACAAACCTTAGAGAATGCTTGCAAAGCTTACCCGATGCTCCGTGGAGCTATTCTTCACAGTGACAGGGGAACCCAGTATACCAGTGAGCTATATCGTAAAGCTATCAACAGATATGGCATTGTTCAAAGCATGAACAGTGCCGGTGGCAGATGCCATGATAATGCCAGATGCGAAAGCATGTGGGCACGCTTCAAAGAGGAATTACTTTATGGTCGTTACGATCCTACCTCAATGACCGTAGAGCAGTTAAAGACGCTCATCTGGAGATACTTCATCAGCTACTGGAATAATCGGAGGATCTGCTCTGCTAATGGTGGACTACCTCCAATGGTTAAGCGACAACAATACTATGCTTCGCTACAGGAGGCAGCATAAGGTCGAACATTCTTGAGAAAAAAGTGTAAACCAATATTGACAATATCATCTGCTGTTAGCAAGTTTAATTGCCTGCCAATGTTCCAGTTTCAGTTTTCTGAGAATTCGATACCTCGTTCTCACTCTTTTCCATTGTTTCCAATAGACTGCTCGAATCCTACGCCTTGCCCATTCGTCCGTTGTTTTAAGAAGTCCTTTCATATCTGCAAGTCTAAAGTATTCCACCCAGCCTCGCACATACTCCCGGTATTTCCTTTCTCGTTCTGCATTGCTAATGCCTTTGTTCCTATCCGTAAGCTCTCTGATTTTATTTCTCATCTTGACTGCTGACTTTTGATGTACCCTGAATCTGCATTTGCCTTTGTATCTATAAAAAGTATAACCGAGATACTTGACTTTGCTGATGTGAGCCACTTCTGTTTTCTTCCTATTCACTTTTAGAAAAAGCTTTCCTTCAATAAACGGAATGATGTTCTTCAAGGTTCTTTCTGCACTTCTTTTGCTCTTACAGAAAATCATACAATCATCTGCATATCTGACAAATCTATGTCCTCTGTGCTCCAGTTCCTTGTCCAACTCATTTAGCATTACATTGCTAAGTAACGGGCTAAGTGGTCCACCTTGTGGCATGCCTACCTCTGTACGTTCAAACATTCCTTTTGCGATTACTCCCGCGTTAAGATATTTGTGTATCAAAGATATGACTCTGCCGTCTTTGATGGTTCGTGACAATACCTCGATTAGTTTACTCTGACATACGGTATCAAAGAACTTTTCCAAGTCCATATCAACTACATATACATAACCGTCATTTACGTTCTTTTGGCATTGTCTTAGGGCATCGTGTGCTCCTCTTTTCGGTCTGAAACCAAAACTGTTCTCTGAGAATTGCTCCTCATAGATTGGCGAAAGTCCCTGTGCGATTGCCTGTTGAATGACCCTGTCAACAACAGTAGGTACTCCCAGCTTTCTGTACTCGCCTTTTGTCTCTTTGGGTATTTCTACCCTTCGAACTGGGTTGGGTTTATAGTTCCCTCCCCTTATCTCTTGGATTAAGGTTTCTTGGTTTTCTCTAAGGAAGGGCAGAAGTTCATCCACCTGCATACCATCGATTCCTCCTTTGCCCCTGTTTCTTTTGACTTGCTTATAGGCATTGTTAAGATTGTCTTTCCGCAAAATCAATTCCAAAAGATTGTTCGTCCAATAGTCTGTGATGACACCGCTCTTTTCAGTAATCTTAGAGTAGTCGAACACTTCTGCATACTCTTTCTGTTCCGCAGATACCATTTGCAGATAGTCTTCCATATGAAGTTGTCTGTTCTTAAATCCACTTTCAGTTACATTCATTGCTTGTGTCTCCTAAAGTTCAGCCCTTCGCCGATGTTTGCAGCCATCAGTTTACTATGGCTTCTGCTGACTTCTCGCCATTCGTTGTTACTCACGGATTTCATACCCTGTTTCCATCCGCTGACGAGACCTCCCTTGGTACCACACGTTTCTTTCTCTCCATACATCTGCCACATTTACTATAGTTAATTCCGAGTAGTTATTGGACTTTGGTTTGTTTGGCAACCTTATCCTTAACTATAGCCTGATGTGATTTCTGTTCGTCAGACCAGAGATTTGCCTCCACCTTCCTTCAGATTCCACCTCACGATGGACACCCTTGGTCTTGGCTGTATCCTTCCCACTACTAGGGCGGATTGGGGACTTTCACCCGTTAGAAACGTGCGCCGCAAGGCGCACGAAAAAGCGGGGCAGCGCACTGCCGCCCCGCCAATCCTATATGCTTATTCCATCGCTCGCATTTCTTCCACAAGCGATTGATTTTTCTGCCTGCGCATTGTCCAGAAGGACAGAATCACCTCCAGGCCAAACAGCACCAGAACGAACAGCCCCATTTGCAGGAAGGGGAAGGAATATGGCATGATGACTCCATGGAAAGTCATTTCACTGAATTTCCGGGCAGCAATCACTGCAATCGGGAGGCCCGCTGCCAGGGTTGCCAATGCAGCAAAAAACGCATAGCAGATCCCTTCATAAATGGTCATTTGACAAAGCTGTTTTCTGGTCAGACCGATGGCGCGAAAGACGCTGTTTTCCCTCTTTCTGGACATCTGATTGGAGAGGGTGGTGTTGATGAGATTGACCACGCCAAAGAGGAATACCAGCCAGGACAGTGCCTGAAGCCCTCCAAAAACGACCCGGTTTTCCATTTCCTCATAATCCTTATGTATCCCAATGGTGTCCAGTGCAAGGTCGGGATTAGAAGAAATGATCGCACTCAGACTGTTTTCAATCTGCTCTGCCTTTTGGGGATCACTGACAATGCTCCAAGAATAATCAAAGCAATCGATCATGGGCATTGCTTCCTGAAACAGCTCTTTGGTTGCAACCATGCAGGTGCTGTCCAATGCCAGAGGACCATGACCATTTTTAAGCCCGTCGTTTAGGAACAGACCGGAAACAGTGACAGGAATCTCTTGATCCCCTATGGTAAGTTTTATAACTGACCCCACATCTACACCAATCATATCTTCTGCATATTCCATATCCAGTGCAATACTATGGGAATCTTGAGGTAAAGTTCCGGACACAAGCGCCGCTTCCATCTGATCCCTGTTTCTATCACTCAACAGATCGCACATTCCGCCGGAAGAACTCTCCTCATTCTCAAACCGCACATGAACCGCCTGACGATTCTCGATCACATCTGTCACGCCGTCCACAGCCAGCACCTCCTGCCGAAGCGCTTCATTCAAAGGATTTCCCTCCGACATTACCTCATATTCTGTTTTTTCAGAGTTCATATAGATTTTATAATCCCCATCCGGGAAAAACTGCCTTGCGATCCGCTCCGGCGAACGAACCAGAAGAATAGAGGCTGTCACCAAAAGGATCACCCCGCCCAGACTTAGGGAAGCCACGATGCTGATGGTCTTTTTACGGTCACGCCTGAAATTTGCAATTCCCATGGAGAGGGGATTTAACCGCATATTCTTCTTATGGGTGTGGGCATTTCCGCTCTGACTGCCGGCAAAGCGGACCGCTTCAATCGGGGAGATACCGGCGGCAATCTTTACCGTTCTGCGGATCGCAATGGATACCATAAACCTGCCAAGCAGCGCAGTCAAAACAATCGCGGCTGCATAAAATAGCAGATTAAACCCACGGGAAAACAGCGCAAACCCGGCTGCACATCCCAGCAAAATACCGATTCCGATACCAGCCCATCCTAAGAAACGGCCTTCCTTTTTGACAATACTCCGGATCTGTTTTGGCGTTGTGCCGATGGTCCGCAGTTGTCCATAGCTTTGGATTTTGTCATTGATAGAAATTCGGAAGATACTTTGTATCACAACATACCCTCCGATGATAACCAGAACTGCAATTCCGGCAACCAGCGCCAGCATACTGACATTCACAGGCTGCTTATAGAACTTCATATAGCTGAGGTTCATGATCGGCATTTCCAACTGATATTCCTTGGCAATCTCCCTGCTGCGGGCAGTCAGCTCTGTTTCATCCATTTGCTGCTCATTCTTAAAATGCACATAGGCTCGATAATCAGCGGGGTCATAGCCGCTCCATCCTTTCAGGGCTTCTTTGGAAAGAAGGATGGAAGATCCATTTACCTCTTTTTCCTTATAGCCTTCCATAATGCCAGTCACCGTGTATTCTCCGTGAAAGCTCTCGCTGCTTAGCATAACCTTTTCACCTATCCCGGCGTCTGCACCATAGTTGGAAAGGAAATAACGGCTCACCACCACCTCATCCTCCTTTTGGGGCAGTCGGCCTTCCAGCAACTTCATCTGGTCACGGGCAATATACATGGTTTCCTCATCACAATAAATATAGGAGGCATTGTATCCCTGCTCCGCAGGTTCCACAGCCAGCATATAATACTCTCCTACCCTTGAGAAGTCATCCAGCCCCTTCAGGGTGGACACATCTTCTTCGGTAATCCTGGTATAGACCGCCTCATAGGTATCCTCCACATGATTTTTCTCTATCTGCCGGGTAGACAAAGCCATCACAATCGAAAAACAAATCAGACAGGATGCCAGCGCAACGGCGATCACCACCATGAGATTCCGACGCTTCTCACTTTTCAAACTTTTTCTTGCCAGTTTCCTGACAATATTTCCTGTATCATTTTCAAATGGTACTGTCATTTTGATCATCTCCTTTAAGTCCTATATTTCTGCTGTCAGCAAAGCGGCGGCTTCACATCGGAAGCCGCCGCCTCTGGTTAGTCCATGGTCTTGATCCGCTCTACAAGGGAAAGCCGTTTAGAGTAACGGACAGCAACCACAGAGAAGATTCCGGTCACGACCAAAAGTGCCAGAACAAAAACAAACGTTTCCATCAAAGGGAATTGATAGGACAGTTCCCCGAAAATATTAAAACTGCTGATCACATAGTCAAAGATCCAGCCCAGGATTCCGCCAATGCCAACTGACAAAAATACCGTAACCCCTGCGTACCACAGGCATTCTGCAATCAGCATACGGGAAACCTGCTTTCCGGTCATTCCCACAGACTGCAAAATCCCAAGCTCCTGCTGCCTTGCCAGCAGATTGGTCATCAGGGTGTTGACAAGATTTACCATGGAGAACACAAACAGGAATGCCAGCAGCAGATAAACACCGCGGGTCATCATCTTTAGCTGCGATTCCAGGGATGCCGCATGGTCTGCTCTGGAAAAGACCGTCAGCACCGGATTTTCCAGCAGGCTGAAAATAGACGCCCTGAGCGCATCCGAGTCCTCCGAGGTATGGACATTCCAAACAGCCTCTCTGTTCTCAATGTCCGGGTAGAGCTGATCGGCCAGTTCTTCTGTAAGGGTAAACAGGCCCCATGCGCCGGTGCCTGATGTCACTGACGGTTTCGCAATCCCCATGACCGTTACTTCTATGGCCTTACCATCCATGGATTCAAAGGTCAGCACATCCCCGACAGCAGGCGTATAGCCATAAAACATACTTAAAAGATGATCTTCCGAATCTGTCACGACCACACCGTTGTTTGCGGCAAGCTCCTCATAATCTGCGCTGCCCTGTTCCAGATTTTCCTCCGGCAGCCATTGTTCCATCTGCTCTCTGTCAAATACAGGGAACTTTAATGCAACACTTTCCTGGGGGAATTTCACCGTTGCGGATGTTACTTCATGGCTGGTGATAGATTCCACACCATCTATGGCAAGAAGTTCCTGACGAAGTTCTTCTGTCAGTGGATTTTCCCGTGCGATGGCAGGCAATCCTTCCGCGCCTCCCGAATCCATCCAGCTGACCTCATAGTTGCAGTGATCTCCCATAGCTTCTATCGCCATCTTTTCGGGACTGATGGAGTTAAGTACCGTAGCGGCTGTTACCAGAAACACACCCGTCAATCCCAAAGATACCAGAGTGATGACCGTCTTTTTCCTGCTCCGCCTAAAGTTCATCTGTGCCATAGAGAACGGCGTAATGCGGTGGTTTTTCTGATCTTTCCGGTCTGTTGCCGTTTCATAACCACTGGAGCGGACCGCTTCGATTGGGGATACCCTCGCCGCCATGCGGACAGGCGCATGAATGGACAGAAATACCGTCAGGGCGCAGGCTGCTGCGGTCGCAGCCAGATAGGGCAGATTGCCCATCCAGCTCCAATGTGCCGGGAAAATGGCAAACCCGATGGCCCCTCCAACCAAAAGCCCCAGCGGGATACCGCAAAGAGATAACAGCAATCCCTCCCGCCGCACGATCCGCCGGATCTGTTTTGGTGTTGTGCCAATCACTTTCAGGCGTCCATATTCCCGCATTTTGCCCTTTACGGAAATGAAAAAGATACTGTAAATGACCACGGCACAGGCAATCAGCAAAAGGATTGCCACGGGAATGTAATATTTCATCACGCCGGACTTAAAGCCCTGCATATCGAAATAGTTGGAACTGTAAAAAATCTGATCCTCTGAGACATCGTTGGCAGAAAGGAATGCTGCAATATCCGCCTTGAGCTGCTCCAGCTCCATACTATCAGCACCAGTATAACGAAGCCGAAATTCAAACAGCGGCTCCCCCTGTGCCATCTCCTCCACAAATGCTTCAGATACATAAAGCTGGAACATACGGGAGTCATTCTCCACATCCATGATACCGCTGACGGTATAGGTCTGCTTTCCGTTTCCAAGATTCACTTCTATGGTCTGCCCGATTTCTGTGGGGATTTCAAAATAATCAAGAAATGCCCGTTCTACCAGAATTTCATTGGCAGCCTGCGGAAGTGTCCCAGTAAAGGAAGGCTTCTTCCCCAATTCCATCCAGTTGGCATCCGCATACTCCACAGTCAGAACGCTGTCACCATAGCGGGCAGAACCGTAATTCTGGGAAAGGCCCCAGCGTTCCACTTCCGGGCAGTCTTTCAGACTTTCAATCGTATCACGGTCACAATTCACCACAACCGCCTGATACTGTCCCCGAATGTCCGCCTCCAGTTTTCTGTCACTTCCCGCTCCTGCACAAAAAATCGCTGCCATCAAAGCGGCTGCCAGAGCAATCGTTACGATCACAAACAGGTTGCGCCGCTTATCTGTTTGAATACTTCGTGACGCCAATTTTTTAATAACCGGCCCTGTATCATTTTCAAAAGGCAATGTCATGTCTGCCACCTCCTTTATCCAACGATTTTGCCATCCTCAATCCGCACGATACGGTCTGCAAGCTGGGCAATGGCATCATTATGTGTGATCATTACCAGCGTCTGGTTAAATTCACGACTCGTTCTCTGCAAAAGCCCCAGCACATCGGCGCTGGTCCTGCTGTCCAGGTTTCCGGTGGGTTCATCGGCAAGGACGATAGCGGGTTTTGACACCAGAGCGCGGGCGATAGCCACACGCTGCTGCTGGCCACCGGAGAGGTTGTTTGGCATATTCTTCAGCTTATCCTCCAGTCCCAGCATGGACACCACATCCGCCATGAATTTCTGATCCACCGTATCCCCATCCAGTTCCACGGGCAAAACGATGTTCTCATGAACATTTAGGATCGGCACCAGATTATAGTTCTGGAAAATAAAGCCGATATTGCGGCGGCGGAAGATGGTAAGCTGCTCATCGTTCATCTTCGCCAGCTCCTTATCCCGCACCATCACGCTGCCGGAAGTGGGGGTATCCAGGCCGCCCATCATGTGAAGCAGGGTGGACTTACCGGAGCCGGAAGTGCCGACCACCGCCACAAATTCGCCCTCCTCCACAGAGAAGTTCACGCCATCCAGGGCGCGGGTAATGTTCGGCTCTGTGCCGTAGTATTTTTTAAGATCAGTTGTCTGCAAAATTTTCATAACAGTTACCTGCCTTTCTTAATTTGTTGAGTATAGGGTAAAGGGCAAATGTTGCAGAATTGTCCTAAACGCTATAAAAATCCATGGTGAATTGCTTCAATTTTAGGACAATTCATTGATTACCGAAGTGCTTCCATCATTGATAACTTGTTTTGCTGCTTTAAGGCTCCTGTTGTAATCAGCACACTACATAAAATAACAATCACACAATACAAGATTGTAATACCCAATGGAAATTGATAATTCAAATAGTTCATTAGGTTGTTTTTCAAAAATGAGCAAAGAACATATCCAATTCCTCCACCAATTATCACAGATAATATAAGTCCAATACCAACTACAATCAATCCCTCTTTATGAACCATCACGGATAATTGTTTTTGAGACATTCCCACTGAACGCATGAGAGAAAACTCCTTACGCCTTACAATAATTCCCGTCAAAATTGTATTTAGCAAATTCATCACAGAAAAACAACCAATTAAAACAATGGCTATTGCAAGGGCTAACTGTGTTCCCTGCAAGAAGTTTTCATTTTGGGCAATCGCAGCAGAAAGAGAATCAATACTCAGTCGTGGATTATCTGATACGATTTGGTCTATTTCATTTTCTGCTTGCTGTTCAAGAGAATCCTCTACGCAAATTACATACTGATATGTTAAGTTGCTGTGTGCAATTTTTTGCATTGAATCAACCGGTAATAACAACATATCTATTTTATCGCCATTATTTCCAATCTTACTTTCGTCAAGAACTGCCGCAATCTCAAATTCCAGATTCTTCGTATTCTCACCATCAAAAATCTTTAGGGGCACCGACGAGCCGACTTCTGGACGAATACCAAAATATTTCTCAAAGTCATTTGGCCGGCCAATAACCATCTGATTTTCAGTTGCCATTTGCTCATAATCTGATATTTCTCCATTTAAGATACAGCTTTGCAGCAAAGTCATATCTGCTTTCTCAAATCCTACAATTTCAGCATCTGATTCTATTGCTTGCAAATCATAGGAAACTGGTAGATGCTGATCGTTCATAATCCTTTGCACACCTGATAATTGTGAGAGTTCTTTTTCCACTTCCTCCGTAAAAGGACTTGATTTTTGTAAAATCTCCAAAGGATTTTCCATTAGCTCCTGATTTGAGATCCTTAAAATGAACTGTCCTCTTGCAAACCCAGATAAAGACATATCTTTTGCATTTATAGAAGAAAGGACAGAAGATAAACCTAACAGTAAAACGCCAGTCAAGACAAGAGAGGCGACTGTCAGTATATTCTTTTTCTTATAACGCAGAGCTTGATTTACTGCCAAAGACCCCGGCGTTAGTTTGTGCTGCCTATGTTTACATTTGGGTTGATTATTTTGTTCATAGCGGGAAGCCTCTATGGGTGAAACGGTCGCGGCAATTTTAGCAGGTTTTTTGATGGATAGGCGCACAGTGGCATAGGTTAACGCAACAACAATCGGGCATATCCATAGCACATTCCATAATTCAAATCCATGCGGAATTAAAATATAAGCCACTACAATTCCCGCAATTAGTCCAACAGGAATTGCAGGTAACATCAGCAAAGTTCCCTCTCTAAGAACAAGTCTTTGAATCTGTTTTGCTGTCATCCCTATTGTGCGAAGCTGTCCATATTCTTTAATTGAATTGATAATGGAAATATAGAAAATATTGTATATTACCAAAATACCAGCGATTACGATAACAACCAGCCCAGCAACGGCCGCCATAACCATCAATACCGAAGGCTGGCTAAGATTCAAATACGCTTCATTATAAGAAGGAGTCGCTTTACAACCTGCATCAGCCGCTATCTCTGATATGAAATTTTTTACATCCTCAGAGTTCGTCTTTGCATCTAAATTTACGCGAAGCATTACTGCCGGTGAAAAGTTATTCCATCCATCCATTTTTAAGAAATATTCTTCAGAAACCATAGCTGCATATAATGAGCGGTCAGTGCCTTTAGCCCCTGTTTTCAAGTATCCTGTTATAATAAAGGATTTTTCCTCGCCGTTGTTTGGGTCTGGCAATAAAATGGTATCTCCAATTTTTGCATTTATCTTCTGCCGAATTAAGTATTCTTGTTCAATCAGTATTTCATTATCTTTCTCTGGCATTTTCCCCTCGGAAACAGATAGCCCATTTAATGTAAGTGCATCATTGTTGGAATACGAAATATTAAGACGATCTTTTCCAGATTTAACACTACCAATAGAAGCTGTGAATCCGCATAAATCCACTCGCACATCATCAGACAATTTTTGATATTGTTCTTTTTCTATGCTGGAAATAAGAGCATGATAGGAACCCGTAATGTTATTACCTCCATTTTGGTTCACTGTAATAATTCCAGAAACCAGAAGCAATACAGATGCCATCAAAAATGTTGCTAATGAAATTGCAACAATCGTAAAAATCTTCTTCAAACGCTCTTTTTTTAATTGAGCGGACGCTAATTTTTTAATAAAACTATTGGTGTCATTTTCAAATGGTAATGTCATAGCCATTCACTCCTTTCGCTGTCATCCTAACCCCCAAATGTTGCAGAAATATCCCAAAGGCTCAACAGTTTAAGGGTGAATTGCTTCAATTTTAGGACAATTCATTTTCGTGTGTCTTTTTTATAAAGCCGGATAGATATAAGCAAAACCATTGCTAACTGAATTACAACAAAAAACAGCGTCAGCCAAACGCTCTCATAATAAGAAATATCTGTCCAGAAGATCACCAGATCTACCAGAGCCACCACACCAGCCGACCATCTGATTTTTCTTGGAAAGAAGTGCCGGAGCAGCAGAACAACAACGACCGGCGGGATCAGCAAGCAAGCTGCATTGATGAGTAATGTCTTTGTGATTTCCATAAGGCCACCTCCAATTTCATAATGTTGCTGTCAGCATAAATCCCAAATGTTGCAGAATTGTCCTAAAATCCATTGTCCTCTAAAAATTTTTCAAAAAAGGCAGCCTGCCAAAACAGACTGCCTCAGAATTATTTTATGGGCAGGAACACGGAAAAAGTTGATCCTTCCCCAACTTTAGACTCAACGGTAATATAGCCGCCCTGCATGGTAATGATCTCACGGGCAAGGTATAAGCCGATTCCGACCCCATCTATATCATGCACCGCTTCATCCCGATAGAAGCGTTTGAAGATCGTGCCCTGAGAATGTTCCGGGATGCCTCTGCCTGTATCCGTCACATCTATCCTCAAATACATTTCCCAATCCCGTACCCTTACCTGGATGCTGCCACCGGCAGAGGTGTACTTTACCGCATTATCCAGAATGTTAAACAATGCTTCGGAAGTCCAGCGGCTGTCATGGGATATTGTCAGATCAGATGGGCAGTCCACCGACAGGCTGATCTCTTTTTGTTCCATCGGAGCCAAAACACCATTGATGGCGCTCACCAGCGTATCCCCGATCACAGCATCTTGTTTCTCCAGCGTAATGACCCCCGTTTCCAGACGGGAAGTTTTCACCATTCCCTGAATGAGAAAATCCAGTTTATCCAGCTGTGTGCCTGTGGCCTGCAAAAACTCCTTGCGCTTTTCTTCTGTCAATGGCCTTGTCAGCATCGTATCGTTGATCAGCTTCAAATTTGCGATGGGGGTTTTGGTCTGGTGGGAAATATCCGATACCAGGGATTGCAGTTCTTCCTTTTCTCCCTCTGCCGTATGTCTGGTTTTCTGCATCACATTATAGAGTCGTTCCAGACGATGGCTGATCCGAGACAGCAGTGTTTCCGCTTCATAGTCTACCTGGGGCCGGTCTGTACTGTCCATCATGTGATCCAATGTCTGGCACAAACCATCGGTGAACAGAGAAAGTTTCTTTTGAAAATAGTGCAGAAAAACCATGCCCCAAATATAAAACGCAACTGTAAAAATAATGCAGCAAATGACAACACGCACATCTTTCGTCAACAGGAAAAAAATCAACAGCAGCAATGCGGCAGTGAGCAGAGTCCCCGCCACAATTTTTCTCAAAAATGCCCTGACAGATAAATTTTGCAGCTTCATCGAGGCTCACCGCCAATCCACTGATAGCCCATTCCATAAGCTGTCTTAATATATTTCCGCTCATCTGTTTCGATTTTTTTGCGGATACGGCTGATGATCGTCGTTAGAGTATGCTCATCCACAAAGTCTCCATCAATGTCCCACAGCTTCTCTAAAATCTGCCGCTTGGTCAGAATAATCCGAGGGTTCTTTACGAACAGGAACAGGGTGCGGTATTCCTTCGGTGTAAAGTCCAGGGATTCTCCGGCAAGGGACGCACTTTGTTCGGAGAAGTCGATTTTCAGAAAACCATCATCAAACAGATCATGCCGGGGTGTCCGCAGTTCCAGATTTGCAAAAACCGCCGCCACTTTTTTGCAAAGCACCGTCACAGAAAATGGTTTGGTCACATAATCCGCACCGCCGACTTCATATCCCTTGAGCATATCGCTCTCCTTATCATTGGCTGTGATAAAGATGATATAGGTATGCTGACCGCGATTCCGGATTTCTTCACACAGATCCAGTCCGCTGCCATCGGGGAGGTTAATATCCAACAGTGCCACATCAAATTCATTTTCCCGCAGCTTTCTTACCGCGCTGTCAAAATTAAAAACAGAAATGACCTCATATCCATCAGAGGTCAGATTATATGCCAATGTCCGATTCAAAAGCTGATCGTCCTCTACAATTAAAATCTTCTTCAAAGCCTTCACTTCCTTTCCCAATTTTCCAATCATACTGATATTTTAAACATTAAATGTTGCAGAAATGTCCTAATCAGATATTTTTCTTTTTAATTATAGGATAGCCTACTTTTCAGCACAAGAATAAAAATATGAATACATACAATAGTTTCAATGTCATGTTGGACAACAAGAACACCGCCGCAAACTATACGATTGCGGCGGTGCTGACTATATATCAAATCTTTTTGTAGTTACATAGGTATGTGCAGTTGAATTAAAAAATCCCACTATTCTGCCATACCCTGCGGAACTTCAAATTTGTATCCACTCCCCAGAACAGTACGGATATAGCCCGCCTTCGGCATATCCGGAGTCAGTTTTCTGCGGATCTGACCAATGACGCTGGCAACAGCTGTTCCGCAGTTTTCACTATCCTCACCCCACACCTCTTCATAGATCTGCCCGGCAGAAAATACCCAGGATGGATGGTTTGCCAAGTATACCAATGTCGCAAATTCCCGATGGGTCATAGAAATCAACTCACCGTTTCGATGTACTGTTCTCTCCTTCAGGCGAAGCTCCAATCCCGGAAAAACAAGAGTATTACAAGGGTGGAATGACACAATA
>ERZ826220.2595-NODE-2595-length-15189-cov-5.763711_pt1 | contig 15189 bp, 17 predicted proteins | sample MGYA00519927_ERZ826220 | MGnify/ENA primary metagenome ERZ826220 (study PRJEB31778, sample SAMEA3449225) | human gut metagenome | biome: human gut; feature: human-associated habitat; material: faeces | place: United Kingdom | collected 2010/2012 ...
AGGGCCACGTCTTCAAGAGCATCCTCGACATCAACGGCGAGGAGCTGCGCTTCTTCGTACTGGAGGCGGCGACGCTGCAAAAGGGCGCGTCCTCCGTGGACGTGCTGGTGGAGGCCGAGACAGAGGGCAGCCGCTACAACGTCCCCGCAGGGCAGATCGTGCGCACGCTGACCTACCTCGGCGACGTCACATTCAGCAACGCCGAGGACTGGATTGTGCGGGAAGGCAGCGACACCGAGGACGACGAGAGCGCGAGGGCGCGGACACTCCGCTCGTGGTCGGAGCTGGCGCAGCGGGCGACGGAGGACACCTTCATTGACGCGGCGGAGTCCGCCCCCGGCGTACTGTTCGCACAGGCCGACTGCAACCACCCGCGCGGGCAGGGCACGGTGGACGTCATCGTGACAGGCACGGCGGGCGAGGCAACGGAGGGACTGCTTGCGGCAGTAAGAGAAGCCGTTGACAAGATCGCTGGCCCGTATGATAATATTCTCGTGAAGTCCTCTGTGACCGTATCGCAGAATATCTCCGTCACGGTCACGACCGACACGGCGGACACGGACGAGGCTGTGGAGAACCGGGTCAAGGCGATCCTCACCGAACTGCTGGCCGTGCGCCGCAGCCGCAAGCTCAACGAGCTGACCCTGTCCGACATCAACCACGCGATCCGCAGCGGCTACAGTGGGGCCACCAACGCGGCGGTCTCCGAGCCGGAGGCGGATGTGAAGCTGGGTAAGGACAAGGTCATCACCCTCGGCGACGTCTCCGTGACGGTCGAAAGGGAGTGAGCGGATGAAGCAGTTTGAAACCTTCGGGGAATATATGTTTGATCTGCTCTTCGCTCCCTTGAAGAAGGGCCGGAAGACGGTCAACCAGCTCCGCATCTTCTTCAAGGTCATGGGGCGCGAGTTCGACGACCTGAAGGCGGCGATCTTCCGCGTGCGCAGCGAGGCGAACGTAGCAAGCTGCTCAGAGGTCATGCTCCCCGTGCATGGGCAAGACCGGGATATGCCGCGACTGGAGGGCGAGGACGCCGAAGCCTATCGGACGCGCCTGTCCATGAAGGGGATCATCTCACAGTGGAGCGGCACGCGGCGCGGCGTTCTCTACGCGCTGACCGCGCTCGGCTACGACCGCAGCCGGATTGAACTGTTCGCCGATCAGGATGCGGAGCGCTGGGCTGAGTTCATCATCTTCCTGAACAGTTCCAAGCCCAGCGGCGTTACAAATCTCTCGGTCATCGACGGGCAAGTCCGCAAGGTCAAGGAGGGCAGCAGTAAGCCCGCCTACGGTATGGAGACCATCGGCGGGCTCATTATTCAATCCCGGCTTCAGACAGGCTTCTCACGCTATCCAAGGTGCGGAGAGATCGTGTGCGGCGTGTGGCCGCATATCGTCAGTGAAGGACATCTCGTGGCCTCGACGGTCATGGCGCAAGGCGGCGCATCGGGCGGCGGCAATCCCTTCCCGAGAGTCGGCACATTTGCAGCCTCCGAGGAGTTCTATCACTTCGGCGCGTACACCATTTATCAGGGCTTCGCCTCGGACATTGAGGCGGGCTCGAAGGCGGCGCAGGGTGCAAAGGTCTACCTGAGATGCTCCACCTCTACGCGCTGCTCTACCAACGCGAAAGGAGGCGCAGCAGAATGAAAACATTGACTTCTATCGGTATCCAGAAGATCGGGCAGCGGTTCGTTGACTCGGTCGATCATGCGGACTACACGCTCAACGGCGTGCCACAGACAGCGGAGCCCTTCCGCCGCTTCGTGCAGGGCGCAAGCGCAAGGGTCTACATTTACTTCGACGATACCGTGATCGGTGACGTCGCCGAGGTGCAGCTCGTGGACAAAGACGGCGACATCATCGCGTCAGCGGGCGAACGGGTCTTCACAAAAACACCGGGCAAGGGGCTTTATATAGCCTTCAAATATAATATCTTAGAAGTGGAGGTCGAAAGCAGCAATGAAAGCCTATGAAAAAATCGGGTGGCTCGATCACGTCCAAGACATTGAGACGGGAGAGGTCATTCAGGAAGGAACGCCTATGAGTCAGGTGAATATGAACCACATGGACGAAGGCATTTTCACAAACCGTGAAGCGGTCATTCTCCATGAGGCTCAGATTGCCGACGCGCAGAAAGAGATTAAGGTGTTGAAGGATGCGACGCTGAACAACATGGTCAATAATGTCTTTCTCATCAACTTCAACACCGTGACCTCGGTCGCGATCACGTCAGGGATTTACGACTCTGTGGCGCGAAAAATCTATGTATAAGGTCGCTTGCAGCCGCAAGGAAGCAAGCTGCATCATCGGGAGCTTGCTCGTGGAGCTGGCCCCGGTATGCGAGAAGTGCGGCGGGGTGCCGGATGGCGTGCTGAACCTGCAGACGGAGGCGGGGCTGTCCCTCACAGGGGACGCCGACGTCCTCATCACAGGGCACAGCATCATCAGCGGCAAGCCTGTCAGGATCAAACTCACGGACTACGGCTTCGAATATTATGGTGATCACGCCGAGCTTGCCCGCGTTCGGGAAAAGAGGTGTGTGTATCATGGCAGAGCCGTCAGTCCTACAAAAGAAAACTGAGATATTTCTCGAAAGGGATATATACCCCTTGCTGAAAAACTTCCCCGCCTCCGAGAAGTTCTCCTTGTGCCAAGAGATCAAGCAATCCTGCTACAAGCTCATCCGAGCGGCTGTTATGGCCAACAACCTCACGAACGTCAACAGACGGCTCATGTGGCTGGATGAGGCGGACGCAGAGAAGACACTGCTGCTCGTGCTTTTAGGTGTCGCCAAGAACCAGAAGTACATCACGCAGAAGAAACTCTTGGAACTGCAAGGAAAGCTCGAGGAGATCGGGCGCATCATTGGAGGACTGCAAAAGTTCTTCATCAACAACCGAAAATAGACCATCAGAAAAAGTACAGCACCTACTCAGGGTTATCTCTGTCTGGCGTCGAACCGTGCGGTTCGCGGGTACAATTCGGCCCGCAACTGGAACAACAACAATGCTACGAACTCCAACCCGAACCTCGGTTTCCGCCCCGCCTTGTAGGTTATTACGTCATCTGCGGCCACGGCTTCAGGTGCGTGTCCTTGTTATACTTCAAGGGAGAGGTAATCCTTCGCCATGTTGAGAAACGGCGTAAAAACAGTGACTGAGCTTCGCCCGCCCTCTCGTATTGGGAGGCGGAGGGAGGTCTACAATGTGGGTAGCAACCCGCGTCATGGGTGCCAAGCCGTTCTAAAAGGAAAGGATGCCACGAATGACGAAATTCCCAATTATGCTCTACAACACAAAGAACACCAAGAAGGCCCTCGTGCCGCCGATCCCTCCACCCTCCAGCTATGAGGACGCCGTGGGCTGGTCAGCGATCGAGGCGGGCTACAAGACCGCCTTGCGAGGCAGCCGCAAGTTCACGCGGGAGGCCGTGCTCTACGACCTCTATTCCGAGGTGAACAACGTGCGCCTGTGGCGCGATCTCAAGAAAATTGAGAAAACGAGACAGGCGGGCGTTAGTGAGTACACGCCGGGAAAGTATCGGCACAGGATCATCATGGAGCCGAAGGAGCGCAGTCTCCACATCCCGCCGCTGCGGGACAAGATCGTGCAGCTCGTCATCCATCAGGAGCTGCAGACGCTCTTCCGCCCGGTATTCGTCAACCGTTCATTTGCGTGTATGTACGGAAAAGGCCCCATCCGAGCTGCCTTCAACGTACAGCATGACATGAGGGTCGCCCGCATGAAGTGGGGCGACGAGGCGACGGTCATCAAGATCGACGTCCGCAAGTTTTTCTACAGCATCGACCGCAGCGTGCTCAAGCAGATCATCGCGAAGCGGTTCAAGAAGCTCAAGAAGAAGTACCCCGAGAAATACGAGGACTTCCTCCGTTTTTACAGGCTTCTTTGCAAAGTGATCGACAGCTCGCCGGAGGGCGAGACGGGCATCCCTCTCGGGAATGTCAGCTCCCAGGACTTCGCGAACATCTACCTCAACGAGCTCGATCAGTTTTGCGTCCGCTTTCTCGGCGCGAAGCTCTACACCCGGTACATGGATGACATCGTCATCGTTGCGCCGGACAAGGAGACCGCCCGGGAATGGCTGGCGAAAATCAAGGTATTCCTCCGCGAGAGGCTACACCTTGACACCAACAAAAAGACAAAGGTTTTCTATATGCGGCAGGGCGTGAACGCCTACGGCTTCAAAATCAAGGCCACCCACATGATGCTCCGCACCGAGTCCAAACGGAGGGAGAAGCGGCGCGTCAAGGCGATGGTTCGGAAGATGAAGGAAGGCAAGCTCACGCGCTCGGCGGTCGTCCAGGCGGTCAACTCGTGGCTCGGGTTTGCTCGCTGGGCGTGTGCCTACAATCTCGCGAAGAAGATATTCGCGCCCTACCGCTTCATCAAAACGGAAGGAGCGATCCCCTATGGCGCAATATCTCGGAACCGTCAAGCTCGGCGGCTTCTACAACAACGGCGCGATCTTGAAGCGCCCTACAAAACCGTGGCGTCCTGACAGTGATGTAGACGGAAACTACGGCGTCGGCGACATCCCGCAGATGTCCGGCAGCATGGCGAACTATACCTTCGGAAATACCCCCAGCGCGGACGCGAACAAGCTCCAATGGGTCAAAATCAAGGACGGAGACAAGACGCTGCTTATTTGCGACCGCGTCATCCTGGTTTCGGTTTCCTGGGACGACCTCAACTCACAGGGCTACATCACAGGCAAGACCGTCACCATCGACGGCGCAAAATACAAGTGCCGCGTCCTCACAGGCGGCAGCAACCGAAGGAATGGCGACTCCTATGCGGGCGGAACACCCACTAATAACGAGTGGGACAGGTTCATCACCCGCGAGGAGGTCATCTCGGGCCTCCCGGCCCCGGTCTCCTCCGACCTGGACAACAACCTCAACTCGACCGACCAAAACAGCGCGCATAACAAGTTTTGGAACTGGTATGGCGTTTATTCCTGGTGCCAGGAAGTTTTTGCGGATAATGCGTCGTACCGTGCGTACCGTGGGTACAACTCGGCCCGCTACTGGGATTGGAACTTCTCGTCCACTCGGGACGCGAGCCTCGGTTTCCGCCCCGTCCTTGAAGTCCTGAACACTGACCCTCTGATCTCTGACAGTGACAGAAATCTCGGAGACAAGAACACAAACTTCACGATCGAGTACACGGTCGACGACGCCGACTCCGGCGACGTCTTGACGGCGACGGAGTCGCTTGATGGGCGAACGACGAAGTCGTTCGCCCCGACGCGAAAAGCAAAAAACACGATCTCCATCAACATCAAGGAAGTCTCCCTCGGGCAGCACACGGTCAAGGTCGTCGTCACGGACGGCCAGGGCGGAACGGCTACCCGGACATGGACATTCACCCGAGTCAACTCCGCCCCGGTCATCTCCGGCGCAGACACCAACCTCGGGGACAAGAACATCGGCTTCACGTACACCTACACCGTCGACGACGCGGACGGGGACGCCGTCACAGTCGTCGAGAAGCTCAACGACGAGACCCTCCGCACCCTCAACAACGCCCCGAAGGGCGAGCAGCTCTCCATCTCCATCACTTCGGAAAAGCTCTACGCGCTGGGGCTCAATACGGTCAACAATCTCGTCATTGAGGCATCGGATGGGCAGGGCGGCACATCCTACCGCCGCCTCACCTTCAAGCGCACCAACTCGGCCCCGAGCATCTCCGGCGAGGACAAAGACCTCGGGCAGCAGACGGGCAGCTTTGCGGAGACCTACACCGTCACCGACGTCGAGGGCGACAACGTGGTCGTCACGGAGTTCGTGGACGACCAGGAGATCCGCAGCTATCAAGCGACGCTCGGCGAGGAGGAGACGATCGAGCTCTCCCGGGAGAAATGGCTCACCCTCACCAATGGGGCCCACCAGCTCCGCGTGGAGGCCGTGGACGGCAACTTCGCGACGAGCGTGAGAGTCTGGAACTTCTCCAAGAAGGAGACGGTCATCAAGTTCCAATTCGCAAAGCCCGAGGAGACGGACGCCCGGGCGACGAAGATCCTCATCACCCCCACATGGAAGATCAAGGGCTCGGTCGCAAAGGTCGAAGCGTGTAACAATGCGTTTGACGCGACCCCGACCTGGGAGGACATCACGGCGCAGGTCGCGATCAACCGGGTTTTCAACTTCACGAACGAGACCAAGACCGCCGAGAAGTGGGGCGTCGACGTTCGTTTCACCATCACGAAGAATGAGGGGTATGAGGGAGAAGTTTCGATCTCCGGGTTTGGAGGTGCATACGAATGATGCAGTATTTAACACCGAAGAAGTCCGTCAAGGCAATCTCGGACGCTCAAAAGCGGAGTGACTCCGCCCAGGCCGTCGCCGAGCTCATGTTTGTCAAAGCGGCCCAGGCCCAGCAGCTCGACGACGCCTCCATCGCAAAATATCCCGAGTTCTTTGTCACATGGGATGAGAATTGGAGGGGCAAGGCGGGCGACATCGTCCAGGACGAGGGGAAGCTCTACCGCTCCATCCACGACGTCACCGACGCCGGGCAGAACCGAAAGCCCTCGGAGACGCCCTCCATGTGGACACAGATCGGCAACCCCCTCGAGGAGTTCCCCGACTGGGTGCAGCCCCTCGGGGCACACGACGCATATAGCAAGGGCGCGAAGGTTTCCCACAACGACGAGAAGTGGACGTCTGACGTCGATGGGAACGTATGGGAGCCCGGCGTCTATGGCTGGACGAAGTACACCGAGCCCGTGGAGGCCCAGGAAGGGCCCCAGGAGCCCGCAGAAGGCCCGGACGAGGAGCCGGAAGGGTAAACCCCCACAAGAGGGTAAAAGGCAAAGGGAGGGGCGGCAAAAGCCGCTCCTCCCGGAGCCTAAAAAAGCCCGCCCTCTTGCGTGGGCCGCTCCCTTTGTTTGGGGGCGGTTGACGCAAGTGAGCGAGCCTCGGAAATGCTTCTAAGAATGGGCGATTTTTTCTCATCTATCCTGTCCCTATTTCTCAAAAATCTTGTCGCGCTACACGGATCATCCAGTCTGCCACCACATCGCCTGCACCGGTGGTCTGGATGGCGTCCGACAGAGCCAGCACACCGGCAAACAGGAAAATGGTCGGCTGGTGGATGGAGTTGAGGGCTTCCCTCTCGGTCAGCACACCCGTCAGCACCAGAGCGGCAGCGCCGATGCAGGAAGTGAGATACATCTTGACACCAATGACATTTTCCAGCAGCATCATTGCAATGGAGACCAGAACGATCAGGACAGCCAGTTTGCGCTTGAAGGGGCTGAGTTTTTCGCTCTCAGAAGCCGTATGTGCTGCATCTGAAAACTGCTCGTTGGGAATATCCGGCATCAGCTTATAGCCAACAAAGGTCATGTACAGGATGGCAATGGCCAGCATCGGGATGCGTGCGATGGTGAAATCCCAGATGTGCAGCGGTGTCGGTGCGCCGGCCTGCATCATGACATCGTTCCATGCCATGTTGGAAGCACCCTGACCGAGAAAGGTCATCTGGGTGGCAATGTTGGCACAGGCCATAGAAGGATACAGCAGCTTGCTGCGGCTCACGCCGATGTCGTTCGCAATGCCTACCAGCAGCGGGATCATGATAGCGGCAGTTGCGGTGGCACTGGTGATGGCTCCCAGAAACGCACCTGCCACGCAGGAAAGAAAAATCAGCATCCGCATATTGTCCTTGTAGCGGATGACCAGACTCTGGGCTTTGTCAATCAGGGGCGTTTTGGTCAGCCCTGCACCGATGACGAACATGGCTACGAACATGACCACGTTCGTGTTGATGAAGCCGCCAAAGGCCTCGGCAGGGGTCTTGATGCCGGTGAGGATCAGCGCCAGAATGATGCCGGTAGAAATGACCGAGAACGGGACTTTACCGGATACAAAGGCGATGATCGTTACAAGCAGGATGACCAGTGTGATCTCCAATGGGCTCATTTGGGTTGTCCTCCTGTGGATTACTTCCACCTTGCAGATGCAAAGCAGTGGCACTTGAATTTTTATATTTGACCGCAAATAGCAACACCCCGGATGCCGATATTACAGACAGCATCCGGGGTGTTTTGCGGAGAAGCAGGATAAACAGGGTAATGAAGATAGAAGTAAACGATAAGAAGTCTGTTGGATCGGTGAAAGCAAATATGGTTGTTAGAATTAACGTGATAGTGAGTTCATTTTAGGAGAAGAGGCTTTTGATGGATGGTTGCTCTCCGCAGGGTATAGGCAACGCTGGCTTCGCAGTTGGATCTTATTTGATGAAGCCAACGTGCTTGCAAATTTCCTCGACGGCCTTATCCTTGCGCTGATTGAAGATGACCTTGTTCTCTTCGAACAGGTTGCGACCCTCAGCGTCGATGGAAACGATCAGGGGGCCGAACTCGTTGACGTGGCAGTGCCACAGAGTTTCCGGCATACCGAGGTCACGCCACTGGGCCTCGACGATCTCCTCCACCTCGGTGGCAGCCACAACGGCGTTACCGGCAGGGAAAACACAGTGGATGGCACCGAACTCCTTGCAGGCGCGCTCGGTGTTGGGGCCCATGCCGCCCTTGCCCACGATGACGCGGACACCGGACTTCTGCACGAACTCATACTCGAACTTCTCCATACGCATGGAGGTGGTGGGGCCCACAGACACCATCTCGAACTTGTCGTCCTCCAGAGGGCGAATGATGGGGCCGGCGTGGAAGATGGCAGCGTCCTTGACGTCCACAGGCAGCGGGCGGCCCTCTTCCACGAGGCGGCGGTGCGCCACGTCACGGCAGGTGGTCAGGTCGCCGTTCAGGTAAACGACATCACCGATGTGAATGTCCTTCAGGTCCTCTGCGGAAACCGGAGTAGTAAGGATCTTCTTTCCGTCTTTAATGGTCAGCATTACAAAGTCACCCCCGAATGAGTATCAATGGTGTAGTTCAGATCTTTATCAAAAATGATGTGGCCGCGGCGATGGCTCCAGCAGCCCACGTTGACGGCAACGCCGATGGCAGAAGGATGGCGGGCAGTGTTCTCAATGTGCACGCCCATGACGGAGTACTTGCCGCCCATGCCCTGAGGACCAAGGCCGATGGAGTTGATGCCGTCCTCCAGCAGCTTCTCCATATAGGCTGCGCGCTCGTTCTCATTGTGGCTGCCCAGAGGACGCATCAGAGCCTTCTTGGACAGCAGAGCGGCGGTCTCAACAGAGGTGGCAACGCCCACGCCCACCAGCAGCGGAGGGCAGGCGTTGATGCCGTAGCTGGTCATGACATCCATGACGAACTTGGTCACGCCTTCGTAGCCTGCACCGGGCATCAGAACCATAGCCTTGCCCGGCAGGGTGCAGCCGCCGCCTGCCATGTAGGCGTAGATCTCGCACTTGTCGCTGTTCGGGATGATATCCCACCACACGGTGGGAGTGCCCTTGCCGACATTGCGGCCGGTGTTGAACTCATCGAAGGTCTCAACACTGTTGTGGCGCAGGGGCGCTTCGAAGGTGGACTTGACCACAGCCTCCTTCAGCAGACCCTCCACCTCACCGATGAGGGGGAAGTCCACGCCGCACTTTACCCAGAACTGCAGCACACCAGTATCCTGGCAGCTGGGGCGGTTCAGCTCCTTGGCCAGCTTCTGGTTCCGCTTCATGGTCTCGTAGATGACCTTGGACAGAGGAGCATCCTCCTGTGCGCCCAGCTCATCGAGCTTGGCAATGATGTCGTCCGGCAGCACCTTGGCGATATGGCTCACAAAGTTGGCCATATAGGTCGTCATCTGCTGCACCTGTTCCTGTTTGTTCATTCCAATGCCTCCTTAGCTTTGGTACATTTTGCGCGTTGGTTCACTCATATTCAACGTTCCTGTCCGCTTTACTGCGGGAAGAACGGAAATGCGATGGGAAGGATCACCATGCTGACAACCGTTGCGATGAGGATGAGGGGCAGGCCAGCCTTGGCATAATCCTTGAAGGTGTACCCGCCGGCGGAAACCACCATGGTGTTGGCAGGCATACCGATGGGCGTTGCGTAAGCGCAGGAGCCGCCGATGACACAAGCCATCAGGACTGCGCGGGGGTCGGCACCCATGCCCTGTGCGATGCTCAGGCAGATGGGAACCATCAGAGCGGTGGTTGCGGTGTTGGACATGAAGTTGGTCATGACGCAGCAGAGCAGGAAGACCACCAGAGTCAGGACGTAGGGAGAGGGATTCTCGCCCAGAGCACCAATGACGATGTTTGCGATCTCTGCGCCTGCCCCGGTCTTATCCAGTGCAGAGGCCAGAGACAGCGTACCACCGAAGAGGAAGATGGTCTTGAGGTCGATGGACTTCAGGGCGTCTTTCTCGGAGATGACACCGGTGAGGATCAGAGCCAGCGCACCGATACAGCCGATGATGTTGAGCTTGATGCCGATCTGCTTTTCAAAAATCATGCCCAGCAGGGTGAGCACGAGGATAACGAGGGAGAGCACCTGTTTCCACTTGGGAACATTGCTGAAGTCCTGCTCGCCGCCGAAGGAGTCATCATCGGAGACGGGGTGGTTGGGCAGCAGCTTCATGCCAAGGGTGGCGTAGAAGAGGATGCCGGCGGCGAGGATGGGCAGGCCCACGATGGCGTACTCGAAGAAGCCGAAGGACATCCCGATCTCACCCAGAGCGCTCTGGGCGATGAGGTTGCCCGGTGCGCCGATGAGGGAAAGGTTGCCGCCCATGGCCGCTGCAAATACCAGCGGCATCAGCAGCTTGGAGCGGGCATAGCCGGACTTTGCCGCAATGCCGATGACCACGGGGATCAGGACGGCGGCGGTGCCGGTGTTGGAAAGGAAGCCGCTCATCAGGCCAACGATGACCATGATGGCCACGATGAGGCTGCGCTCAGATTTGGCAAAGTGGGTAACAATGCCGCCGATCTTGTTGGCCATGCCTGTTTCAAACAGTGCACCGCCGACAATGAACATGGCGACGAACAGGATGACGTTGCTGTCGATGAAGCCCGCAAAAGCGGTCTTGACATCCAGCACGCCGGTAACGACCAGACCGATACAGACGATCATGGACGTTACGCCGAGGGGGATCTTCTCAAACACGAACATGACGACCGCGAAGAGAAGAAAGAGTAGGGTGATGGTTGCTGCTGACATACTGGGGGTCCTCCTTTGATGAAATACAATGTATCCATTTTATCAGAGCAAAATAGCCCTGACTTTCGGAACGCCCCAGCTGCACCTCATTGTGCAGAGTCTTTGCCGCCGTGCTGTGCCCTCACAGCCCTTTTTCGTTCTGGAAGGATCTGCCCGGAACCTTAGAATTCCGGGAATCTCGGCAGCGTCTTTTTTAAATTTTTATATTTAATCTGTGATAATGTATCCACTTGACGACACGAGAATACACCCGAAACAGAGATTTGTCAATCCCTTTTTTCGAGTTTTGTCGCATTGCACGGATTATGTACCAATTTTTGTGCACGCCAGACAAACAGTAGGATACAAGAAAATCTCCCTCCGCCGCCTTCTGCAAAAAACGTGCGATCTCCAAAGCAGATGGAGATTGCACGTTTTTTCCTTCTTTTATTCCAGCCGCTTTTTGAAATACCCCTCGGCACAGTAAATGGCACCGCAGGGATTATGCGCCAGAACGCGATCCTTGGCCACCAGCGTTGTGACCATGGCGTCCGAATACTTATAAAACATCGAGTCGTGTCCCACACAAAGTCCGACCTCAATGTTGAAATCGGTGTGCTGTTCGTTCAGAAGCTTTGCCTGTGCGATGGGGTTGCACATGGCCTCAAATTCGCCGGGGTGGATCTTGACCTCTTCCGGGATGCCCACTTCTTCTTTGGAGATGCCGCCGGTCTTGCAGATGACCGACACCACCTCAAACCCCTGCGCACGGAGCAGGTCGGCCACGATGCGGGCTTCCTTCCGCAGACCTTTGCAGAATGCAAGACCCAGCTTGTGGTAGCCCATCCGCTTGCAGAACTCCACCGTCTCCTTCAGGCGGGGCCATTGACAGTAGCCAAGCCCCTCAATGGCCGAACAGTTGACGTAGAAATCGTGATTCTCAGGCAAATCATAGCCGGCGCGGGCGGCCTCCATCACCGAAGCATTCCGCATAGGGCAGTTTTTGGGCATCTTTTCCGGCTCGTTGTTGGCGCAGGCCAGAACCGTACAGTTCGCACAGGTATACACTGTCTTGTCCTCCTTGATCTTATAAATAATAGGTCAGCGCATCGTCCATGCTGCGGTAGATGTGTTTTTCCATTTCAGCCCGTGCGGCCAGCGCATCCCGTGCTTCCAGCGCCGCATAGATCTTTTTATGCTCGCTCTGGGAGTTGAGGGCATAGTCCAACTCGCTCATCTCCACGCCAATGGACAGACCGTTCCACAGCTCCGAGAGAAGATTGCGCATTTTTTCATTGCCGGAAGCTTCCCAGATCTCAAAATGGAAGGACTGGTTGTAGTCAGTATAATTTCCGGCCTGCTGATGAGAAAGAGCCTCCTCTGCAGTATCCACGCAGTTTTTGATCTTGGACAGGTCAGCGTTGTTCTGGCAGCAGAGCATACATGCCGTCCCTTCCAAGGCAGCGCGCAGCTGGTAGTGCTCCCGAATCGTTTTTTCCGTTACGCCCAACACAATGGCGCACTTGTTTTGCTTGACTTCCAGCAGACCGTCACGGGCAAGGATCTGAAAGGCCTCTCGCACCGGCGTGACCGACACGCCCAGTTCCTGTGCGGTGTTTTCCAGCGTGAGTTCTGCGCCCTCCGGGATGCTTTTTGAGATAATGGCTTTCCGCAAAGCGGAAGCTACCCGCTCGCGGGCAGGCAGCAGCTTAATGGGTTTCAGTCCCAGCATATTGACTCCTTATCGTTAAAATCAGATGCAGCAGTTCTTCTTCATAGGCGTTCCATGCATCCGGCACATCAGGGGAGCCCTGACGGTCCAGCATCAGCAGGCGGGCAAGCCGGTCGTTCACCGGCGTAGGACGTGCGCTCACGGCAAAGGCAATGTAGGTCTCCTGGATGCTCTCCAGCAGCTTGCGATGCAGCGGATATGGCAGGACGGTCCGCAGGGTACGGTGCTGCAGCATCTCGCCGCCTGCCAACATCGCATCCTGCGGCAGCGCACGCATCGCCTGCCGTTCCAGTTGTGCACCTAACGCCAAAATCTGCCGCAATGCATCTTCGTTCAAATCAGCAGCTTTTACATGGTTGTTGGGCAGGCGGATGATAAGACCCTGATATTCAAGGATCATCAAGGCCTCCCGCACCGGCATCCGAGAGACACCGAGACTCTCTGCCAGTTCGTTCTGGGTCATTTCAGTGCCCGCCGGGATCTGCCCAGATAAAATGGCCTGCTGCAGGGCTTCCACCACACCGCCGTTTTTCTTCTGGATGCCGATATATTCCATAGAGCCCTCCGTGCAAATATCTTTTTTATATTGTATCCAATTTTACAATAAAAAGCAAGACTTCCTTTATGACAAACAAAAACACCCGGCAGATTCCTTATGAAAAATCCGCCGGATATAGACCGGATGCCCTTAGGGTGTTCCATTCTGAAAAATTGCAGGGCAAATGCAAGCTGTGTTAACTGTTATGTAACCTTGTCAATCAATCTTCCATTCTTCCATGGTCACAGCCAAGTGACAGGTAGTGCTCAATCTCCCCACTCAGCACCATCTGTGCATACTCCAAAGGCTTATGGTAGAGCAGCCAGTCAAGTTCTGCCCGCTGTGCCGGAGTGCTGCCGTATTCGTCCTCCACGGCGATGCAGTCGATGGCAAGGGTAGTGCCATCCTCGAACCGGGCTTCCACCCGGTTGGTGTCCATGTTGTAGCGGCAGGAAAGCAGTTTGTTCATAAGGAAACCTCCATGTTTTTCACATTTACTTCTTCTGCGGTGGAAAGTTTCAGCTGTCCGTTTGCAAATACATAAAGCCGCTTTGTGATGCAGCCCTTTGCAGGTCTACACCCATCCACCACACGCCCGATTCTTACACCAAAACTAGAACAACGCTCTTTTTGCTCTGCACAAAATCCTGCATCGTTTGGCGTAAAATTGGCGTATGGCGCAATTTTCGCTGGAAATCCATCAAAAGAAAAAGCCTGAAACTTCTCGGTACATCAAGAAGTTTCAGGCTTTGTTTCGCTTAAATTGGAAATTTACTGGTCAATCGGCTTCATCGTGGGGAACAGCAGCACGTCACGGATAGATGCACTATCAGTAAGCAGCATCACCAGACGATCCACGCCGAAGCCCAGACCGCCCGTGGGGGGCAGGCCGTACTCCAGTGCGTTGACGTAGTCGTAGTCCACCTGTGCCTTGCACTCGGGCTCCAGCGCCTTGCGCTCGGCCACCTGACGCTCGAAGCGGCCCTTCTGGTCGATAGGATCGTTCAGCTCGCTGAAAGCGTTGCCGTACTCGGTGCAGTCGATGAAATACTCAAAACGCTCAGTGAAAGCGGGGTCATCCGGCTTGCGCTTGGCCAGCGGGCTGATCTCCACAGGATAATCGTAGATGAAGGTGGGCTGGATCAGCTTGTCCTCCACAAAGGCATCGAAGAACTCGGCCAGAATGGCACCCTTGGTGGGCACCTCGGGCAGCTCCACGTGGTGCCAGCGCGGGTCCTTCGCACACGCGTGCAGGGCCTCGATGGAGGGCGTGGCGCTTCCCAGCACCACGGCCGCGCCGGCGATGTCCAGTCCCTTGTTCAGCAGAAAGGTTTTGATATGCGCCCAGATTTCGTTCATCCGTCCGCCCGCTCCGTTTCCGCCTCGCAAGCCTCCGCCAGCTTCACCAGACGGCTGCTCCCCAGCCGGTCTGCGCCCAGCGTGAGCAGTTCCCACGCCGTTTCCAGCGTGTTGATGCCGCCCGCCGCTTTCAGCCGCGTGCCCTTTTTCAGATGCGCCTTCAGCAGCAGCACGTCCTCGCGCGTCGCGCCCGCGCTGCCGAAGCCGGTCGAGGTCTTGAGAAAGTCCGCGCCCGAGAAAGAGACCACGCCGCAAAGGCGGACCTTTTCCTCGTCGGACAGGCAGCAGGTCTCGATGATGACCTTCAGGATGCGCCCGTTGCACACCCCTTTGACGCGGTTGATTTCGGACAGCACGCGGTCGAACCGGCCGTCCTTCACGTCGCCGAGGTTGACGACCATATCCAGCTCGTCGGCGCCGTCCGCAATCGCGGCGGCGGCCTCGCAGGCTTTGACCTCCG
>ERZ826220.2598-NODE-2598-length-15176-cov-4.387607_pt1 | contig 15176 bp, 16 predicted proteins | sample MGYA00519927_ERZ826220 | MGnify/ENA primary metagenome ERZ826220 (study PRJEB31778, sample SAMEA3449225) | human gut metagenome | biome: human gut; feature: human-associated habitat; material: faeces | place: United Kingdom | collected 2010/2012 ...
ATAAACGGCAATCTTTGTTCTGCTTCCGGCTTCTCTTGCAATGCTCTTGATTTCCACTGTGCCGTCATGTACTTCGGGCACCTCCTGTTCAAACAGACGCTTTACCAGCTCGGGATGTGTTCTGGAAACAAAAATCTGAGGGCCCTTTGTGGTCTGCTTTACCTCAAGCACATACACCTTAATGCGATCCATGAAATTATACTGTTCGCCGGGAATCTGTTCGTTTGCGGAAAGAATCGCATCAATCTTGCCCATCTGCACGATAACATTTCTGCGTTCCTTTCTCTGTACGATGGCAGTTACAACCTCTCTTTCCTTTGTAATGTACTGGTTAAAGAGAATTTCTCTTTCTGCCTCGCGGAATTTCTGTACCACCACCTGCTTTGCGGTCTGTGCGGAAATTCTGCCGAAGTCCTTCGGTGTTACCTCCAGATCCACCACATCGCCAACCACATAGTTAGGGTTCAGCACTCTTGCCATTTCCAGAGAAATTTCCAGCTGGGGCAGGCGGATGATGGAGGAATCCTCTTCCTCCGTCTTTTCAGAGAACCGGCGCAGCACCGCCTTGATGCGGGCCACGACCTCTTTGGTGTCGAAGGGCTTGACCATGTAGTCGTCTGCGCCCAGCTCGAGGCCCAGCACCTTGTCAAAGGTCTCGCCCTTGGCCGTCAGCATCATGACCGGGGTGTTGCCCAGCTTGCGGATGCGGCGGCAGACCTCGAGACCGTCCATCCTGGGCATCATGACGTCCAGCAGCACCATGTCGGGCTTGAGCTGGTTGAACTTTTCAAGGCCCTCTTCGCCGTCGTTGGCCGTCGTGACCTGATAGCCCTCCTTGGTCAGGTAGAGCCGCAGCAGCTCGCAGATGTTGGTATCGTCGTCCACAACGAGTATCTTTTCGTTTGCCATGTGAGTGTTCCTCCTCTATCCAGTCCAAAGCCAGCCCCCGCCGGGCGCTGGCCGCAATTTTGATGTTGACCTATATTTTATTATACGGGACAGTTATGACAAAATAAAGAAGGTTTTGTATGATTTTTGAATCTTTGGCAGACAAAGAGGGCGGGAGAAGCAATATAAATACACCAAAAGGGGCCTCCTTTGCAGGAGGCCCCTTTTGCATATCACGGGCTGGTCAGAATGGGGGACGCAGCCCGGTTTCTGGTATTTTCAGGGAAATGCGCTCAAATCCTTTGAAGCAGTCTTTACAGGACGGGGCTCTGGATGTTGTCGTTGTTCTTGATGCCGTGCTTCTCGGCGTAGCCGGTCAGCATCAGGGTCAGAGCGCCGTCGCCGGTGACGTTGCAGGCAGTGCCGAAGCTGTCCTGCAGGGCGAAGATGGCGAGCATCAGAGCGGTGCCGGCGTCATCGAACATCAGAACGCCGGTGATGAGGCCCAGAGAAGCCATGACGGTGCCGCCGGGGACGCCGGGAGCGCCGATGGCGAAGATGCCGAGCAGGGCGCAGAAGAGGAGCATGGTGCCGATGCTGGGCAGGTGGCCGTAGAGGATCTTGGAGATGGTCATGCAGAAGAAGACCTCAGTCAGGACAGAGCCGCAGAGGTGGATGTTGGCGAACAGGGGGATGCCGAAGCTGACCATATCCTTGCGCAGGACCTTGCTCTTGCGGGCGCAGTCCAGAGCGACAGCCAGGGTGGCGGCGCTGGACATGGTGCCGACAGCGGTCAGGTAAGCGGGGCCGTAGTGGCGGAGGACTTCCCAGGGGTTCTTGCCGGAGTATGCACCGGCCAGCAGATACAGGACAGCCAGCCAGATATAGTGGCCTGCCATGACGATGAGGATGATCTGGATGAAGGCGGGCAGCTGGTGGGTGATCATGCCCTCATAGCTCAGGTTGCAGAAGGTAGCGGCGATATAGAAGGGCAGCATGGGGATGATGATCTTGCCAACGATGTCCAGTACGATGTTCTGGAACTCGCCGAGGAAGTCGCAGGTGAGCTTGCTGTTGGTCCAGGTAGCGGCCAGACCCACCAGAACGCTGAGCACGAGGGCGCTCATGACGCTCATGATCTGGGGGATGTTCAGCTCGAACACGACATCGGGCAGGGTCCGCAGACCGGCCACCTCAGTGTCGATGGACAGGTGCGGGATGAGGGCGTAGCCTGCGCCGGTGCTCATGAGGGCTGCGCAGACAGAGGAAACGTAAGCGATCACGATCGCCACGCCCAGCAGGCGGGAAGCGTTCTTGCCCAGCTTGGTGATGGACGGGGCAATGAAGCCGATGATGATGAGCGGCACACAGAAGGTGATGAGCTGGCCCATGATATACTGTAAGGTGACGACCACCTTCATGACGCTCTCCGGGAAAACCTGGCCCAGGATGACGCCGATGATGATACCGAGAAGCAGCCGGAACGGCAGGTTATCGAATAGCTTTCTCATAATAATTTACCCCTAATTCTCCTGCGCTTCGGGCGCAGGGTGTTTTTTTGCAGGATGCGGATGCAGGCTTGCCAGGGTTTTTCGAGGACGCTTATTCGGCGTCCGGAGCATGTTCTTTGTTAAGCATCAGATCGAGGATGACGCTGTCGCTGGTGCCGTGGGTGCTGAGGATGGCGAAGTTGTCCAGCGTGCGCTCCACGTTCTCTTCCACGATGCCGTCGGTGCTCTGGACGCGGACGCCGCGGGTACCCATGGCTGCTGCCTGACAGGCGGCATTGACGCAGGTGGAAATTTTCAGGGCGCAGTCGGCCTTTGCGCCGTCGCACACCATGCCGGTGACATTGCCCACCATGTTCTGGATAGCGCAGCATATCTCATGGTAGCCGCCGCCCAGCAGGTATGTAATGCCACAGGCCGCGCCAGTCCCGGCGACGGTGGCGCCGCACAGGTTGCTCAGACGGCCAAACTTCGACTTGATGCGGATGGCGATGAGGTTCGACAGGGTGACGGCACGCAGCATGGTGGGCTCGTCGATGTCCAGCCAGTGGGCAGCAGCCACGACGGGCATCGTCGCAGTGATGCCCTGATTGCCGCTGCCGGAGTTTGCCACCACCGACACTGGAGCGCCTGCCATACGGGCATCTGCGCCCGCAGCGGCGGCTATCATGGAGTTGGTGGTCAAATCGCGGGTCATGAGGCCCTTGCGGCAGTTGAGGTCGAGGTTGCGCCCAATGGCAAGGCCGTATTCCTTCGAGAGGCCCTCATCGCTGATGACGGAGTTTACCTTCACGGCACTGCGGATGATGTCGATGGGGTCGTTCATCGGGTCGAGCTCTTTGGTGCAGTAATCCCAGATGGAGCGGACGGTCAGGAAGGACGCGATCTGCTCCGGGGAGACCACATCGCTGTCGCCTGCGGCGGCGGTGTCCGTGTCCCGCTTGTCGAGGGTGGCCACCCCGTCCTGCTCCACCAGCACGACGTTGGTGTGCAGGTCGCGGACGATGGCACGGCCCGTATGGCCGCCGCCCTTGGCAATGACCTCGATGTAAAGCTTCTGCGGCACCTGCGCCACATTCACCCTGACCTTGCCGGCTTTGACCAGCGCGGCGGCAGATTCCACCGTCTCGCGGGGGACGTGGTTCATGACTTCCAGCAGATAGACCGGGTCGCCGCCCAGCGCACCGATGGCGGCGGCATAGTCCATGCCCTCGTAATCGGTGCCGGGGATGCCCGCCGACATGGCGTTCTTGATGATGTTGATGCTGGCGTTGACCGTGATCTCTTCGGCCTTATCCACACCGGCCTTCCGCAGGGCCTGACCCGCCTCGGCGGCAGTCAGCGCCACAGCGCCCGGCTCGGTGCAGCCGGTAGCCAGCTCCATCTCACTGTTCAGGATGCGAATGAACATGTTCTGTTCCATAGTGTTGCACCGTCTCTTTCTCTTATAGGATGCTCTGTTACTTCACGGCGATGCATTCGATCTCCAGCGGTGCGCCTTTCGGCAGTTTCGCCACCTGCACAGCGCTCCGTGCGGGGAATGGCTGGGCGAAGTATTCGCCGTAGACTTTGTTCATCTCAGCAAAGTCGTTCATGTCGGCCAGAAAGACCGTAGTCTTGACCACATCGGCCAGGGTCATGCCCTGCTCGGCAAGGATGGCCTGGATGTTCTTGAGGGACTGTGCGGTCTGGGCCGCGATGCCCTCGGGGATGGCCCCGGTGGCGGGGTCGATGGGGAGCTGGCCGGAGACGTAGACCGTCTGGCCTGCTGCGATGCCCTGCGAATACGGCCCGATGGCGGCGGGTGCCTGTGCAGTGGCGAGTGCCTGTTTCATAATTCTCTCTCCTTTTTCCGAATTGCAGGGGCATCGCTTGCCTTGATGCCCCTTGTCCTGACCCTATCCTAACGCGGCGGGCGGCAAAAGTCAACAATTTTCTCTCTCGATGAGAAATTATTATCACTTGTGACAAATCCCGCGGATATTTTGAAGCACTTTCACGAAAATGCATTAAGTTTCCCATTTCTCATTGTCAACAACACACGAACGTGATATGATATAGGCAGCAGGATGAGAATAAATTCTTATCATTTCCCTCATGAAACAACGTGGAAAGTGGTGACATACATGGATGCACGGCTGGAACCCTATCGGACACTCGTTTCGTTTCTGGGCGAGGCGCTGGGGCCGGACTATGAAGTGGTGCTGCACGACCTGACCAGCGAGGAAGGCACCATCGCAGCCATCGTGAACAACAACATCAGCGGCCGCACCGAGGGCGCACCGCTGTCCAATATGGCCCTGCGGTTCATCCACGGCAAAGTCTACGAAAAGCAGCCCTATATGGCAGGCTATCAGGGCGCGTCGCAGGCCAAGGGGCGGCTGCGCTCCTCCACCATGTTCATCAAGGACGGCAGCGAGCTTATCGGGATGCTCTGCATCAACTTTGACGCCGCCAAGTACAGCCGAATGGCGCAGGAGCTTCTGGCCCTCTGCGGGGCCCATCAGGAGCCCGGCCCCAGCGTTGGGGTGGAAAACTTCGTCAGCAGCCTGCCCGACGCGGTGCAGGCCGCCATCACTGACGTGACCGGCAGCGCTCTGCCGCCCGACCGGCTGACGATGGACGAGAAGATCCGCATCGTGGAAGACCTGCAGCAGGCGGGCATCTTCTACATGAAAGGCGCGGTCAGCGAGGTGGCGGCACAGCTGGGCTCCTCGGAGGCGACCATCTACCGTTATCTGAGCAAGCTGAAAGACTGATACATACAAAAACGAGGGGTGGCCCTGAAGCCATCCCTCGTTTTGATATACTGGTGATTATGCGTACAGGACGCAGCCGAGGACCTTCTTGCCGAAGCTCTCGAGCTTTGCCTTCTGTGCGCGGAGCGAAGCGTGAGTAGAAACAGCGCAGTCTGCTGCAAGGACAACGACATCCACTTTGGCAGCCTCAGAGACCGTTGCCGAAGACTGCAGGATACTGCCGGAAACAAGGATATTCTTGCCGTCCAGCTCGCCGGAAGCCTTCAGAGCCTCGCCCAGAGCAGTCAGCTGATCCCCGGCGATGTCGCCGGTCAGCAGGATGTTCTCCGCCTCCGGCACACGGTTGCGGATGGTCGCCGCGATGAGGCGGGTCATCTCAGCATCGGCACTGCCGTCCGGCCGCTTCTCCATCTTGTTGAGAGAGGCATCCATGCCCTTGGCGGACTTGGATGCTGCGTTGGCCAGCGTACCCAGCACGCCCACGCCGCAGCTGCTCTGGAGGTCCTCGCTGACACAGACCTTGTCCTCCATCAGGAAGCGGACGACTGCCACGCCTGCCACAGCCACGATACCCAGCAGGAAGCCGGTAAGAACGAACTTCTTGGCACCGCTGCTCTGCTTGGGCGCCTCGGGCTTTTCCTGTGCGGCGAGGTCCTGATCTGCAGTCTCGATGCTCTTTTCCAGCAGCTCATGATTGTTCTGCAGGTCTGTCAGATTGTTCTGCAGGCTGATCATGTTATCGCGGGTATCCTGCTGGCTGTCGCGCAGCCAGGTCAGCACAGTGGTGCTGTCACTGCGGGAGATCTGCTTGGTATTATGGTCGCCCACGGTCGTCTCGATGTTTTCGCGGACCGCCTCCATCCGCTTGAGCATCAAATCCATAATGCGGCTCGCCTCATCAGCATCTTCACCATAAGTCGTGATGGTCAGCAGACGGGTAGCGTTGTCCACAGAAACACTGATAAGTTCACGCATATAGCGTTCTTCCATGCTGAACTGGTCCGCAATGGTGATGATGGACTCATGGCTGGTCAGCAGGCTGTTGTAAGCACTGAGGACGGCGCTGGTGTAGTCCGGGTTCTGGTAGTCCATACCGGGCATGATCTTATAATCGGTGGTGATATAGAAGCGGGTCTCCGAGGTATAGACATTGTACGGGTCGAGCTTCTGGCGCACCGACTTGTCGATATACTCCTGTGCATTGTCGATGTCGAACTGGGCGCGCACCTGATCCGCCTCGTTCTGGTTCAACTGCTGCTTATAGCTGGTGACATCCGTGTCGTGCTTCGTCTGGGCCTCACGGTACTCGACCATGTCCTCTTCGTACTGCTGCTCTGCGCTGGTACGGGGGACTTCCTCGCCGTTGGCGATGGCCTCGTCGATGGCGCGCTGGTTCAGCATTCCCTTCACCACGCCGAAGCCGCCGAACAGCACGGCGCAGATCACCGCTGCGGCGGCCATCTGCTTGTACCTATGGGCGACCGCAAAGAACAGCGAGACCAGATCGATCTCCTGCTCCTGATTTTCTGCCTTGTAATTGTCCATACTTTGTGATTCCTCTCCTGTGCTTCTGCTTTTCAGCCTTCCTTGCTCTTTCAGAACAGTCAGCCGTTATACAGCTTGTTTTTCAGCTCTGCATAGCGCTGGCTCTTTTCGGCTTTGTAGGTGCTCATGACCTGATCGGCCAGTTCTGTGCTCTGTCCATTTTCTTTCAGGACCGTGCGCAGCTGGCTCACGATGCGGCCCATCTCCTTGTCGCAGTACGACTGCAGCGAGGTGAGCTCACCTGTCTTGGACAGGCAGATCATGATCTTTTTGGTTTTGGTCTGCTGCTCTGCGGGCAGCGTCTTGTACTCAGCCTTTGCCGCCGAGATGCTGGAATTGAGTCCCTTTTCTGCAATGGCTTTCAGCGCGTAGGTCTGCTGGATGAGAGCCTTGACTTCGGCCTCACAGGCTGCCTCCTGCTGCTTTTTTTCCGCCGGAGCCTCGGACGACGAGGCTGCGCTCTGCTCCGTGCCGGATGCAGAGTCTTCCGGCTCGCTGGACACTGCCGCCTCAGACTCCATTCTGGCCGGCTGCTCACCGGCGGCGGTCCCCTGCGCCTCGGAGGCTGCAGGCGCTTCATCCGTACCGGTCCGGGTCAGGCTGTCCAGCGTGAGCTCGCCGCTGAGCAGCTGTTCCAGTTCCGCATCTGTGATGGTGACAGATGCCGCTTCATTCGCTTCGTTCTCCGAGAGGGCGGGTTTAGCCGCTGCCACTCTTACCGTATTGAAAATGCTGAAAAAGCCGAATGCACCAGCCGCTGCCAGGCCAAGCAGTACCAGCAAAGTCTTCCAGCCCCACTTTTTGACCTTTCTCTTTTCCGCGGCCATTAGTCCTTCTTGCTCAGGTAAGTGTCGATCTTCTCGCCCAGGTGGTAGATACCATAGATGTAGCCGATCATACCCATGATCCCCATGCTCTTGAAGTTCTTGAACCAGTTCTGCAGCGGCTCAGTAGAACCCTTCTTGGCGCTGCTCCAGACAGCCGAGCGAGTCTCACTCAGGACCGCGTCCCGCAGATAGTCACCGATGAGGTAGTTGAACAGCCCCCAATAATCGGCGCCGCCCTCAATATAGATTTTTTCATTTTCCGCAATCACAGTATATTCGACAGGATAATTCATTTTGTTTTCCTTTCTCGGATCCAGTCCCTCTATTTTACACGATTCCAATGCTTCCCGAGCGCAAAAGGGCAGACTTCCCCCCTCAAAGCACGCTCTTCCATGCATTATATCATAGTTTGAAGGCGCTTTCAACCGATTCGAAAGTGAAAAATCAATCACATATCGCCCATCTGCCCCTTCTTCTGCTTCCGGAAAGGTCTTGAAGAGCCGCCGCAGGCATGATAAAATAGATGTGTATGTAAAAATGACCCGGAGTCATTCTGTAAAATGCTCTGTCATCCATGACTATAAAAGGAGAAATCTGAAATGAAACTCGGTATCGTCGGCCTGCCCAACGTCGGCAAGTCCACTCTGTTCAACGCCATCACCTCCACCAAGAACGCGGAGGCTGCAAACTACCCCTTCTGCACCATTGAGCCCAACAGCGGCATCGTGGCCGTGCCGGACAAGCGGCTGGATAAGCTGGCTGAGATCTGGCAGACCAACAAGAAGACCCCCGCTATCGTGGAGTTCGTGGACATCGCCGGCCTCGTCAAGGGCGCAAGCCAGGGTGCCGGCCTCGGCAACAAGTTCCTCGGCCACATCCGCGAGTGCGATGCCATCGTCCATGTCGTGCGCTGCTTCGACGACGACAACATCATCCATGTCGTGGAGGACGTGACCAAGGCCGAGGCCGTGGACCCCATCGCCGACATCGACGCCATCGACTACGAGCTCATCCTCTCCGACCTCGAAGTCGTCCAGAACCGCGCAGGCCGCATGGCCAAGGCCGCAAAGAGCGGCAACAACAAGGGTGCTGCCGCCGAGGCCGCATGGCTGCAGCAGCTGGCCGACCACCTGAGCGCCGGCAAGCCCGCCCGCAGCTTTGACTTTGACGAGAGCGACGACGCCGTGAAGGCCGCCCGCAAGGAGCTGGGCCTGCTGTCCGCCAAGCCCGTCATCTACGCCTGCAACGTCGGTGAGGACGACCTGCTGGGCGGGCTGGACGAGAACCCGTACTTCCCGCTCGTCGCTGCCCGCGCCAAGGAGGAAAACGCCCAGGCCATCCCCATCTGCGCCAAGACCGAGGAGGACATTGCCGGTTCCACGCAGGAGGAAAAAATTGCGTTCCTGCAGGAAATGGGCATCGAGTCCACCGGTCTGGACAAGCTCATCAAGGCCAGCTACGAGCTGCTGGGCCTCATCAGCTTCCTGACCGACGGCAAAAAGGAATGCCGCGCCTGGACCATCAGGAAGGGCACCAAGGCCCCGCAGGCTGCCGGCAAGATCCACAGCGACTTTGAGCGCGGCTTCATCCGTGCGCAGGTCATCGCGTACAAAGACCTGGAGGATGCCGACTTTAACTATGCCGCCGTCAAGGCCAAGGGCCTGCAGCGCACCGAGGGCAAGGAGTACGTCGTGAACGACGGTGACGTTATCGAATTTTTGTTCAACGTTTAACGGAGGTTTGACCGTGATTATTGGCATTATGGGCGCTATGCCCGACGAAGTCGACCAGCTGTGCGCACGGCTGGAGAACGTGACCAAAGAGAACTACGCCGGGGTCGAGTACCACTGCGGCACGCTGCAGGGCAAGCAGGTCGTCGTCTGCTGCGCGGGCATGGGCAAGGCCAACGCCGCGTCCACCGTGCAGGTGCTGTGCACAAAATACAGCATTGATAAGCTGATTTTCAGCGGCATTGCGGGCAATATGACCAGCAAGATCGGCATCGGTGACGTCTGCGTCGGTGAGACCGTCGTCTACCACGACGCCGAGCTGAGCATGATTGCCCAGAGCGCACCGTTCCAGACCGAGTACCACGGCGATCCCGCGCTGGTGCAGGCCGCGCTGGACGCCTGCATTGCCTGCGGCATAAAGGCCATCGCGGGCAAGATCGCCACGGGCGACACCTTCGTCGGCGACGCCGAGACGAAAAAGACGATTGAGGAAAAGTGCCACCCCGACTGCGTCGAAATGGAGGGCGCGGCGGTCAGCCAGATTGCGGGTCGCAACGGCGTGCCCTGCGTCATCCTGCGCGCCATGAGCGACAACGCCGACGAGAGCGGCTATGAGGTGCTCGTTGTCAAGCAGTTCAGCATCACCGAGTACGTCAAGACCGCGACGGAGATCGTGGCAAATATGATTGAAAGCCTGTAACAGGCAAAATAAAAGCGGCCATCTGAGAAACAGGTGGTCGCTTTTTGTTTTGCACAAATCTACCGACTTAAAAATATGCCTTGATCTGGAACTTATCTGCCGGGGCGGTGTCCTCGATTTTCAGATGCTCATGGTTAAAGTCAAATTTTACGCTCTTGCAGTCGTCGGTGTTGCGGGTCAGGCGCAGCAGCTGGTCCACGCGCTTTTGCTCCTCCTTCGTGTAGAACAGGTAGCTCGCGCCCTGCTTGCGGGCGCGGCCCGTGCGGCCAATGCGGTGGGTATAGTGCTCGTTTTCCTCGGGCACGTCGTAGTTGATGACGGCATCCACATCGGAAACATCAATACCGCGCGCTGCCACATCGGTGGCGACCAGCACATCGACCTCCCCGGCCTTGAACCGCGTCATGATGCGGTTGCGCTCAGCCTGGGACAGGTCGCCGTGCAGGCAGTCCACGTTGAAGTTCAGCCGGGCAAGCTGGTTGGCCAGCATCCCCGTGTTGTACTTGGTGTTGCAGAAGATCATGACCCGCTTGTAGCCCTCGTCAATGATGATCTGCGCGGCGTCGGCCAGCTTGTCACGGCCCGTGGTCAGCAGCTTGTACTGGGCAATTTTCGGGCTGGAATCCTCGACGGGCTGGACGCTGACCTCGGCGGCGTTGTGCTGGTAGAGCCAGCCGATGTCCAGCACCTCGCGGCTGATGGTCGCCGAGAACATCGACAGGCTCTCGCGGTGCTTCATCAGGTCGATGATGTACTTGACGTCCTTGTAAAAGCCCATGTTCAGCATCTCGTCGGCCTCGTCCAGCACGACGGTTTTGACGTCGGAGACATCAATGGCGTGGTGGCGGTAGTGGTCCATCAGGCGGCCCGGCGTGGCAACGACGATCTGGCAGCCGGCTTTGAGCTGTCGCTGCTGCTTGTCCATGCCCGCGCCGCCATAGACGCAGACGATTTTGATGTCAGGCAGAAACTGCGCCAGATTTTGCAGGTCCTGGGCAATCTGCTGGGCCAGCTCCCGCGTGGGGCTTAAAATGACGGCCTGCGGCTTCAGGCTGGCAGGATCGACCTTGGACAGGATGGGAATGCCGAACGCCACAGTCTTGCCGGTGCCCGTGGGGGCTTTGGCGATCATATCGTGCCCGGCCAGCATCAGCGGGATGGCCTTTTCCTGGATTTCGGTCATATCGGTAAAGCCCATCGCCTGTGTAGCGCGGATGATTTCGGGTGAAACGTTCGTAAGTTCGGTAAACTGCATGGTCGTACTGCCTTTCGGTTTTATTCGCCGCCTTGTAGGGGCCGGACACGTCCGACCCCTACAGCATTCTTTCCTGTTTTTATTATAGCAACATTTTTCTATCCCCGCAAGCCAAAAAAAGGCTTCCCCGTGGGGGAAGCTGTCACCGGAGGTGATTGATGAGGGGCAAGCTCGCCATTCTTGCCCGTTTGCGGTTGGCCCGCAGGAGGGCCGCCCCTCATCCGCCCTCGGGCGGGGCCTCGGGCACCTTCCCCCGCGGGGGAAGGCTTACTTATTTTTACTGGTTCTTCTTGCGGCCTTGCCGGAGTTTTTCTTCTCGGTCTGGGTGCGGGTGGTTTTGGCGGGCTTCTTGGCGGCAGGCGTCGGGGCGGGGGTCTCCTTGTTCAGCAGGCGCTCGGGCACAGGGTCGAGCTTCCAGAGCTGGTTCTCGCCAAAGACATCCTGCCAGATCTGGGCCTGGGTGCCGTTCTCCACGCGCATTCCCACCAGGTCAATGACCTTATCGGCCAGGACGTTGCGCAGCTTGACCTTGCCGCCGCCCGCCTCCACGATCTGCCAGCGCTGACCCGCGCCCGCGGTCTGGGTCCACTGGTGGACCCAGGTGCCGTTGCAGACGCCGGACATGGCCAAGTCCATGACCTTGCCCGTAAAGCGGTTCCTGATGCGATACTCGCCGTCCCCCGCTTCCACAAACTGCCACTGCTGCCAGGGCTGACCCTCGTAGCTCCACAGGCGGACGGACGCGCCGTTCTCGGTGTTGAAATCGGCCACTTCCAGCACGCGGCCATTGGCGGCGGCGATGGTATAATAGGCATCCGGGCGGATGACGGTCTGGGCTGATTTCCTCATGGTGAATCCTCCTTTTAGACAGAAAGCTGTACATTGTTCTGTCCGTTTTTTTCATTATAGCACAACTGCGCCGCGCTGTTTTACCAAAATTTTGCGGTACTGTTTGGGCAATCCGCCAAGCACTTGGCCGGACGGCGCATTTTTTGTCAGTTTTTGCAGCTGCCGCACTTGCATTTTTTGTGCATATATTATATTATAGAGTATATGCTTGTTTTACGGCCACGCGGTGGCCGCTGTAGGGGGAGAGTTCAGCCATGAGAATTGCCTTGATTGCCCACGATTCCCGCAAGGAATTGATGGCTCAGTTCTGCACTGCCTATGTGCGCATTTTGTCTGAGAATGACCTGATCGCCACGGGCGTGACCGGCAAAATCGTCCATGATGCCACCGGTCTGCCGGTGCGCACGCTGTATCCGGGAGGCCGCGGCGGTGCCGAGCAGATTGCTGCCATGATCGGCTGCGGCGAGGTGGACATGCTGCTGTTCTTCCGTGACCCCGTCGGTGCCAAGCCCGGCGAGCCGAACGACATGATGCTGCTGCGCCTGTGCGACATGCACACGATCCCTGTCGCCACAAACATCGCCACCGCGGAGGTTCTGATCCACGGTCTGGAGAGAGGCGACTTGGCCTGGATCGAGCTGCAGCGTGGTCGGAAATAACTAAAAAAGCAACGCCCTGTCTTGAAAAAGGCAGGGCGTTTTATTGTATGGCTGTAGGGGCGGGCATTGTCCCCCCGCCGGAGCTTCGCGGTGGCCGCAGGCTCCCGCGGGTCGTCGGGGACACCGACCTCCTACAGTCTCTATACATTACTGATACACGATCGCGCTCTTGACTCTGTTGGCGGCGTCGGCACCGGCCAGGATGCGGGCAAGCGCCAGCGCAAACGGGATGGCGGCACCGAGGGCCTCGCCGGTGACGATGCTGCCGTCGATGGTGAGGGGCAGTCCGGTGTAGCTGGCCCCTGCGGCGGTCAGGTCGGCGTCCATGCCGGGGTAGACCGTGGCCTTTTTGCCGTTCAGCACACCGAACGCCGCCAGCGCGGTGGGCGCGGCGCAGATGGCGGCCACGACCTTACCCTCGGCGGCAAAGTCCCGGCAGACCCGGCGCACCGTGGCGTCGGCCTTCAGGTTGGGCACACCGGGGATGCCGCCGGGCAGGATGCAGGCGTCAAACACCGTGTAGTCCAGCTCCTCGGCCAGGGCGTCGGCCACAACGCTGATCTGGCGGGCACTCTTGACGATCTTCTCCCCGCCGACGGCGGCAATCGTGACCTCGACACCGGCGCGGCGCAGGATGTCCACGCAGAGCAGACCCTCGCACTCCTCAAGGCCGGGGGCAAAAAAGATAACAGCTTTAGACATATTAGCATCTCCTGTTCAGTTAAAAGGATGGAACGCACGGGTGATGCGCCAGATGCCCGGCAGCGGGCTTTTGAGTCCGCGCAGGCTCTGCACCAGCCCGACGAGGGACAGCACATCCACCAGCAGCGTCAGGGCCAGGCCCAGCTCACTGCCGTGGGGCAGGAAGCCGACGCAGGCGCAGACCGTGGCCAGCGCCAGCACAACAAGGCCCTGATTCAGGTGGAACTTTACAAACTCATCGTGCCGCCATTTTGTGCAGGCGGGGATGAGGATGAGCACATTCAGATAGCACAGTGCCGCCATCAGCTTAGCCGTGCGGGGCAGCTGCTCCGGCGCGGGCGCGGTTTGGGCGGGCTTGGCTGCCGGGGCCTGCGGGGCGGGGCGCTTTTTCTTTTTGCTTTTGTTTTGCTTTGCCACGGCTTACCTCCATCCGAACAGAAATGTAAAGCAGCGCCCCAGCTGACGCCGCCAGTCGGCCTCGCAGTGCCTGCCGTCCAGCTGGCAGTAGGGGTAGACCGTCGCGCCCCTGGCGGTCAGCAGGTTCGTGACCTCCAGCGCCTTGCCGGTGTACTGGGCCAGCGCGCGGCGGCCATTGCCCTCGCGCTCGCCCCAGCTGATATAGACCCGCGTGCCGGGAGCCAGCTCTGCTTTTTTGATGTCGGCCTTCACCTCGGTAAAGCTGAACCGCACCGACGGCGACAGGCAGGCCGCGCGGCTGAACGTCTCGTTATGTGCCGTGACGCCGTACAGGCTCATCAGCCCGCCCATGCTCGACCCGCCGATGGCTGTGTTCTCCCGGTCCGGCAGCGTGGGGTATTTTGCGTCGATGAGCGGCTTTAATTCTTGAACCATCAAGTCCAGATACGCCTTGCCGCGGCCCTTTATATCGTATTCCTGCCACACAAAGTCGTAGGGGCTGTACTCCTCAAGCCGGGCGTTGCCCTCATGGTTGCACTCCGGCGCAACGATGATAGCCTGCGGGTGGGCGTCCATGTATTCCTTCAGGCCCCAGCAGGTGCCGTAGGTCGCGGTAGAGTCAAAAAACAGGTTGTGCCCGTCAAACATGTACACAACGGGGTAGCGCCTGCCGGACGACTGCCAGTCATCGGGCAGGTAAACAAAGGTGTTGCGGTCCAGCCCAAACGGTGTGATGTGGGCGGTAAAATTTTCGACCATGGGTATCTATCCCCTTTTTGCTGGTTTATTTATAATTGTAGCGCATTTGCATGGCTTTTTCAATCAAACGGATTGTTTTTTGCGGGGCAAAGTGCTAGAATTTTTACAATTCAGAGGAAAGAGGAGAGTATATCCATGGAACAAGCAATCCAATCGGTACAATCGTTTTTCAAGCGCAAGGACGTCGTGATCTCGGCGCACCGCTACGGCATCGACGCCATGGGCGCGATGGCGCAGGGACTGTTCGCCAGCCTGCTGATCGGCACGATCATCAAGACGCTGGGCCAGCAGCTGGGGCTGGCGTTTCTGGTCACGGCGGGCGGCTATGCGGCGGCAGTCGCAGGCCCGGCCATGGCCGCGTCCATCGGTTACGCGCTGCACGCGCCGCAGCTGGTGCTGTTCAGCCTGATCGCCGTGGGCGGCGCTGCCAATGAACTGGGCGGCGCAGGCGGCCCCCTGGCCGTCTACCTGATCGCCATCATTGCCGCCGAGGTCGGCAAGCTGGTCAGCAAGGAGACGAAGATCGACATTCTCGTGACCCCTGCCGTCACAATTCTGGTGGGCGTCGGCCTGAGCGC
>ERZ826220.2613-NODE-2613-length-15111-cov-3.127657_pt1 | contig 15111 bp, 13 predicted proteins | sample MGYA00519927_ERZ826220 | MGnify/ENA primary metagenome ERZ826220 (study PRJEB31778, sample SAMEA3449225) | human gut metagenome | biome: human gut; feature: human-associated habitat; material: faeces | place: United Kingdom | collected 2010/2012 ...
CCTGCCGGAAGGGGGTGAGAAGGCATGACCACCTATCTCATCGGGGCCGTGATCTGCCTGGCCCTCTCCGCCTTCTTCTCCGGGTCTGAAATGGCCTTCTCCTCCGCCAACCGCATCCGCCTGGAAAACCAGGCCGAGGACGGCTCCAGGCTGGCGGCCCTGGCGGTGCGCATCATCGACCAGTTTGACGACGCTCTCTCCGCCATCCTCATCGGCAACAACTTCGTGAACATCGCCATCTCCTCCTTGGGCTCCGTCATCGCCATCACCGCCTTCGGCGAGGAGGATACCTGGATCGCCACCGTCATCGTGACGGTCAGCGTCATCATCTTCGGCGAGACCATGCCCAAGATCGTGGCGAAGAAGAACGCCAACCGCCTGGCTCTGGCCTTCGCCGGACCGGTGCGCTTCCTGACCATCGTCTTCAAACCCCTGACGCTCCTGGTGGTGGGACTGGTCCGTCTCGTGACCCTGCCCCTGAAGGGGGAGAAGGAGGGAGACCAGGACGACGCCGTGGAGGAGCTCCAGTCCATCATCGAGACCGCGGAGGACGAGGACGTCCTGGACGAGGACCGCAGCGAGCTGCTGCAGAACGCCCTGGACTTCAACGAGATCAGCGCCTCCGAGGTCATGACCGCCCGGGTGGACATCATGGCCGTGGACATCAAGGACAGCCCCCAGGAGATCTACGAGGCCGCCTGCGAGTCCGGCTTTTCCCGGATCCCGGTCTATGAGGGCAGCATCGACAACATCATCGGCGTCCTCTATCTGAACCACTACTTCAAGGCATTGCTGGACGATCCGGACGCGGACCTCCGCAAGCTCCTGATGGAGCCCTGCTACGTCTACAAGACCACCAAGCTCCCCGCCGTGCTGGAGACCCTGAAGCGGGCCAAGCAGCACCTTGCCATCGTCACGGACGAATACGGCGGCTGCCTGGGCCTCATCACCATGGAGGACGTGCTGGAGCAGATCGTGGGCGACATCTGGGACGAGACCGACGAGATCGAGAACGAGGTGGTAGAGCGCGCCAGCGGTGAATATGAGCTGGACGGCGACATGGCCATCGACGATTTCACGGAGCTGGTGGGCCTGGACGACGAGGCCTTCGAGACCGAGAGCGCCACCGTGGGCGGCTGGACGCTGGAGATGTTCGGCACCTACCCCCAGGAGGGACAGAGCTTCAAGTATGAGAACCTCACCGTCACCGTCCTGAAAATGGACGGTCTCCGGGTGGAAAAGGTTCTGGTACAGGTCCATCCCGAGAGGAAGGACGAGGAGGACTGAGCCGGGATCTCCTGCGAAAACCATCGTACAAAAAGGCACGGCCATATGGCCGTGCCTTTTCCTTATTCACCTTGAGGCAGTTCCGCGCTTTTGCGCGGAACAAAAAACCACCCGCTAGGCGGGTGGGATTCAGGCTTAAGCAGGGCACTAGCCAACGGTGATAGAATAATGGATGTTCAGGCCATTAAAGCTATCAAAGGAGGAAGTGCCCTATGGCAAACAGTTTAGCACATACGAAATGGTTATGTAAATACCACATTGTATTTACACCGAAGTATCGAAGGAAAGTAATATATAACAGCATAAAAGCAGATATACGGGAAATAATCCGGAATCTGTGCAAATGGAAAGGTGTGGAGATACTGGAAGGTCACTTGATGCCGGACCATATCCACATGTTGGTGGCGATTCCGCCGAAGTACAGTGTGTCGCAGTTTATGGGGTATTTGAAGGGCAAGAGTGCCATGATGATATATGAGCGCCATGCGAACCTGAAGTATAAATTTGGCAACCGGCACTTTTGGGCAGAAGGGTACTATGTGAGCACCGTGGGCTTAAATGAAGCAACGATACGAAAGTACATACGTGAGCAAGAGACGCACGATCAGATGATGGATAAGATCACAACAAAGGAATTGGAAGACCCTTTTAAGGGGCCGGCTAAGTAATCGGTCCACAATGGCTTGAACGAAGTGAAAGCCAGCGCCTTTTAGGCGCTGGCTGTATGAAGCCCTTATAGGACTTTGTCAAGCCACCCCTTAGAGGGGTGGTCTTGACTGCTCTCTGCGCCAGCGGCCCTCCCGCAGGAAGTCCTCCGCCCGGCGCTGGGCGCCCTCCACCACGGTCTCCGGGAAGCCCAGAAGTCCCAGAAGGCGGATGGCATTCCGGGAGGTGGCCGGTCCCGGCCGGAGGCGGTAGTCGAAGGTCATCTCCGTCTCGCCCACAGTCTCGGTGAAATGGTAGAGGTCGTAGCAGTCCGAGAGGAGGGAGCAGAGCTCCCCGTCGTGGGTGGCGGCCAGGCACAGGGCGTTTCCCTGGGGGATGGCCTGCAGGACCTCGCAGGAGGCGGCGACCCGCTCCACGGTGTTGGTGCCACGCAGGACCTCGTCCACCACGCAGAGAAGGGGAGGGGAGCCTTGCGCGGCATCCAGAATACGCTTTAAAGACCGGGTCTCCACGATGTAGTAGCTCTCCCCGGCCAGGAGGTCGTCCCGCAGGGCCATGGAGGAGAGGATGCGGAAGGCCGGAGCCCGGTAGCTCTCCGCCGGGCAGATACCAAGGCTCTGGGCCATGACGGCGCAGAGGAGGACGGAGCGCAGGAAGGTGGATTTGCCGGAGGCGTTGGAGCCCGTCAGCAGGACGGAGCGCCGGGTCTCCAGATCGTTGGGGACCGGGTCCGGGAGCAGCGGATGCCGCAGGCCCCGGATGGAGAGATAGGGCGTCTCAGCGCTGAACGCCAGTTCCGGCTCACAGCAGTCCTCCCCCAGGCTCTCCCGGTAGGAGGCCACGGCGATGGCGGCATCCAGACGGCCCAGGCTCTCGTGAACGGTGAAAAGGGCCTCCCGGCAGTGGCTGAGCTTTCCCCGGAGGAACTCAAAGGCAATGAGGTCCAGCAAAAAGGCGCCCGCCAGGAACTCAGCAATGCCGCCGTCCTGGGCGCCGCTGACGCTGCCCACCCGCAGGACGGAGCGGAGCTGATCCAGGGCCGGGTAGGCCTCCGCCAGCTCCCGGTCCAGGGCGGCGTCCCGGAGCTTTCGCACCCGGTGGAGGGCCAGGATCATGGCGGCGGCGTAGTTCACGGTGTCAAACTGCCGCTGGACCCGGCGCTTCCGGAACTCGTGGAAGGTGAGGTTAAAGAGGAGTGCCGCCGCGGCGATCCCGTAGAGCGCGGGACGGAGGAGCAGTCCCAGCAGGGCGAGGATCAGCGGCAGGGCACCCATGGCAGCGTAGAGGACCAGCATGCCCCAGCCGTGCTCCCCCGGTGCGAAGGAGAGGGCCAGGTCCGCCCGGCGGGTACAGCCCAGCCGTCCCAGGATCATCTGGAGGGCCAGCCTCCGCTTGGGGTCCCCGGCCATCAGCGCCGCCAGGGTCTGCCGCTCCCGCCAGGTTTCCGCGTCCAGGGCGGGGGAGCGCAGGAGGTAGTAGAGATACTGCTCTCCGGAGGTGGAGAGCCGGGGATTGATCCGCCGGAAGAGGCGGTCCAAGTCCAGGTCGTTCCAGGTGGTCTCATCCAGCAAAAAGGCGTCCCGCCCCTGGGAGCGGCGGTAGTCGAAGTAGGCCCGGATATTGCCCATGTCCTCGGGGAAGTAGTGGGTGTCCGGCACGCGGCCATAGTCCCGCTCCAGCCGGCGCCGCAGGTCACGCTTGCGCATGGTGGCTCCTTTCTCCGGTGGGTAAGGTGGTCAGATAGTCCTCTCAGAAGACCCAGATGGCAGGAAGCTCCGCCTTGGTGAGGCCCAGGCTCTCCTGCAGGGCGGTGGAGGCATCGTTGCCCTCGATGACATGGCCATAGGGCACCTGCCCCCGCTTCAGCTGCTGGCCAATGACCCAGGATTCCAGCACGGAGGCAAGCCCCCGGCGGCGGAACTCCGGCAGGATGGCAAGGATGCCCATGCTGCCCTCCTCGTGAAGGCCCATGAAGCCCGTGAGCTTGCCTTCCTCATAGATGCCCCAGAGCTCCCCGGCCCGGCTCCGCTCCCGGAGGTAATCGGCGCTGTCGTGGTAGTGAGGTGCCGCTGTGGGGACGTCCTCCTCCGGCAGGGGGCGGATGTCCGCGCCTTCCAGTCCGGGGACGACCGGGGCATCCTTCTTGGTGTAGACCCACTGGGCGCAGGGGGTCTGGCCCCGGAGGCGGAAGCGCTCCTGGACGGCGTCCGCTGCGTCCTTGCTCTTCACGCAGAAATGGGCATCCTCCGGCAGCAGCAGGAAGGAAAGGCAGCCGCAGAGGGCCTTTCCGCTGGTGATGTCGCTGAGGATCAAGCCGTCCGGGCACTGGGCCACCCGGCCCTCCAGCCCCTCGTAGAGGAGCTTGCCGCCCCGGCGGCGCAGCATCTGGTCGATGTCAATGGTACTGCAGTTCATGGAAACCTCCCCGCCCCGCCAATGGGCGGGGCTTCTCTTTCAGTATGTTCAGCGAAATATTATACTCCCTCTTTCCTGTCTTCGCAAGGGGATCGCACCCTTTCCGGTCTTCCGGCATAGCCTGAAGGGGAAGGAGGAGAGCGCCATGGCTCTGCGCCCCTATGACCGCCGGGCGGCGGTGCTGTATGCCCATGAGTGGGCCTACGGCAGGAATCCGAAGTTCTATGACTACGAGCACATCGGCGGAGACTGCACCAATTTTGCCTCCCAGTGCCTCTTCACCGGCAGCGGCATCATGGATTTCACCCCCACGTTCGGCTGGTACTACATCGACGCGGACCGTAAGGCCCCGGCCTGGACGGGAGTGCCCTATCTTCACCAGTACCTCACCCGGAAGCGGCCCTCCGTGGGCCCGGTGGGACGGGAATGCGCACTCTGGGAGCTACAGCCGGGGGATCTCGTGCAGCTCCGCTTTCAGGGGACGGTCTTTCAGCACAGTCCCGTGGTGGTGCAGGCAGACCGTGCCCAGTCCCCGGAGGAGGTCCTCATCGCCGCCCACAGCTATGACGCCGACTACCGGCCCCTTGCAAGCTACGACTACGAGGAGCTGCGATGCCTCCACATCCAGGGCGTTCGCTGGCCGGAAAGCTCACCCGATTTGTAACAGAATTGTCATTCAATTCGTCCGGGAATGTGGTAAGATGAAACACTGGGCAGGGAACCCCCTGCTGATCCCATACGAAAGAGAGATGACCGCGATGAAGCATCGTTTCCTGGCACTGGCCCTCAGCGCCGTGCTGACACTGTCGCTGCTGCCGATCTCCGCTGGAGCCGCGGGGTTCCGGGATGTGCCCTCCGGCAGCGCTCTGGCCGGAGAGGTGGCCAAGGCCAACGCCTACGGCCTTATGAGCGGATACAGCGCCACCACCTTCGGCTATGCCGATCCGATGACCCGGGCCCAGTTCGTCACCGTCCTCAGCCGGATGATGAACTGGGGCGGCAGCACCGCCGGCGGCTCCACCCATGGCGTCACGGACGCCATGGAGCTCCCCGCCGGGATCTCGGACACCTATTTTGCCGCCATCAGCGCCGCCGCCCGGGCAGGCGCAGTGGATACGGACAAGCCCTTCCGGCCAAACGACGCCATCACCCGGGCAGAGATGTCTGAGATGCTGGTCCGGGGCCTGGGCCTCGGTGGAGCGGCAAAGCTCCTGGATGGAAAGTCCCTTCCCTTTACAGATGTGACATCCCGCCAGGGCTACATCGCCGTGGCCTATGCCATCGGCATGACCAAGGGCATGACCGCCACCACCTTTGCCCCGGACAGATCCGCCACCCGGGCCCAGGCCGCCGCCATGCTGGTCCGGATCTATGAGAAGCTGCAGACGGCAGGGAAGGGCGAGAGTCACGGCTTTTACGCCATCTCCTCCTACTCCCAGATCCGGCTGGCGGAGGGAATGGACAGCGTCAGCTTCGGCTGGAGCCGCATGACCTGGGCGGACGGGAATGCGAAGCTGGCTACCACCAGCGCCGGCGGCAACGAGTTCTGCGTCCCCTCCGGCTATGAGACCGCCGTGAAGGCCCTGGAGCAGTCCGGGACACAGCGGAACCTGATGGTCTATATGGATACCTCCGCCGGGCTCAACGAGCTCCTGTCCTCGGAGGCAGGCCGGACCCAGGCGGTCAGCGAGATCGTGAACGAGGTCACGGTATCCTACCGGGCTCTGGGGCACAACCCCTACACCGGTGTCACCATTGATTTTGAGGGTCTGCGCAGCGCCCAGAAGGCCAGCTTCACCGCCTTCCTCACCGCCCTCCAGAAGGAGCTGAAGACGGCAGGGAAGAGCCTTTCTGTCTGCGTTTTCCCCACCCTCACCACCGGTGCCTATTACGATGGCTACGACTACCGGGCCATCGGGCGGCTGGCGGACAAGGTGATCCTCATGGCTTACAACTACCAGGCCATGGATCTCTCCGGCTACCTGGGCACGGAGTACCATAAGACAGCCGCCGTCGCTCCCATCGACCAGATCTTCGCCTCCCTCCTGGACATCACGGATGCCCGCACCGGGGTGGAGGATGTCTCCAAGGTGCTGCTGGGCGTCCAGTTCCAGAGCATTGCCTGGAAGGTGGACGGCAATGGCAAGCTCCTCTCCGGCACACCGGTCTATCCCGATGAGGAGACCCTGGCAAAGCGTCTGGGCCAGAGCGGCACCGTCACCGGCTGGTCCCAGGACTACCAGTGCCCCTATATCCGTTACACCGATGAAAACGGGGATCGTTGGTTTGCCTTCTACGAGAACGGCGACAGTCTCCGCGCCAAGTGCCAGGCGGCAGCTCTCCTGGGGATCACCGGCGTCTCCTACTGGCGCCTCGGCACCATCCCGGCGGAGCGGCTGGGGCTGTAAAGCGCACGAAATGTGAGACTGATCGCTGTAAGACCCCGATCCCGATAGCATTTACAGGAAGAGGAGGCTGTGTTTTCGTCTCCTCTTCCTGTTTTTGCAGTGCCGCTAGGCTTGTATTTCTCTGGAAATTCGTATATGATGGAAGTGGATGCTCCGCGGAGGACAGTCTTCGCGGACGGAGGAGAGACGCGGGAAGTCCGGGGTCCCCCAGGAAAGAGAGAACGAAGCTGCCCGGCAGCAGAGTCGGAGGAAAGCGCCATGCCAAAGCCGAAGTGGAATCTGAATACGATCTACATATCCGAGCGGCTGCAGGAGAGCCTGCGGCCCATCTCCCGCTGCGCCCTCACCACTGTGGTGGCCCCCATGGGGTACGGAAAGACCACGGCGGTGAACTGGTATCTGGAGGAGCGCGCAAAGGCCGAGCCTCTGACGGTCATCCGTGTCAGCGTATACTCTGACAACCTGGCCATCCTCTGGCGGGGCGTGCAGAGCGCCTTTGCCCGCGCCGGCTTTGACTTTCTGCGGGATTACGCCTGCCCCACGGACGCATCCAGCGGCGGGCTGCTGGTGGATGACCTCTGCCACGAGCTGGCGGGGGAGACCGCCTGCTACCTCTTCCTGGACGATTTCCACCTGCTGACAGACAATCGCGTCTGCCGTTTTCTCTGCACGCTGACCAACCGCCTGCCGGGGAACGTCCACCTCATCGTGGCCAGCCGGGACCGCTTTCTCCCCATGGCGGAGACGGTCCGCCTGGGGGCCAGGGTCTATCAGATCGGCACGGAACAGCTCCGGCTGAACCACACGGAGCTGGCGGTCTATGCCCACCGCTGCGGCACGGACCTCTCCGACGCCCAGGTGGAGAGCCTGCTCTACTCCAGCGAGGGCTGGTTTTCCGCGGTCTATCTGAACCTGCGGACCCTCTCCGAGCAGGGCGCCCTGCCGGACCGCAATTCCGACATCTACACCACCTTTACCGCCGCCATGATCGACCCGCTCCCGGCGCGGCAGCGGGAATTCCTGTCGGTGATGGGCCTCGCCGACGAGTTCACCGTCGAGATGGCGCGCTTCGTCACCGGAGATCCCGACGCGGAGGAGCTCCTCGCCGTGCTGACTGCGCAGAACGCCTTTCTCAAGCGTCTGCCGGACGGCGTCACCTACCGCTTCCACCACATGATGAAAGAGTGCGCGGAGCGCAGCTTCCTGACCCTGCCTGCGGAGGCTCGGCGCTCCTACCGGGAGCGCTACGGCGCCTGGTATGAGCAGAACCGGCAGTACCTCCACGCCATGTCCGCCTACCGGCAGAGCGGGGATTTCGACGCGCTTTTGCGGGTGGTGCAGGAGGACGCCGGGATCCTTCTTGCCTCCCTTCCGCCCGCCCGGGTGCTTCAGGGCCTGGAGGAGTGTCCCGCCTCCACCCTGAAGGCCCATCCGCTGGCCCTGCTGGTCCTGATGCGCAGCATGTTCAACTGGCGGAACATCCCCAAAATGATGGAATTAAAGGGCCTCCTTCTCTCTGCCATTGCAGAGGATCCGACGCTCCCGGCGGAGGAGCGCGGCAACCTCCTGGGGGAGTGCGACCTCATTCTGAGCTTTCTTTGCTACAACGATATCAGCGCCATGAGCCGTCTGCACCGCAGCGCCAGCGCGCAGATGTCCCATCCCGCCATCAGCATCCGGAACAGCGGCGGATGGACCTTCGGCTCACCGTCCGTCCTGATGATGTTCTACCGGGCCCCAGGGGAGCTTGCGAGCGAGCTTGCCGAGATGGACGAGTGCATGCCCCATTACTATCGGATCACCGGGAACCATGGGCAGGGCGCGGAAAAGATCATGCGGGCGGAGGCGGCGTTCCTGCAGGGACGCTTCACCGACGCGCACATTGAACTGGAGAGCGCCTACGCCCAGATCAAGGACAACGGGCAGGAGAACATGGCGCTCTGCTGCGATTTTCTGGCATGGCGCCTCTCTCTCTGCGCGGACGTGGAGCCGCCGTACAGCTTTGAGGAGCGATACGCGGTGCTGCTGCGGCACCATAACGCGGCATGGATCAACATCTGGAACGCCACCAGCGCCTATTACCACGCGCTGCGGGGGGAGACGGACAAGATCCCGGAGATCTTTTCGCAGCACCAGCTCTCCTCCGTCAATCTCCTTGCGCCGGGCAGGCCCATGATAGAAATGATCGAAAATCAGGTGTACCTGGCCCAGGGAGCCTACGCCAAGATCATCGGCCGCAGCGAGGAACTGCTGGCGGTATGCGAAGGGATGCACTACGCGCTGGTCGCGCTGCACGTCCGCATCCAGACCGCTGCGGCCTATGCGCTGCTGGGGAAGACCGAGGAGGCACACGTCTGGCTCGCAAGGGCGCTTTCTGACGCGGAGCCGGACGGCTTCCTCCTGCCGTTCGTGGAAAACTACGGCTACCTGAGGCCGGTGCTGGCAGGGGAGGGGCAGGGCGAATGGATCGCCAGGATCACGGAACTGGGGGAAGCCATGGCGCTCCGAAAAGAGGAGGACCGCCGGCCGCCGGCCCTCGCCGCCCTGACGGAGCGGGAATATGAGATCGTGGGCCTCATGGACCAGCGCCTCAGCAACCGCGAGATCGCGGAGAAGCTCTACCTCTCCGAGGGCAGCGTCAAGCAGTATGTGAATCAGATCTACTCCAAACTCCATATCGATGGGGACACCCGAACCAAGCGAAAGCAGCTTTCCGAGCTGCTCCGGCAAAAGGCCTAACCTTTGGTTAATGGTTATCCGACCGCATCCACCGTACAATGTTTGTACGGTGGATCTTTTTATCTTTGCCCTTGTCAACTGAGAGTACGGTACACGCAGAAAGGAGGACACCCCTTTGAACCGAAAGTATCTCACAGCTGTTACCCCGCTGCCCGACTATGTTTTGCAGGTAGACTTCGTGTCCGGAAGCCGGCTCCTGCTGGACATGAAGCCCTATTTGGACAAGATCCGCTTCCGGCCCCTCTCCGATCCCCGGGTGTGGGGCAGCGCTGTGACCAACGGCATCTTCGTCCGCTTCGGCAATGTGGAGCTGAGCCACGATGAGATCCTGTCCATGGCGGAGCGGGAGCACTGAGACCGATCAAACGTACAGAAAAGGAGAAGAGAACGATGAAGATCTGGAAGAAGTATTTGTCCCTGATGCTGTCCCTGGCCCTGTGCCTGTGCCTGGCCGCCTGCGGCGACACCGGAACGGTCGATGATACCTCCGATGGCTCCAGCTGGGAAGACTCCAGCGCCCCGGATTCCTTTGAGGGCCTGGTAAAGGACAGCGAGCAGATGTCCAATCTCTACGTATACGGCGGCGCGTGGACGGGCGAGGACGGCGGCTCGCTGCTCGTAGCTACCAACAACGACGGTGACGAGGTCCGCTTCGCGCTGTACGATGCCGGCGAAGAGCTGACCGCCAGCGGCTTCATTCAGTTCGTGCCGGAGTATGACTATGACTATTTCTACAACGAGCACGACGGCGTGGCGTACCGCAGCTGGTCCGATGAGGTCGGCGCGCTGCATGTCGCCTCTCTCGGTACATTTACGCAGGTGACCGGCGATGCGCCGGGCGAGAATATCGGCGACACCGGCTTTGAGACGCTGGCGGGCACCTGGTATCTGGATGCCGAACCCGATGCGCCCAGCATCATCGTGATCGATGAAAGCGGCAGCTGGGAGCTGCTGGAGCGGCCCGGCGGCGACGGTGACCCCACCACGGTGGACAGCGGCAGCATCGAGAGGGACCCGGATGGCGAGGAAGGGCTGTATTTTGCCGTTTCCTCGATGTTCGACGATGTGAGCTATGAGTTCAACACCATCGACGAAGATACGCTGTGCTGGGGCAGCGAGTTTGAATACTATCAGAAAATGGCGTAACGGCCGCGGGAAGAAAACGAACGATGAAAAAGATCCTTGTGCTTATCCCAGTGTTGCTGCTCTGCCTGGGCCTTGCCGCCTGCGGCGACACCGACTCGGATGACACGCAGAGCGGTTATGAGACCGTCATGGACATGGAATTCCTTGACGGCATGTGGAGCATCGACGGCACTTCGAAGCTGTACTTTGACAGCGAGGAGGGCTTTTACGCCTACCGCACCAGCTGGGGGCTCGGCGGGCGCGGAACATTCGAACTGTCCGAGGCCAGCGGCCGGCCGATGATCTTCTTCAATGGCTTTCTCTACCACTTTCTCCTGCGCGATGACGGCGTTCTGCTGCCGAGCCAGAACGGCGAGGGCAGCGGGTTCGCCATCCACCGCCACACCTTCCTCCGGGACGAGGAGGCGGAGATCATCGAATGGGACATCAGCAACTGGGACGGCCTGTGGCAGAACGCCCTGGGCGAGACCATCGTCATCGACTCGTCACTCATGCAGTACATTGCCTGCTCGCCGGACTACTCCATGAGCGGTACTATGAACGACGAGGGCGAAGGCATGGGTCTCTACCTCTACGACAACGGGACGCGTGCCTATCTCTGCCCCGGCGGCGATGGCAACAGCTTCACCCTCTCCGCCGACCGCTTTGGGCGCTACGGGGACGATCAGCATTTTGACGGTGTCTTTTACCGCAATGCCGACTTTTACGCCTACACCGACATGGAAAACGCGGAGTTCTACGAAGACGAATACTCCGCCTTCTACGTCTGGTACTACGACGGCGTGAACCGCTATCTTTTGGGCAACGATTACATCATCGGCGACGACGGCCTTGCCTACCACGAGGAGGACGGCCTCGTCTATCCTGCGGGCTGGATCCCTGAAGAACCCTATGATCCCGCCGCTGACTGGGGTGCCGACTGGATGGACAACTGGGACATCTGAGGTCCCCGCGGAAGAAGGAGGAAAAGGAAATGAGACAACGGAGACCCCTTTTGGCATTCACCCTTGCGCTGCTGCTCTGTCTGAGCCTTGCCGCCTGCGGTGCGAAGCAGTATCCCATGCAGATCACCGTGGTGAACCGCAGCACCTACCCCATCGCGGATATCCGCATCAGCCTTACCACAGAGGAGGGCTGGGGCGAAAACCGCCTGGAGACCACGCTGGAGGAAGGCGAGAGCGCCGGGATCGACCTGGGCGAGTACACAGAAGAGCAGCTGGGCGAAGGCTTCCAGCTTCAGTTCTACGGGGCAGACGGTGAGCCCGTCAACCCGGACTACGACCCCGGTTCCCCGACCTTTTTTGAAAGCGGCGACTTCCTCATTCTTGCGCCGCCGGATCTCAGCGTCGCCCTCTTCCTGGACACCGCTTACGACAGTGCGGCCTATGACCAGAAGATCGCGGAGCTCTATGCCGCCGACGGCGACGGCCGGGGCGATCCCATCCCCGGGGAGGGCATCCCGGTCCTGACCTGCGGAATGCCGCCCTTCACCCACATGCAGAACCTGCGCTCGGACAGCAATCCCGATGGCACCTACCACTATACGGACATCACGGAGGATGGCCAGATCACGGTAGAGAACCTGGCGGAGCCCAGCGCCCTTGTGATCGACGCGCAGGACCTGGCGGATTACCTCCCCGCCTGCGCTCTGGCCCTCAGCGATTCCCTTACCTATGACGCGCTGAGCGTCCAGGAGAACGAGACGTACAGCGAAACGCTCGGATATCCCGTTTACATCATCACCTACACCAGCGGCGAGGGGGAGGACAGCCGGGACTGGACCGTCTTCGCCACGGACACCGGCACCTGCACCTATCTCTATGCCTTCTGCGAGGCTCCCGAGGCCGCCGAGGACATGGAGGAGATCTATCAGAGCATTTTTGCACAGCTCCATTGGAGCGATGCGGAGTAAGAAGGAGGAGAAAACATGAAGAGTAGACTGCATTTTCTGACAGGCCTTCTGCTGACGCTGTGCCTTTTGTGCACCGCCTGCGGCAGCACGGATGAGCCGGTCTCTCCCGTGGATGACCCCAACGAGGGGCTGGGCGGCGGCCTCAGCGAGGACACGGTCAATGACTTCAGCGGGTTTAAGGGCATCTGGCTGGGCGAGGCAAGCAACGATTACGACTCCATCGAGTTTGACGCCGAGGGCAACTGGACCCTCTACCTCAGCGGCGAGGCAGTGGATGACGGGTATCTCCGCTATGAGCCGGAGTGGGAGGCTATCTATGCCTACAGCAACCGGGACGATTCCGGTAGCCTCATCGCAATGGAGGAGGGGCAGCTCTACAGCGCCGCTTACGGCTACTTTAACCCCGGCGAGGGGATGGAGTACCTCTGGTATGAGAATGGCGGCGGTCTCAGCGAGGATGACGAGCCCGATCCCTCCGGGGACGAGGTGCCCGAGTGGAACGGCCACCTGGACGGAGACCCCAACGCCTACTGGAGCTGGGACTCCGAGCTCTGCCAGCGGAACGTCTCTGAGTTTGAGGGCATCTGGTACTATGACGGCGACCTCTCGGCTGAGACCTATATCGTCATCGACGGTAATGGGAACTGGAGCTATTACCAGCGCGCTCCCGGCGCTGAGCCTGCGGAAATGGACTGCGGAGTTTTCACCTACTCCATGGATGAGGTAAGCACCTATTATGCGGACTCCACCATGTATGACGGCGTTTCTTACCGGGTCTTTGAGGTTGACGAGGACGCTCTGGTCTGGGGCGATGAGGGTGTTTACTACCTGATGGAGTGACAGAAAGGGAGGATGACAATGATGGATCGACTGAAACGAAGCGTTTCCCTCCTGCTGGCGGCCATCCTCTGCCTGTGCCCCACAGCCTGCGGCGGAACGGACAACGTGACAGGGGACGACTGGCGGGTCAGCGGCGTGGTGGCCGGCAGCGGCACCATCACCCATGACGGCGAGAGCGTGGACGTGCTGGTCACGGTGAGTGAGAGCAGCGCGGCCTTCTACCGGGATCTGCCGGAGCAGGTCCTCTTTGACAGCGTGTCCTTTCCCATGAACATCCCCGACGCGGAGCAGGCCTTCAACGCCATCTCCTTCGACGACATCGACGGCGACGGGGAGAGCGACGTCCTGGTGAGCTTCATCCACGAAAACGGCGACGCCACCGAGCTGATCTGGATCTGGGACCCGGCGGAGCGCTACGTCTTCCGGGAGGACCTCTCCACCGTCACCCTCAGCGGCGGCGACCTCAGCGAGTATGTGGGGCTCTGGGAGTACCAGGGGGAGAACCTCTGGCTGCGCATCCATGAGGACGCCACCTGGGAATTCGTCAATGACCAGGACGACGTCATCGAGTACGGCACGCTGTGGGTGGATGAAAACGGCGTGACGCTCCACTTTGACGGCAGCGGCGACGTGCTGCAGCTGGACCGCACCGTCAGCGGCGATCTGATGGACATTGCCAACGGCGGCTCCCTCTTCCCGGTGGAGGGCATCCAGTCCAGCGAGCCCTACTTCACCCAAAACGGCCTGGAGATCAACGCCGCGGTGGAGAAGGGGACCTTCCTGCTGAAGGACGGCGTCTGCAGCTACTCCGGCCTCGGCGATGGCTACAATACCGACGACTGCTACTGGGAGATCACGAAAAACGGCGACTACACCCACGACGGTATCCGCGAGCTGCACTTTGATGCCATCTGCTACATCCCGGAGAGCTCCATCCCCTATTTTGACCAGGAGTACATCACTGTCACCAACAGCGAGCTCTATGATTTCTACACCGGTATGTGGCTCACCACCTCAACGGCCTACGGCAACAGCCAGCGGGGCGACAACTATTATCTCCACACCGTCAGCTGGAGGGGCAACAGCTATCTCATTGAGTTTGCCTACTCCACGGACTGGCAGTACAACGTGGGCGACTGGGCGCAGGTTTTGACCAAGAGCTATTCCGTCTATCTCCCGGAGGAGTATAACGGGCTCGTCTTTGCCGCCGAGGCACAGCCGGGCAGCTACAAGGACACTGCCAAACGTATGCAGCTCGACAGCATTTCGCCCGAAGCTGCCCTCATGGACATTGACACTGTGGATCCCTACTGCGGCCTGTATTTCAGCCTCTGCTACTAAGGAGGGACAGCTATGCGAAAGAAACGCAATGACTTTGACGCGGTGGGCGCCGAGCGCATGACCGACACGGAGCTGTCAAAAAAGCTGGGAAGCTATCAGAGAACGGAGAGCATCAGCATATCGCTGGGCGTTATTCTGGTGATCGCCGGGTGTATTTCAATGTTTATACAGCGTGACCCCATTTTGGTCTGCGCTTTGGCGTTCCCCGGCGTGGCACTGTTCCTGCTGGTGGCAAAGCCCGCCCAAACGAAGAAAAAAGCCCTGATGCAGCAGCAGCTGGGCGGCTTCTTCCGCACGGAGCTGACAAAAGCCTTCGGTCCGAAGCCGGAGCCGGCCACGCTGCCCATCGACCGGGCG
>ERZ826220.2614-NODE-2614-length-15106-cov-2.573915_pt1 | contig 15106 bp, 9 predicted proteins | sample MGYA00519927_ERZ826220 | MGnify/ENA primary metagenome ERZ826220 (study PRJEB31778, sample SAMEA3449225) | human gut metagenome | biome: human gut; feature: human-associated habitat; material: faeces | place: United Kingdom | collected 2010/2012 ...
CTCCTCCTGCCGAAATAAACGCTCCCGCCTATATTCTCACCATCGTTAAAAACAAGTGTATCAATGAACTCGAACACCGCAAGGTGCACGAGAAGTTCGTCGCATCGTCTCAGACAGACGCTCAGTGGGAATTAAGAATGCAACTGGCATCATTGCGGGCCTGTGATCCCGAGGAAATCTTCACGGCTGAAATGGAAGAACTGGTGCGACGTTCGTTGCGTAAACTTCCGCCCAAAGCACAGAAAGTTTTTACAATGAGCCGTCTCGAAGGACGTTCTCATCGTGAAATCGCAGTCGAACTCGGATTGAGTGTCAAAAGCGTCGAGTATTATATGAACATCGCTTTGCGTACGTTGCGCGCCGACCTTGCAGGTTATGTCGCTGCGCTAATCTTCTACCTCGGTCGGTAAGATCTCTTGCGATTCGAAGTTCCCGGATACAAAATTTTTCAAAAAAACGCATTTTCGTTTAGGGTTCGCCCCGGGTTTCTTGTTATTCTTATGTAACGGGTACTCAAAGTCCGTTGCGCAAAGAACCTGAAACTATGGACAAGAGTCTGCTATACAAGTATTTCAAAGGAGACGCATCGCCCTCGGAGCGTAAAGCCATTCGCACGTGGGTCGAAGCGTCCGCCGACCACTACGACGAATATATCCGCGAACGTAAACTCTTCGACGCCTCGCTGCTGCTCTCGCCGCGTGAGGTGCGCAGCCCGCTCAAAGCGCGTCTGCTGCGTCTTGGGCGAATGGCCGCTGCCGCCGCTGCGGTTTTTGCACTGGGAGTTTTGTTCCAGCACCTCAATACCCGTCCCGAAGAGGGGCTTATGCAACGCATCATCGTGCCGATGGGCCAGCGTGTGAATCTGCAATTGGCCGACGGAACCGATGTCTGGCTCAATTCAGGCAGCGAATTCACCTATTCCACGACATTTTCGAAGAGCGACCGCCGGGTAACGCTCGACGGCGAGGGCTATTTCAAAGTGGCGAAGGACGCCAGACATCCTTTCCGCATTGAAACGGCCTGCGCCGCAGTCGAGGTGCTCGGCACGGAGTTCGATCTGGCGGCTTCCTGCTCGACGGGCGATTTCCGCACATCGCTGGTCGAGGGTTCGGTGCGCATCGAGGCGGGCGACGTCTGGACGGTGCTCAAACCCAACGAGTCGGCGACGCTGCATGACGGGACGTTCGTGATTTCGGAGATTACCGACGGCGATGAATTCCTCTGGCGCGACGGCATCCTGAGCTTCGGCGAAACCCCCTTTGTGGAGCTTATGAAACGCTTCGAGCAATTCTACGGCGTGAAAATCCGGGTAGACAACCGGCGCATGGCGGGTTACTCGGCCATGGGTAAGTTCCGTCAGGCCGACGGCGTGGAGCACGCCCTGCGCGTGCTGGCTTCAGACGCCGGGTTCGACTATGTTTTCGATGACAAAAATCAGCTGATAATTATCAAATAACCGAAATCTAACCTTAAAAACAGAACTTCAAACCGGAAAAATCAGTAAACGACGAACAAACCTCCCGGGACCGGATCGTTTGGCGGATTCGGCAGCCCGGAAAACTGCTTAATCATCTTATAAACTCCAAATTTATGAATCCATATTTACATTCGGAAGCCACAACTCCCGCTTCCCGGCGCGTGCGTCCGGCAAGGATGGCAGCAGGAATCGCGGCGTTCGTGATGCTTCTTTTTGCCGGACCGCTCCACGCGCAGGATGCCGTGGTAACGATCTCGAAAAGCGGCACGGTGAAACAGATCCTCCATGAAATCGAGTCGCAGACCGACTATCTTTTCGTGGTTAACGCGCAGGTGGACGTAAAGCGTCCGGTGCATATCGACGCTCAAAAGAAAACGGTCCGTGAGATACTCGACCGCCTCTTTGCGGGGCAAGGCGTGGGTTACGAGCTTAAAGGCAGGAACATCATGCTCTCTCCGGTCAGGGAGAAACCGGCTGCCGGACCGGAAAATGATTTCGGGCCGCGTGATGGACGCTTCGGGCGCCGGTGTGGCCGGTGCCACGGTGATCGTCAAGGGAACCCCGAACGGTACGACGACCGTCGGCGACGGCTCGTTCTCGCTCGATCTGAAAAATGCCGGCGCGGACGCTGTGCTGCAAATCTCGTTTATCGGCATGAAACCCGTCGAAGTCGCCGTAGCGGGCGCTTCGCAATTGAATGTCCGGCTGGAGGAAGACACCCAACTGGTCGATGCGGTTGTCGTGACCGCCCTCGGTGTGAAACGCGAGGAGAAAGCGCTGGGATATGCCGTGCAGAAAGTTTCCGGCGACGAGCTGGGAACGGTGAAGACCACCTTTGTCGGCACGGCTCTCACGGGCAAGGTCGCCGGCCTTCAGGTGCGTAACAGCACGGAGTTCGGATCGGCTCCGACGCTGCGTATCCGCGGAGAATCGCCGCTGTTGGTGGTCGACGGCGTGCCTTACGAGTATGTGGCCCTTTCGGAGCTGGTGGCCGACGACATCGAGTCGATCGACGTGCTGAAAGGCGCTTCGGCCTCGGCGCTCTACGGCGCCAAGGGCGGTTCCGGCGCTGTCATGGTGACGACCAAGAAAGCAAAGAAGGAGGGACTCGATGTCAGCGTCAACAGCAGTCTGATGGCCGATGTGGGATTTCTGGCATTTCCCGACGTGCAGACCCAGTACAGCTCCGGCGCGGGTGGCAAATATCTCCTGAACGATGCCGTGTGGGGCGACAAACTCGACATCGGCCGCACGGCGACGCTCTACAACCCCTATACCTATGAAAACGAACCGGATCAGCCGCTCGTATCGCGGGGCCGGAACAATTTCGAGAACTTCCTGCAGACGAGTTTCGTGGCCAACAATACGGTCAGTATCGCCTACAAGGGTAAGCTGGGCAGTTTCCGTACCTCCGTCAACCACATCTACAACCGCGGCCAGTATCCCAACACGAAGCTCAACAAGACCAATTACAGTCTCAACGGCGATCTGAAATACAAACGGTTTTCGTTATCGGCGGGCCTGACCTACAACTATGCCACCTATCCGAACAATTACGGTACGGGCTACGGCAAGGGCAGCTACATTTACAATCTGGTGATCTTCCAGGGCACGGAGTACGATATCCGCGACTTCCGCAACTACTGGGTCAAGCCCGACGAGCAGCAGAACTGGGTGGTCAACGGCTCGTGGTACGACAATCCCTATTTCCTGGCCAACGAGAACACGCACGGCGACAAACAGCATCTGGTGAACGGCTATCTGACGCTGGGGTACGATCTCACGTCGTGGCTCAAGCTGTCGGCCCGTACGGGCGTAGACGCCAAGAACGGCCGTCAGGAGTGGCGCGAGGCGTGGAGTTCAGCGGCGGCTCCCCGTTCGGGCGAGAGCCACAAGAAAGGCTATTATGAGATTCAGAAGCGCACGGGATTCAGCATCAATCAGGACGTGATGTTCACTGCGGACAAGACCTGGGGCGGCTTCGGGCTGAATGCCATGGTCGGCATGAATGCCTTCTACCGCAGTTGGGACACGTTGAGCGGCTATACGCAGGGCGGACTTACGATCCCCGGCTATTATTCGCTCAAAGCGTCGGTCAATCCGGCCCTGGCCGCGAGCACGATGTCGCGCCGCCGCTCGATGTCGCTCTACGGCAAGGCGACTCTTTCGTGGAAGAGCATGGCCTATGTCGACGTGACGGCCCGTAACGACTGGTCGTCGACGCTTCCGGCCGAGTCGCGGTCCTATTTCTATCCGTCGGTGGCCGGCAGCTTCATCCTTACGGAGGTGCTTCCGAAGATGCGCGGCGTCGATCTGCTGAAGGTGCGCGGATCGTGGACCCGCACCAAGATGGACCTCGGCGTGTATGACATAGACCGCAGCTACACGATCTCGGCCGACCGCTGGGGCGGCATGTCCGGGGCGGACTATCCCGACAAGATCCGCGGCTCGGTCAATCCCGAGACCAAAGACGCCTATGAAATCGGCGTTGCAGGTATTTTCTTCGGCAATCGCCTGCGTGCCGACGTAACCTATTACCAGACTTTGAGCTACGATTTCGTGAAGGACGGCACGGTCAGCAACGCTTCGGGCTTCACGCACAAGAAGATCAATACGAAGGAGGAGCTGCTGCGCCGCGGCGCGGAAGTGATGCTTTCCGCGACGCCCGTCAAAACGAAGGACTGGCGGTGGGACACGGGCGTCAACTGGTCGCTCGACCGCTACTATTACCACAAGCTCGATCCCGAATATTCGAATGCTTCGCCGTGGGTGTACGAAGGAGCGCGCTGGGACTGGATCGCCATTCAGGATTGGGAGCGCGATCCCGACGGCAATATCGTCCACGGCAGCAACGGACTTCCGGTGCTGAGCCAGTACAAGTCCAAGCGCGGGGTCTATACCCCCGACTGGATATGGGGCTGGACCAACACCGTCAAGTTGAAGAACTTTACGCTTTCGTTCTCGTTCGACGGACGTGTGGGCGGCATCGGTTTCTCGACGACCGACCAGGCGTTGTGGAACGGAGGTTCGCATCCCAAATCGGCCAACCAGTTCCGTTACGACGAGGTTGTGAACGGTCGCAAGACCTTCGTGGGCCGCGGTGTGAAAGTCATTTCGGGCAGCGTGGACTACGACGCTTACGGACGCATCCTGCGCGACGACCGGGTCTTTGCGCCGAACGACCGGGTGGTCTCTTACGAGGCTTACGTCAAGGAGTACAACCCGACGGCCTACCGTCCCCGCTGGCAGAACTATTTCGATCAGTCGTTCATCAAGTTGAGGGATGTTTCGTTGACATGGAACATTTCGCAGCCGTGGTGCGCGAAACTGGGGCTGAAATCCGCGTCGCTTTCGTTCATCGGCCAGAATCTGCTGATGTGGACCAAGGGGTTCAAATACAGCGATCCCGATTCCATCGACCTTTCGACCGGAGAGGAGAACCTCTCGTCACCCTCGCTCCGCCTGATCGGTTATAATCTCAAACTCAACTTCTAACCGGAAATACCATGAAATTTCTCAAACATACGGTCTGGAGCCTCATCGTGGCGTCGATGATGGGCGCCTGCATGGGTTTCGACGAAATCAACGTCGATCCCGATAAGACCAACCGTCCCACGCCGGGCATGCTTGCGACGCAAGTGCTTTTCAGCATGATGGATTCTCGCAGCAACTCCTCCGAGGGTTTTGCCAACCACAACATGCTTTCGAAGCACCTGGCCTGCGGCGAGAAGATCCGCGACTATGCCTACAACCGCATCGGCCGGACGGGCTTCGGCGCCTATACGTCGCTCGTCGAAGCGAAAAAAATGGTCGAATGCGCTGCCGAGGTCGAGAAGCCGGCTTACCGCGCTCTGGCGCATTTCGTCCGGGCCTACAACCTTTTCTATCTTACAATGCGCGTAGGTGACATTCCCTATTCGGAAGCTCTGGGCGGCGAGAAAGGCAACTTCACGCCCCGTTACGATACGCAGAAGGATGTGATCGCGGGGGTGCTCGACGAGTTGGACGAGGCCTATGAACTGTTTTCGCAGGCTCGGATTTCGCAGGCGACTTCGTCTTCGGCGGCAAGCCCGACAAGTGGATGCGCGTGGTCAACTCGTTCGAATTGAAGGTGCTGATGTATTGTGCGGCGAAGGATGCGGAGATCGACGCTGCCGCCCGGTTTGCCACGGTCTTCGGGCGCGGCAAACTGCTCGCGTCGAACGCGGACAATTTCCAGTTGGTCTACTCTTCGCGTCCCGATCAGATGTATCCTTTCAACCAGTATCCCAAGTTCAGTATGTACATGCTGGTTTCCTCGACGCTTGTGGAGATGCTCAAAGAGCATGAAGACCGTCGGTTGTTCTATTATGCCGAACCGGCCCAGACGCTGCTTTCGGCCGGAGAGGATGCATACGAGGCTTATGAAGGCGTGGACCCGGTGGCCGAGAGTTCGGAGATCGTGAACGCCTATATGCGCGGCAGCTGCTCGAAACTCAACAACCGGTATCTGGAAACCGAGGTCGGAGAGCCGTTCATACGCATCGGCTATGCGGAACTGCAGTTCATTCTTGCCGAAGCAGCCCTGCGCAAATGGATTACGGGTGAAGGTGCCGAGGGCTATTACAAGTCGGGCATCCGCGCTGCGATGGAATTCACGGCAGCCAACACGCCGGTCAAGTATCAGCACGGCGTGAAGATCGACGATGCCTATATCGCCTCCTATCTGGAGGGACCGCAGGTGAAGTTCGGCGCTTCGGCAACTGAGAATCTGAACCGGATTTACAAACAGAAGTACATACTCTATTTTCTCCAGCATGAGTGGGATGCATTCTTCGAATGCCGTCGGACGGGAGTCCCCGAATTGCCGGTCAACCCTTCGACCAATATGAACACCGACCCGTCGAAGATGCTCGTGCGCTGGATGTATCCTCAGACCGAATACGACCGCAACAACGCTAATGTCATGGAGGCAATCGCACGTCAGTATGACGGGCTGGATAATGAGAATTGTGTCATGTGGCTTCTTAAATAATTGGTACGATGAAACGGATTGAATATTTGATTTGGTCGGCCCTGTGCCTGATCCTTGTTTCCTGCGAGGCCCCGGTGGTCGATGATTTCGGCGTGCGTCTGCCCGAGGAGCCGCTGGCCGTGACCGGATGCGTCGTCGATACGGATGGCGCACCGATGGAAGGGGTCGTCGTTTCGGACGGTTATACCGTGACGCAAACCGACGCGGAAGGACGTTACGAGATTACGGCGCCCCGCTGTGCCGCATTTGTCTGGGTTTCGGCTCCCGAAGGCTATATGGCCCCGTTGAAAGAGTCGGGCATCCCCGATTTCTTCCGGGCGCTCGGTTCGTTCGAAACGACGCAGACGTGCGATTTCACGCTCGAGAGACTGAATGGTTCGAAACCGTGGGTGATGCTGGCCGTCGGCGACCCGCAGGTCAAGAATAGCGAACAGGTCGGCTATTTCCGGGAGGAAGGCATTGCCGATATGCGGAAGCTGATGGCTGCGGATGCTTCGAAACGCTATTTCGCCCTGATATTGGGCGATTTGGTTTACGACCAGATGGGCATGTACGACGCTTATGTGAAGTCGCTTTCGGAACTGGGCATCCCGCTTTTCCACATCATCGGCAACCACGATCACGACAAGAATGCCGTAGACGCCGTGGATGAACCCGAATTGCAGGACCCTGCGGCCGATGACGATTACGAGAGCTTCATCGGCCCGACCTACTATTCGTTCGACCTGGCGGGCATGCACTTCCTGATGCTCGACAATGTGTATATGTCGAAAAAGGGAGGTACGTTCGAAAAGAAACTCACCGGCAACCAGATCGACTGGATCCGAAAAGACCTCGCATCAGTCCCCAAAAGCAAGAAACTGGTGGTTTGCCTGCATATCGCCACCCGCCAGCGCATGAACAAGGGGTTGGGTGAAATGACGGAACTGTACGATCTGCTGGCGGGTTATCAGGTGGAGATCTTTTCGGCCCATGCCCATGCCAATTTCAGCGACCAAATCCGTCCGGACATCTACGAGCGTACACTCGGAGGCCTGTGCGGAACGTTCTGGAGCCGGAACCGCGCCAATCACGACGGAACGCCCTGCGGTTACGGCGTGGCGATTGTCGATCCGACGCAGACGAAGCATTTTTCGGATTACTATTACAAAAGTCTGGGGCAGGAACGCGACTATCAGATGAAGGTCTATTCGATGAACGAATCCCGGGTGGCGAGCAACCTGCAAGTCAACATCTGGGACTGGGACCCCGGAACATGGACCGTGAAATGGTATGAAAACGGGGTGGACAAGGGTGCGCTCGCCCCGAGCCCGTCCAACATCGAGGACCCCGACGTCTACAACTATTACCTCGGCGATGCCGCATTCGCCAAGGTTTCCGACCACATGTTCCTCTGCAAGCCGCAGCCGCATGCCAAGGTGCGTATCGAGGCGACCAACAACCTTTTCGGCAAAACCTATACGGCAGAAATCGCCGATGCCGGAACGCCCGGCCAAGTAGTCGTTCCGACGGCCATGTTCGAACAGTTCGAAGGCAAATGGCTGTATTCCGAGGATTTCAACACGCTTCCGGCTCCGGCCACAGCCACCGCGGCATTCCCGTGGACCGACGGCTCGACAATCAAGGGTTGGCGAATGGATTGTGTCCTCAAGAGCGGCAGTTCGATGGTCTATCAGTCGCAGGACGGTACGGCTGCGGCGGGAGCGTTCAAGAATTTCGGTCAGATCGGCAACTCCAATCGCGCATTGGGTGCACTGACTTCGGGATCGATCCGCGAGGTGCTGTGGGGTGTCCTTCTCAAAAACAACACCGGGAAGACGATTAAAAAGATTCGCATATCCTATTACGGCGAGGTATGGCGTTCAGGCAGCAACATAGCCTTCGATAAATCGAAAGATTCGACTGACCTGCATCAACTGCGCTTCAGCTATGTAAAGAATCCCGAAATTTTTGCCGACCCCTTCTCTTTCACCGAAGAGGCGATGCCTCCGACGGTCGATCTGTCGCAGGGTCCCAACCGCATCGGCTATCTCTCCTATCCGCGCACGGCGAATGCCGATACGACTCCCGTGCGTTCTGACGGGAAAAGCATCGGGGCGCTCGACGGACATGCCGATGCCAACCGAACGCTGATCGAAGGTGACCTGGAGGTCGATCTCGCTCCCAACGACCTGATCCTGCTACGCTGGTGGTATCGTTATAATGCGGCGGACTGGAATCCCGGACTGGCCATCGACGATCTGAAAGTCGAAGTGCTGGAATAAAACCGCGGATACAGCGTCTCAACGAAAACGGAGCGCCGCTTGCGCCGGTCGGAAGCGGCGCTCCGTTTTCCATAATTCAGTAATTCAGCTTTTTTCGAACGAATGAAAAGAAGATTGTTCGGACGGTCGCTGCTGGCGGTGGCCGTTCTGGGGAGCGCATGCTGTTCCGACAGCTCTGAACCGCTCTACAAAGATGTTTCGCAGCCTGTCGAACGGCGTATCGACGACCTGATGGGCCGCATGACCCTGCGTGAAAAGATCGGGCAGATGTGTCAGTTCGTGGGTTTGGAACACCTGCGCATGGCCGGGCGGAACGCCACGCCCGAGGAGATCCGCGACGGGCATGCCCAAGGGTATTACCCGGGCTACCACTCGACCGACATCCTGCGGATGGTCGAGGCGGGCTCGTTTTTCCATGTCGTAACCCCCGAAGAGGCCAATTACCTGCAAGGCTTGGCGCAAAAAAGCCGCTTGCAGATTCCGCTCATCATCGGCATCGACGCCATCCACGGCAACGGCCTTTACAGCGGCGCGACGATTTACCCGACCTCGATCGGACAGGCCGCGACGTTCGACCCGGACCTCGTGGAGCGGCTGTGCCGTGAAACGGCGCTCGAAATGCGGGCCATGGGCGCCCAGTGGACCTTCAACCCCAATGTCGAAGTAGCTCGCGACGCCCGTTGGGGACGTTGCGGGGAGTCGTTCGGCGAAGACCCGCTGCTGGTCGGCAGAATGGGCGCCGCATCTGTCCGCGGTTATCAAGGGGCTGATTTCACCGGAACGGATCGCGTCATCGCCTGCGCCAAGCATTTTGTAGGCGGCTCGCAGCCTGTCAACGGTATCAACGGCGCACCGTTCGACGCCTCGGAACGCACGCTGCGGGAAGTTTTCCTGCCGCCGTTCCGGGCGTGCATCGAAGCGGGCGTACACAGTGTGATGGCTGCGCACAACGAGGTCAACGGCCATCCGGCCCACGGCAGCAAATGGCTGCTGACCGACCTGCTGCGCGGAGAGATGGGCTTCAAGGGCTTTGTCGTCAGCGACTGGAAGGACGTCGAACGGCTGGTGGACAAACATGCGCAGGTCGCCACCGAGGAGGAGGCTTTTATCCGCAGCGTCGCCTGCGGGATGGACATGCGCATGCACGGTCCGGTCTTTATCGACGTGATCCAGCGGGCCGTGGAGCAGGGCGTGATCTCCGAAAAAAGGATCGACGAGGCCTGCCGCGGGATTCTGGAAGCCAAGTTCCGGCTCGGACTTTTCGAAAATCCGTTTGTCGATGCCGCGCAGACCGCCGAACTTTGCAACACTTCCGAGCACCGCGCCACGGCGCTCGAAGCGGCCCGCAAGTCGATCGTCCTGCTGAAAAACGACGGGCTTCTGCCGCTCGACTTTTCGAAATACCGGCGGATTCTCGTGGCGGGACCCAATGCCGACAGCCATGCCGTCATGGGCGACTGGTCGCTGCCCCAGCCGGCTGAAAACATCGTCACCGTACTCGCTGGTTTGAAGCAGATCGCTCCCGACTGCGCGTTCCGCGAAGTCGGCTTCGGCAATAACCCCAAAACGATGCAGGCGGCGGATGTCGACCGTGCCGTCGCGGCGGCGCGTGCGTCGGACCTCGCCGTATTGGTCGTGGGTGAAAACGGCCTGCGTTACGACCGCGGCGCCAAGACCTGCGGCGAGAACGTCGACCGCTGGGATCTGGGCCTTTACGGGCTTCAGCAGGAGCTGGTCGAGCGCGTGGCGGCCACGGGAACGCCGACCGTCGTGGTGCTCGTAAACGGGCGTCCGCTGGCTCTGCCGTGGATCGAGGAGCACATTCCGGCCGTCGTCGAGGCCTGGGAGCCGGGCTGCATGGGCGGTCTGGCTGTCGCCGAGGTGCTCGCGGGCGAAGTGAACCCTTCGGGGAAGCTCCCGATGTCGTTCCCCAAGCATGTGGGACAACAGATGGTCAACTACAACCGCAAGCTGTCGAGTCTCTGGGCCGGATATGTCGAGGGCGACAACCAGCCGCTCTGGGAGTTCGGCTACGGGTTGAGCTATACGACGTTCGCTTACGACGCGCTGACGGTCGACAAAACCTCGGTGCGCGCCGGCGATGTGCTGAAAGTGTCGGTCGACGTGGTCAACACGGGCGACCGTGCGGGTGAAGAGGTCGTGCAGCTCTATATCCACGACCTGTACAGCTCCGTGACCCGGCCGATCAAAGAACTGCGGGATTTCCGCCGCGTCGCACTGGCTCCGGGCGAACGCAAGCGCGTGGAGTTCTCCCTGCCCGTCGAGCGGCTCGGCGCGTTGGACGAGAACATGCGTTTCGCCGTCGAAGCGGGCGACTACGAAATCATGGCCGGCTCGTCGTCGGCCGACCGAAACCTGTTGAAAACCACTGTAACCGTCAAATAAATGAATCTATACCGTAATCTGCTCGCGGGGTTCTCGGCTTTGCTCCTGCTCGGGGCATGCACCGATCCGGACGTGCGTGCGGCCCGGGAACTGGCTTCCCGGGTACTGGGGGAGCGGGCCGGGCAGGTCCGCTTCGAGAAAATCGGCACGCCGTCCGGAACGGACTTTTACGAAGTCGAAGGAGCCGAGGGCGCCGTCGTTATCCGCGGCAACGATGCCGGCGCGATGGCCGTCGGTCTGAATCAATACCTGAAAAACGTCTGCCACGCCTCTGTGTCATGGTTTGCCCATGATGGGGTCTCGCTGCCCGAACGCCTTCCGGCCGTTGCCGGGAAACTGGCGGCCGAGGCACGGTGCGACCGGCGTTTTTTTCTGAACTATTGCACGTTCGGCTACACGATGCCGTGGTGGGGTTGGCCGGAGTGGGAGCGTCTGATCGACTGGATGGCGCTCAACGGAGTGAATATGCCTCTGGCCATTACGGGACAGGAGGCCGTGTGGCAGCGTGTGTGGCGACGGATGGGCCTGACCGACGAGCAGATCGGCGCCTACTTTACCGGACCCGCACACCTCCCGTGGCATCGTATGTCGAATGTCGACGGCTGGGGTGGCCCGCTGCCGCAGGGATGGATCGACGGGCAGGAAACATTGCAGAAACGTATCCTTGAACGCGAACGGTCGTTGGGTATGACGCCCGTGCTCCCTGCTTTTGCCGGGCATGTTCCCGCTGCGCTGAAGGTCCGGTATCCCGAAGCGGATATTATGACCATGAGTTCGTGGGGCGGGTTCGGGGACAAATACCGCAGTTCATTCCTCAGCCCGACGGACCCGCTGTTCGCCGGGATTCAGCGCGAATTTCTCGCCGAGCAGACCCGTTTGTACGGCACCGACCACATTTACGGGGCCGATCCGCTCAACGAGGTGCAGCTGCCGCGCTGGGATGCCGAATACCTCGCTTCGGTGGCCGGGCATATTTACAGTTCGCTCGCCTCGGTCGATTCCGAAGCTGTGTGGCTGCAGATGACCTGGCATTTCTACTACGACAAAGAGTGGACCGACGCTTTGCGTGAAGCGTTCATGCGTGCCGTGCCCGGCGACCGCCTCGTATCGCTGGACTATTACTGCGAAAATACCGAGGTCTGGCGTATGACCGACCGCTATTACGGCAAGCCCTATATCTGGTGCTATTTGGGAAACTTCGGCGGCAATACGATGCTCAAGGGCAACCTCCGCGAAACGGGACGCCGTATCGAACGGGCTTTTGCCGCAGGAGGCGACAACCTCTGCGGAGTGGGTTCGACGCTCGAAGCGTTGGATGTCAATCCGCTGATGTACGAATACCTCTTCGATAAAGCCTGGCGGCATACCGGCGACGACGCGACGTGGATCGACGCCTATGCCGACAGTCATGCCGGATGCGAGGATGCCGATTTCCGGGCCGCCTGGCGCTGGATGCTCGACTCGGTCTATGTCGACTGTGCGCGGCTGGGGCAGGGGACGGTAACCAACTCGCGGCCGTCGCTGCGGGGCGTGATCCGCTGGACGCAGCCCGGAAACTCCTACGACAACGCCGGGTTGTGCCGTGCCTGGGGACGGATGCTTCGTGCCGAAGGACACGGTGCGATGTACGACTTCGATCTGGTGAACGTGGGCCGTCAGGTCCTCGGCAACCATTTTGCACTCCTGCGCGACGCCTTCACGGCAGCGTACGAACGGCGTGATCCGGCGGACATGCGTCGCCGGAAGGCGGAGATGATGGCGCTGCTGGACGATCTGGACCGTTTGCTGGCCTGCCATCCGACATTCTCGCTCTCCCGATGGATCGAGGCGGCGCGCGCCGTCGGCATGTCCGGAGCCGAGAGCGACTATTACGAACGAAATGCCCGCAACATCCTCACCACCTGGGGCGACCGCGACCAGAGCCTTAACGATTACGCCAACCGCACATGGGCCGGACTGGTCGCTGCCTACTACAAACCCCGCTGGGAGTTGTTCTGCGACGCGGTCCTTGAAGCCGTGGAGTCGGGCGCGCCGTTCGACGAAGCCGCTTTCACCGAGCGGTGCAGGGATTTCGAATGGGCGTGGGTCAACTCTACGGATAAAAGCGGCCTGAACGCAGGGCGTTCCGCCGCGAAACCCGTTGCCGGAATGCTCTATGCGAAGTATAAATCCCAAATCGAATAGACCATGCGCAAGCTGTTCCTATTGTTCGCGCTCATTGCGGCGGCAGGCGCCTCGGCGCAGAAACGATCTTTTCGGGTGCTCACCTACAATGTCTGTGAGGGGTTGAAAATGGATACGACGGCTTCGAAGGAACGATTTGTCGCCTGGATGCGCGAACTCGATCCCGACCTGGCCGCCTTGCAGGAGATGAATGGATTCACGCAAGCGCGTTTGGAGAAACTTGCGGCAGCCTACGGTCATTCCCATGCCGTATTGCTCAAGGATACAGGGTATCCCGTGGCCCTTACATCGAAATACCCGATCGTAGCGAAACGGGTGACGGATAATATGCACCACGGATTCCTGATCGCCCGCACGGGCGGCTACAACATCGTCGTGGCGCACCTCTCGCCTTTCAGCTGGCGCAAACGGCAGCAGGAGGTGGCGACGATTCGGGCCTGGATCGCAGCTTCGGGAGAACGCCGCCGCTGGATCGTACTGGGCGACCTGAACTCCTGTTCGCCGCTCGACCGCGAAGGATATGCCGACGGCCGCCTGCGGGCGCTGAACCGCCGGGGCGACGATACCCGCACGGGCGGTAAACGGCAGAACCTGGTGGACGGTGAACTGGACTTCACGACCCAGCAGGCGTTGCTTGACGCGGGTTTCTGCGACGCCTTCAAACGGTTTCATTCCGAATACGTCGCCTCCTATCCCAGTCCGGCGCGTGCCGCGGGCAATCCCGATCCCGTAACATGCCGTCTCGATTACATCTATCTGAGCCGCGATCTCCGGGCGCGCGCCCTCGACGGACGGATTCCGCGCGAAGGCGACGCCGCGACGCTATCCGACCATTTACCGTTATACATAGACCTGAAATGGTGAAAAAATCCTGTTGACGACCTTTCTATCCGCTGCCGCTGTGGTTGCAGCGGCTCAAATCCGCAACGGGCATGTTTGCAAATTCCCCGAGCGGGATGCCTTCTACACCCGCCAAGTGTGGCGAACAACTGGGAATCCTTGTGGTTCCGGGCTGCGAAATCACCCGCAAAAAGCTATCCCAATGCGGCAACCTCGTCGACGAACGCGGAGTGGCCTGTATGTCCAATTCCGACATCCACCAGACGATCGCCGACCGCTACGGCGTGGGGCGGGTCCTGCGGCCGATGATGCTGAAAAACTGCTTCACCGGGCGCGATCGGAGACTTGAAATCGTTTGGCAGCAATATTCCTTCCCGCTCGATTGTGCCGCGCTCGGTTCCTGCAAATCCCCGGGATTACGATTTATAGGCTGCAAACCATTTGCGCGTATTATTCGCGATCCGCACGAGCGTCAGCATTACGGGGACTTCGACCAGCACGCCGACGACCGTGGCCATCGCCGCGCCGGACCGTAAGCCGAACAGCGAGATTGCGACGGCCACGGCCAGTTCGAAAAAGTTGCTGGCTCCGATCATTCCGGCGGGAGCGGCGATGTCGTGCGGCAGCCGCCACCACCGCGCCCAACCGTAGGCCACGAAGAAGATCAGCACGGTTTGCAGGATGAGCGGCACGGCGATCAGCAGGATATGCAGCGGATTGGCGAGGATCGTTTCGCCCTGGAACGAAAAGAGGATCACGAGCGTCAGCAGCAGTCCGCCCACGGTCAGGTTGTCGAATTTTTTGACAAAGACGTTGTTGAAATGGTCGGCGCCTTTTCGCCTGACGACCCGCAGACGGGTCAGGACGCCCGCCGCCAGCGGGATGACGACGAACGTCACGACCGACAGCAACAGCGTATCC
>ERZ826220.2627-NODE-2627-length-15057-cov-16.752833_pt1 | contig 15057 bp, 11 predicted proteins | sample MGYA00519927_ERZ826220 | MGnify/ENA primary metagenome ERZ826220 (study PRJEB31778, sample SAMEA3449225) | human gut metagenome | biome: human gut; feature: human-associated habitat; material: faeces | place: United Kingdom | collected 2010/2012 ...
AAGACAGCGGCCTCTCACGCCGTTAACGTGGGTTCGATTCCCGCACGGGTCACCAGGAAGAGCACTTTAGCGTAAGCTAAGGTGCTTTTTTGTATGTCTAAAACCACTCGCTAGGCGAGTGGTTCGATAAAGATTATATCGATGAGTAATGAAACTCAAACGAAGAATTTTGGAATAGTACCAGTGGGACAATTCCAGACTGGGTTATTGACGTATCGCCGGTAGTCCTGTATTAAAAGGTTCCATTGCAAACGAAAGACTCGCAGAAGCAGGATATTTTAGTATCCTCAGGCGCTACTACGAGTCCTTGCACTTGTGCGGTTGAACCGCTGTGTACCGGTCGGTACGCACGGTGGTGTGAGAGGGAGGCTCTTTAGTTAAGAGAGCCTCCTACGCGATTCTTTTAGGTGAAAAAGCAAACAAACAGAGCACTTCATTCAAATGCATATAGCGGCTATTTATTTCATACAGAGACAAATAGCGGCACAGAACAGATATAATAAAAGAAGCTATAAAAAGCAGGTATTCACGTGGAGGACGATATCGTTTCTACATGAACACCTGCTTTTTTATTTATTATTTACTGGTGGAATAAATAGTGGTAGCCAAGTATTCATCACTGACCCAACCATAAATCCCATTGTAATATACAACAACCCAGTCAGGCACATTGCTGCTATAGCCGCATTCCCATACGATGATACCGTAGGGGATATTATCCATTTTTTCATAATTTGTACCGGGACCTTTACGCATAACCAGCCCATGATCAGCAGTGGTGTAGGTACAAAGGCTATCAATTCGGCTAAGCGTTACATCTGGTGCAACGCATCCATCCGGCAGAATAACGTTGGCATTGTTTTCGGTATAATCCTGTACTTGCAGCAAGCCCCAAAGGCCATTCTGTTTTGCCCATACGCAGCCATCGCGCGCGGGGGCTAAATCTTCATATTGCCCAGCGGAAATTATCTCATTGCCGTAAACATCCAGAACCAGCTTTTGTCCGGATTGATTTTTCACAACTACCATGCCAGATAAGTCTGCGTAAGGATATTCAACAGTTTCGTTCATGATGGACAAACTCATCTGCGGCTGATAAATGCAGGGGATTACTAAAGCACCGCTTTGGTCGCAATATCCCCAGTTACCGGCTGCATCCTTTACCGCGATTAAAGATTCACCGGCCATGCAGGCATCCTGGTAGTCGAAATCGGTTAAAATTGTACCGTTTTTATCCGCAACGGCAAAAGGTGCAGAATTGTCAACAAGATAACCGGCATATTCATCATCCCAAATGCCTTGCTGGATGCCAACCAAATCAGGAGCATACACCTGTTCGATGGGCGTGCCACTAAATGTATAGACACCAATAGCAGAACGGTAAATCTGGCTGTCACCTAAAATCCACTGGATGCCATACCCGCCGTGCCCGCCCAGCATGGTTGTAAAAGGCATTTGTTGGGCAACCAGCTCCTGGTTAATCTGTTCTTCCAGGGCATTCAGCTTCTGGTAATCGTATGTATCATCTACCCCAATGGAGAGCTCCTGCTCACCATACAGGTACGGGATGCTTTCTGACAAATCTTCCAGAAAAGCATTACAGTTGGCAGCATTAAACAGGCTCCAGCGTTCGCCCTTGCGCACAGCGTACAGATTTCGGGCAGCGGCGTAACCGGCAGTGTGGGTTTCGCGGGAGAAGAGAGGAATCATCTCGTCAAAATCATATTGCGGCGGTAACTTCCAGTTGGCATTGCTAGTGGATGGTATAGCTGTGGCAACAGCTTCACTGGTCGGGGAAAGAGCAGCGGAGGAAGCAGGTTTGTTTTCTGGCGCTGCAGCACAAGCGGTAAGCATTATTGCGGTGATAACACTGGCGAAAAATGAGAATAACTTCCTTTTCATGGCTTTTCACTCCTTGCGTAAATGATTTTTCGGTAAGATGAAGAAGTAATATAAGAAAGTGAATTCATAAACCCTATAATATCTTATTTTATCAAAAATATCTGCTAATGGGAATAGCTAACAATTCTACATGGATAAATTTGGATAGTATGACAAAGATTGCAGAACTGGAGTGAAAGTCCGAATTATGGGATGAGTGATCTGCTATAATAGAGAAAAGCAAAACGGAAGGGAGTTTGATTATGCACCAGGAGAAAAAGATGCTGGCTCATATCAGTGAAGACGGAACCCGCGTCCAAACGGTAGCGGACCATTTGCAGGGAACAGCAGTCCTATGTGGGCAATTTGCAGCAGCCTTTGATGCCCAGCAACAGGGAACTTGGCTTGGATTACTGCATGATATTGGTAAATATAGTACAAAGTTTCAAAAGCGCCTGCAAGGTGGAGAGAAAGTGGATCACTCAACGGCTGGCGCACAGGTGGCTGCCCGATATGGTCAAATCCCACTGGCTTTTGCTATTGCGGGACACCATAGCGGCCTGCCGGATGGAGGAGGCCGAAGCGATACCGCGCAGGATGCGACAATGTTTGGGCGATTGAAAAAGAGCGTTGAACCCTATACCCAATGGACGAATGAGATTAAACTGCCGTCCATACCGCCCCAGCCGGAAATGATGAAGGAAAATCGTTTTACACAGGCATTTTATACCCGGATGTTGTATTCCTGCCTGGTCGATGCGGACTATCTGGATACGGAAAACTTTATGAGCAGCCCTAAAGCGCGCGGACAAGGCCAGACAATGGATGAACTGCTGAAAAGGTTGAACCAATATACCGCAAAATGGAGCCATCCCCAGGGAACCTTGAATCAGCGCCGCAGTTCAATTTTGAGTGCCTGTACAACGGCAGGGCAAACAGGGCGGCGCGGCCTTTATTCCCTGACCGTTCCTACAGGCGGGGGAAAAACGGTAGCGTCATTGGCATTTGCGCTTTCGCTAGCTGTAAAGAACCATATGGACCGGGTTATTTATGTGATCCCTTATACATCCATTATTGACCAGACCGCGGATGTGTTTTCGGAAATATTAGGAGCAGAAAATGTTTTGGAACACCATTCAGGGGTGGACTACTCTGCCAAGGAAGATGATGAGCCGGCAGCCTACCGCAAAGCATTGGCGGCGGAAAACTGGGATGCTCCGGTGGTGGTTACCACATCCGTGCAATTCTTTGAATCACTTTACGGCAACCATGCGTCACAATGCCGTAAATTACATAACATTGCAAATAGCGTGGTCATTTTTGACGAAGCACAAAACCTGCCGGTTCCTTATTTGCGCCCCTGCGTTGCGGCAATCGCGCAGCTGGTACAGCATTACCGCGCAGCAGCGGTGCTTTGCACGGCCACACAACCAGCTTTGCAGCCCTTGTTTGATGAACTGGCGCCTGGGCTGCAGATGACGGAACTTTGCCCACATCCCAAAGAGCAATATCAGGCATTCCGGCGTACAACGCTGAAAATGCGCGGAGAGTTGGAACAAAGCCAGCTTGGCGCAGAACTGGCAGCGCAGGAACAAGTGCTGTGTATTGTAAACCGGAGAAAAACAGCACAGGAATTATACAACAACCTGCCCAAAGAGGGCAGCTACTGCCTGACAACATTGCTATACCCAGCCCATCGCAAACAGTTATTGCAGAAAATCCGGGAACGCTTAAAAGATGGGCTGCCCTGCCGTGTGATATCAACTTCTTTGATCGAAGCGGGTGTTGATGTGGATTTCCCGGCTGTGTACCGCGAGGAAGCAGGTTTGGATTCCATTTTGCAGGCGGCGGGGCGCTGCAATCGAGAGGGAAGACGCCCGGCGGAGCAGAGCTTGGTACAGATTTTCACATTGGAAGGGCAGCATGTACCGCGCATGCTGGAACAGAATGTATCCGCAACGCAAAGCGTTCTGAAAAAATATGCAGATCTGGCATCTCCGGAAGCAATCGAAACATACTTTCTGTTTTACCGTACCTTAAAAGGAGATAAAAGACTGGATGAACAGCAAATTCTGCAAGGATTCGAGCAGGATATGGAAGGGCGCATTTTCCCCTTTGCAACAGCGGCAGAGAGGTTCCGCTTAATTGAAACACCTGCCGTGACCGTATACATTCCCCAAGGGAAAGGGGAACATTTGCTTGCACGATTGCGTGCAGGAGAGGTAAGCAAAACTTTGTTCCGTCAACTGGGGCAATATGGTGTTCCGGTTTACCCGGATCATCTGAAAACGCTGGAGAATGCCGGGGCGGTTTGCCAAATCAGTGAAGGCATATGGGAATTAACGGACGGAAGCCTTTACGATAACAACACGGGCCTTGCTATGGAAGCTGAAACGGGAGCAGCCTGGTTTGCATAAAGCAAAAACGGCAGGGAGCCTGCCCTGCCGTTCTTGTGCGCTAAAGTAAAATCAACTATTTCTATCCACGGCATAAGCTGCCGACGCAACTTATTATAAAAGAAAACCGGATGAAAAGCAAACAAAAAGTATACATGATAAAAGGATTGACATTTGGTGTCAAGTAGCGTATATTGAAACTATAGCAAAAATATAAATTAAAAACAACTGAAAATAGAAATGCAAAGGAGTTGATGCAGATGATCCAGCTGGAAGTATGGGGGAATTATGCTTTGCTCTCGAGGCCTGAGCTAAAAGTCGAAAGGGTTTCATATGAAGTCCTCACCCCTTCCGCGGCACGCGGCATAGTGGAAGCAATCTATTACCACCCCGGCTTACGGTGGAAAATCCGGAAAATCTATGTTATGAACCCAATCCGTTTTACCAACATCCGTCGGAACGAAGTAAAAAGCAAAATTCTTTGTTCCGATGTACGCAGCGCGATGCAGGGAACAGGGAAAGCGCTTTACCTTGCCACGCCCCAGCAGATCGTTCAGCGTGCAGCCATGGTGTTGCAGGACGTTCATTATGTGATTGAGGCAGAATTTGAGATGACTGACCGTGCGGCACCGAGCGACAATCCGGGAAAGTTCCAGGATATTGTTACCCGGCGCATGTCCAGGGGCCAGTGTTTTCATACCCCTTATTTTGGGTGCCGTGAATTTCCTGCCGCATTCCGCGCATGGCCCGGCGGGCCAATCCCGACCATTGAGGAAACACGGGATTTGGGATTCATGATATATGACTTTGACTACACTGACCCGCAGAACATAACCCCGATGTATTTCCATGCAAAATTGGAACATGGTGTGTTGAATGTGGCAGACTGCGAGGTGTACCGATGATTTTACAGGCTTTGGTACAATACTATGAAGATTTGCTGGCCAATGGCAAAATCACGCGCCCCGGTTGGACAAGCGCAAAAGTCAGTTGGGCTTTGGAACTGGATGAAAACGGCCAACTGATGGCATTGCACCCCTTGCAGCAAGAGGAAAAGCGCGGTAAAAAAACAGTGCTTGCTCCATGTCAGCTGCAAGTTCCGGAACAGGTTAAACGCTCTAGTGGTGTGGCAGCCAATTTTTTGTGTGATAACAGTGCTTACATGCTCGGCATTGACGGAAAAGGCAAACCGGAGCGTGCAATGCAGTGCTTTGCCGCTGCAAAGGAGCTGCATCTTGCCATTTTACAAAATGTTCCCGGTCAGGCGGCACAGGCAGTGCGGAACTTTTTTATAAACTGGGACCCCAAGGCGGCGGAGCAGAATCCAGCGCTGGAACAAAGGCTCAAGGAACTTTACAAGGGTGGCAATCTGGTATTTCTGATTCGGGAAAACTATGTTCAGGACGATCCGGAAATACAGGAAGCCTGGCAGCGGCAGTGTGATAAGAACACGGATGCACCGGAAATCCGATGCCTGGTTACAGGGCAAAAGGCACCGCTTGCCCGCCTGCACCCGGCGATTAAAGGCGTGACCGGGGCACAGCCTTCCGGCGCATCGATTGTTTCTTTTAATGCGGACGCTTTTTGCTCATACGGACATGAACAGGGGGGCAATGCGCCGGTTGGCAGTTATGCGGCCTTTGCCTATGCACAGGCATTAAACTATCTGCTGGCAGACAGGGAACATGTTCAGCGCGTGGGCGATACCACCATTGTCTGCTGGGCAGCAGGCGGTGAGACCGCCTACCAGCAGGTAGCAATGGATGCATTGTTTGCCATGGATGCACCTGTCAGCGAAAGCGATGTGCGGAATGCGGTGGACAAGCTGGTCCATGGACAGAGTGTAGAGTGGCAGAACGTGACACTTGACCCACAAAGGCACTTTTATGTGCTTGGCTTGGCCCCTAATGCGGCGCGCCTCTCGGTTCGCTTTTTCTGGCAGGATACATTTCAAACGCTGCTTGATAATGTGCAGAAGCATTATGACCGCTTAGAGATTGTGCGCCCCGCTTATGATAAATTCCCGCGGCTGGGGCTGTACTGGCTGCTGCAGGAAACCGTCAACACCAATTCCCGCAGCCCATCGGCAGCACCGCAGCTGGCAGGCGATGTCTTGCGTGCAATCCTGAATAATACAAAGTACCCGGCAACCCTGCTGGATGGCGTTATGATGCGTATCCGCGCAGAGCAAAAAGTAACACGCGGCCGTGCCGCTATTATAAAAGCATACTACCTGCGTAATGAAGATCCCCGTTGCCCAAAGGAGGTATTAACTGTGGAAAATAACAAGGAAACAAATTATCAACCGTATGTTATGGGTCAGCTTTTTGCTGTGCTGGAAGCAATCCAGATGGCGGTAAACCCGGATATCAATACAACCATCAAGGACAGGTATTTTAATGCAGCGGCTTCCACGCCGGCCACTGTGTTCCCAACAATTCTGATGCTGGCGCAAAAGCATATGCAAAAAATGAGCAAGCCACAAAAGATTTATTACGATAAGCAGATCGCTGCGCTGGCGGGCGGAAAACTGGAAGGAAGCTTTCCCGCACGGCTGACCTTGCCGGAACAAGGCGCTTTTATCCTTGGCTATTACCATCAGACACAGGAACGCTATACAAAGAAAGTGGAGGAATAACAATGGCACAGGCAATCAAAAACCGGTATGATTTTGTAATTCTGTTTGACGTTGAAAACGGAAATCCGAACGGCGACCCGGATGCAGGCAACATGCCGCGTGTCGACCCGGAAACGGGATATGGCATTGTTACAGATGTCTGCTTGAAGCGTAAGATTCGCAACTATGTCGAAGTGGCCAAAGAAGATGAAGCGGGATACCAGATTTACATTAAAGATCAGGTCCCCCTGAACCGCAGCGATAAAAAAGCACTCGAATACTTGGGCATTGATGCTGATGCCAAGGATGCCCTGAAAGTCGCCAAGAAAGGTGACCCGGAGTTGGACCGTAAAATCCGGGACTTTATGTGCCAGAACTTTTATGATATCCGCACATTTGGCGCCGTTATGACAACCTTTGTAAAAGGCGCACTGAACTGTGGGCAGGTGCGTGGCCCGGTTCAGTTGAGCTTTGCACGCTCGGTAGACCCTGTTCTCCCGCAGGAAGTGACCATTACCCGTATTGCCATTACGACCGAAGCGGATGCAGAGCGAAAAGGCACTGAGATGGGCCGCAAGTATGTGATCCCGTATGGCTTGTACCGTGCAGAGGGTTACATTTCTGCCAACCTTGCCCGCAAAACTACAGGATTCTCAGAGGATGACCTGCAGCTGCTGTGGCAGGCAATCCTGAATATGTTTGAAAATGACCACAGTGCAGCCCGCGGCAAAATGGCAGTTCGGGAACTGATCGTGTTCAAGCATGATTCGGAGCTGGGCAATGCGCCGTCCTATAAACTGTTTGATGCAGTGCATGTCACGCGTGCCGAAGGGGTAGCCTTCCCGCGCAGTTACCATGACTATGTGGTAACGGTGGATGAAAATCTTCCCGCAGGGGTAACGTGCGAGAGGCTGTCGTAATGGCTTCCCCAGATGATTACCTGCTGATGTCCGGTATCCAGCATTTCAGCTTTTGCCGCCGTCAGTGGGCGCTCATACACCTGGAACAACAATGGTCCGAAAACCAACGCACCGCCGAAGGCCGCCTGCAGCATACCCGCTGCCATGATGTTACCCTGACGGAAAAACGCGGCGATTTGCTGATCGCCCGCGGTATGAGGGTCGTCAGCCACCGCTTAAAACTGACCGGCGACTGCGATGTGGTAGAGTTTCACAAGGATCAAAACGGCGTGTCATTGCAGGGCCGCCGCGGCCTGTGGCAGCCCATGCCCGTGGAATATAAGCATGGCCGCAGCAAGATAAACGATGCCGACCGTTTGCAGCTCTGCGCACAGGCCATGGCGCTGGAAGAAATGCTGGTGTGCGAGGTGCCGGAAGGGGAAATCTTTTATGAAGAAACCCGGCAGCGGGAACATGTTTCCCTGACACCGGAACTGCGCAGCACCGCGCAGACCATGGCGGATGAGATGAACCGCCTGTTTGCGCGCGGCTATACCCCCAAAAGCAAACCCGGCAAGCATTGCAATGCCTGCTCACTGAAAGAGCTTTGCCTGCCGGCGCTGTATCAGCAGGCAGACCCGGCGGCGTATCTGCGGGAGCATATTGAGGAGGGCGCGCCATGAGAAAGCTGCTCAACACCCTGTTCGTCATCAATGAGGACGCTTACCTGACATTGGATGGCGAAAACCTTGTTGTTACCCGCAATAAGCAGGAAACCCACCGCTATGCCCTGCATACGCTGGAAGGCATCGTCTGCTTTACTTACGCGGGTGCCAGCCCCGCTTTGATGGGAGCTTGTGCCCGGCGGGGCATTGACCTTTGCTTTTTTGACCCGTATGGCAGATTTCAGGCCCGCACCGTGGGGGAAGAACGCGGCAATGTGCTGCTGCGTCAGACGCAGTACCGCGTGTCGGATGACCCGGCCCAGAGCTGTCGCTATGCCCGGAGCTTTATTCTTGGTAAAGTGTATAACGCACGCTGGGTGCTGGAACGCGCAACCCGCGATCATCCCCAGCGTGTCCCGGTCGAAAAACTGAAACGCACCTCCACCCAGCTGGCCGCCGCGCTGCCGCTGATACAGACCAGCGATGATCCGGAACAGCTGCGCGGCCTGGAAGGCGAGGCAGCCCAGCGCTACTTTGACTGCCTGAATGACCTGATTCTGCAGCAAAAGCAAGATTTTGTGTTTGAGGGTCGCAACCGCCGTCCACCGCTGGACAATGTGAATGCGCTGCTTTCGTTTGCCTACAGCATGCTGGCGCGGGAGTGTGCATCCGCCTTGACCGCTGTGGGCCTGGACCCTTATGTTGGCTTTATGCACCGCCCGCGCCCCGGCCGCAAAAGTCTGGCACTTGACCTGATGGAAGAACTGCGGGCGGTTTATGCAGACCGGCTGGTCATCAGCTGCATCAATCAAAAGATCATCACGGCAAAACACCTGCAAAAACAGGAAAATGGTGCCGTACTGCTGACGGATGATGGCCGCAAAGCTTTCCTGACCACATGGCAGAACAAAAAGAAGGAAGAGATCACCCATCCGTTTTTGAAAGAAAAACTGCCCTGGGGGCTGGTGCCCTATGTTCAGGCGCTTTTGCTGGCCCGTGCTCTGCGCGGCGACCTGGAAGTGTACCCACCGTTTTTCTGGAAGTGAGGTGCCGTTATGTTGGTGCTTGTAACCTATGATGTCAACACCGAAACAGCCGCCGGCCGTCGCAGGCTGCGCAAAGTAGCAAAAGTCTGTGTAGACTACGGCCAGCGGGTGCAAAACTCCGTATTTGAGTGCCTGCTGGATGCCGCGCAATACACGATGTTCAAAGCAAAATTGACCGAACTGATCGATTCGGAATCGGACAGCCTGCGCTTTTATCAATTGGGAAACCATTACAAAAGCAAAGTCGAGCATGTGGGTCTGCACCCGGATTTTGATCAGGATGGAATCTTGTTTGCTTAGTGCGAGGGGAAGGCAATCATAAAATTCCCGGTTCCTTCGCACCAGAAAATATGGAAAAAACAGGGGCAGAAAGGGTAAAATACAGCCTTGCCTGTCAGCATGAAGATGCAATCCCCATAAAATTTGTTTCATATGCGCAAAAGTGCCCCACTGTTTTGTGCACTTTTGCTGTCGCTCTCCGCAAGGAGAGCGTGGATAGAAATCTTATGGGGCGAATTTTCGTCCAATCCCTCATAGGTCGCTCTCCGCAAGGAGAGCGTGGATAGAAATTCCGATATGGTGCTGTTTGTAAAGCGTACCGCCCGTCGCTCTCCGCAAGGAGAGCGTGGATAGAAATAAAGGGGGCATAACTACATGACAAGTTTAGCTGAGTCGCTCTCCGCAAGGAGAGCGTGGATAGAAATAGAGGGCAGAGTGCTTGACGGAAAAGCCGTGAAGTCGCTCTCCGCAAGGAGAGCGTGGATAGAAATTGCGTTCTTCCTCGGTTGGTATTAAAGAATCCATAGTCGCTCTCCGCAAGGAGAGCGTGGATAGAAATACTACAAAATAGAGGGTCGGGGATTGCACACGCCCGTCGCTCTCCGCAAGGAGAGCGTGGATAGAAATACTTTGTATTTCTTGCCGACCGCTTCAAGCGCTCTTCGTCGCTCTCCGCAAGGAGAGCGTGGATAGAAATGCCGCCATGGGCGGTACATGGTGCGGGCTGCCGCGTCGCTCTCCGCAAGGAGAGCGTGGATAGAAATTTTTGACTTTCTGCCGCGTTTTTGTTTTTGCCAAAAGTCGCTCTCCGCAAGGAGAGCGTGGATAGAAATATATAACTCCGGGGCCGTTGTTTATTAACGACCAGTCGCTCTCCGCAAGGAGAGCGTGGATAGAAATTATCATAAGGGTACATATCGCTAAACGACATACCGTCGCTCTCCGCAAGGAGAGCGTGGATAGAAATATCCGTGATACATTGTGGATAGCTTGCCATGTAGTCGCTCTCCGCAAGGAGAGCGTGGATAGAAATAGCGGTTGCCTGCTGTGCGCCGCTCTGGATGCCGTCGCTCTCCGCAAGGAGAGCGTGGATAGAAATTGCTTATGTGGTGGCAAAGCAACACTACTATCAAGGTCGCTCTCCGCAAGGAGAGCGTGGATAGAAATCATGCGTGGGGGCTTTCAGACTGCCCGAACGCCGTCGCTCTCCGCAAGGAGAGCGTGGATAGAAATTGGCAGGATATCGACGAGCGGGAAACCATTTCCGCGTCGCTCTCCGCAAGGAGAGCGTGGATAGAAATCAAGATTGATGTGGGGTGGTGGTCAGTGGACGTCGTCGCTCTCCGCAAGGAGAGCGTGGATAGAAATCCCTTGCCAAGGTCCGGCACTGTGAGGGGTACGTGTCGCTCTCCGCAAGGAGAGCGTGGATAGAAATCCAGTGGGTGTGGATGCCGCTTGCGTTGCCTGTCGTCGCTCTCCGCAAGGAGAGCGTGGATAGAAATGGCACATGCACATTTACCGATTTTTGGAAGTTGGTCGCTCTCCGCAAGGAGAGCGTGGATAGAAATTTTTAGTCTCAATATTAATGGTCCGTTAAAAGCGTCGCTCTCCGCAAGGAGAGCGTGGATAGAAATATCAAAAATTGTGTTGTCGTACTGATACAGCCCGTCGCTCTCCGCAAGGAGAGCGTGGATAGAAATACCTGCGCACTGTCCACGGTTGCCAACCTGCGCGGGTCGCTCTCCGCAAGGAGAGCGTGGATAGAAATAGGCAAGAATATAGCCAGATTAAACCCCAAAACAGTCGCTCTCCGCAAGGAGAGCGTGGATAGAAATACGGCCTGCGCCAAATTGGCAAGTCTTGCGTCAAGTCGCTCTCCGCAAGGAGAGCGTGGATAGAAATGGCACCGTTAATCCAATCGTGTACTTTGCGGGTGTCGCTCTCCGCAAGGAGAGCGTGGATAGAAATGCGTAAGTATAGCCCTTGCCGTACCCGAAATCCTCGTCGCTCTCCGCAAGGAGAGCGTGGATAGAAATTACCCCACCTTGCCCGCGTTTGCAAGGTCTGCGCCGTCGCTCTCCGCAAGGAGAGCGTGGATAGAAATATCCATGGCGCGGTGCTTGGCGTGGGTAATCTCGTCGCTCTCCGCAAGGAGAGCGTGGATAGAAATCTCCGGGGTCACATTATTGGCGGCCATCAGCTGGGTCGCTCTCCGCAAGGAGAGCGTGGATAGAAATTGCCAACCTCCGCCCTGCTGCGCATTCTCGTTCTGTCGCTCTCCGCAAGGAGAGCGTGGATAGAAATTCAACGATCTGTACGAGAACGGGCTGACGGCCCGCGTCGCTCTCCGCAAGGAGAGCGTGGATAGAAATTCCGTCACACCCGCGGCAGTGACCTGCGCGTGGCGGTCGCTCTCCGCAAGGAGAGCGTGGATAGAAATATTTTAACCCTTGACACACACATCTAAATATGATAGTCGCTCTCCGCAAGGAGAGCGTGGATAGAAATACCTGCGCACTGTCCACGGTTGCCAACCTGCGCGGGTCGCTCTCCGCAAGGAGAGCGTGGATAGAAATGCCGCCGATAACCTCGATGTCAACAGTGGCAAGGTGTCGCTCTCCGCAAGGAGAGCGTGGATAGAAATGCACCACGGCGGCATTGACACCAAGCACCCCACTGGTCGCTCTCCGCAAGGAGAGCGTGGATAGAAATGTGTAGCCTGCGCGGCACAGGGCAATAATATCATCGTCGCTCTCCGCAAGGAGAGCGTGGATAGAAATGATGGACTGCCAAAAATTGATACCCTCAAACTTAGGTCGCTCTCCGCAAGGAGAGCGTGGATAGAAATCCTGCGGTGGTGAGAGATTCCGACCGGCCAGGCGTCGCTCTCCGCAAGGAGAGCGTGGATAGAAATCTCACGGTGAGTAAATCTTGCCGTGAGGAAGTTGTCGCTCTCCGCAAGGAGAGCGTGGATAGAAATATCAATGGTACAAGAACACCTAACCAAGCTGTTAGTCGCTCTCCGCAAGGAGAGCGTGGATAGAAATTCGCCACTCTCGTTACTGCCGGTATTGGTCTGGGTCGCTCTCCGCAAGGAGAGCGTGGATAGAAATGGTCGCAAAAAATGACGTGAGTTGTTACTAAGGTAGTCGCTCTCCGCAAGGAGAGCGTGGATAGAAATAGGTTGACGTTGAAAACAGAGGCGTCCGAATTGTTGTCGCTCTCCGCAAGGAGAGCGTGGATAGAAATAAGAAGACCACGACCCAAGACCTTGACGAAGAACGTCGCTCTCCGCAAGGAGAGCGTGGATAGAAATAACAGCCCCGGCGGCGACGCCTACGCGGGCGTGGTCGCTCTCCGCAAGGAGAGCGTGGATAGAAATCTCGCCCCGTGCAGGGGGAGGCCTCAGGGAGTACCGTCGCTCTCCGCAAGGAGAGCGTGGATAGAAATCCTCCGCGCCGTGCTGCGCGAACGCTGCCAGCCGGGCGTCGCTCTCCGCAAGGAGAGCGTGGATAGAAATCGCCGCCATGAGGACGGCTCACTGCGATTAGATGTCGCTCTCCGCAAGGAGAGCGTGGATAGAAATAGCTGGGCAGCCCGCGCACGGGTTGCCCAGTATGTCGCTCTCCGCAAGGAGAGCGTGGATAGAAATACGCTCAGTGCAATTTCCGCCGCCGTCGTCGCGTTGTCGCTCTCCGCAAGGAGAGCGTGGATAGAAATCGTGATACCTTAATTGATTTTGCTGTTACTTTGGGTCGCTCTCCGCAAGGAGAGCGTGGATAGAAATTGCGGCGACATCGAGGAAGCCGTTCTGCAGCAGGCGTCGCTCTCCGCAAGGAGAGCGTGGATAGAAATGCGTACCCCATTTACTACGACGTGGAGTACGAAAAGTCGCTCTCCGCAAGGAGAGCGTGGATAGAAATTCTATGTATCATAACACAACCCCGGCCGATATGCAGTCGCTCTCCGCAAGGAGAGCGTGGATAGAAATTGGTAGCGGGACGCCTCTACCACAACCTGGTCGTGTCGCTCTCCGCAAGGAGAGTGTGGATAGAAATCAGAACCGAAGCAAAAGCAACCGAAGCCACCGATCGCCGCTCTCCGCAAGGAGAGCGTGGATAGAAATGGCTGGGCATCCCGCGCACGGGTTGCCCAGGATGGGTCGCTCTCCGCAAGGAGAGCGTGGATAGAAATAAACAATGCAGTTCTGAGGTCAGAGGGGCATACGTCGCTCTCCGCAAGGAGAGCGTGGATAGAAATCCCACCAAGCGGGTTGACATTGACGTTGTGAAGGGGTCGCTCTCCGCAAGGAGAGCGTGGATAGAAATGTGTATGGGGCTTTAGCGATAACAAACCTAAAGAAGTCGCTCTCCGCAAGGAGAGCATGGAATGTTTCTCTTTCTGACTGTTCAGGGTGGTTTTGTTCATGCGGATATCCGCTTTAATCTTAAAAATTGCTATAGTAAAAAACTCTCGCATAAAATAATATAAAAATATTATATTATCTACTTGACAAGGTACCCCGGCGGGGTATATAGTGAATATACCCCGCCGGGGTACCTTGCATATGATGGGAGGGTAACATAATGCAGGAAAACGAAAAGAAGGAACCGTGTTGCTGCTGTGCACACAAAACAAAGCATCGCAGTGAAGAAGAGTATAAAAGCCTGGTCCACAGACTGAATCGGATCGAAGGGCAGATTCGGGGCATCCGTGGGATGGTGGAAAACGAAGTGTATTGTCCGGATATTTTGGTGCAGTCGGCGGCGGTAACGGCGGCGATGAACGCGTTCAACCGTGAGCTGCTGGCAAACCATATCCGCACCTGTGTGGCGGATGGTATCCGTGCCGGGAATGACGAAGTTGTGGATGAGCTGCTGAAAACGCTGCAGAAACTGATGAAATAAGCATTGCCTGCACAAAATAGCAGAAGCAGAACATGAAATAAATGCACGAGTGTTTGAGCCAGCAAAAATGCCATGCCAGTGCCCAGTATGATTGTTTTTCTGTTCACAAACCATCGGTAAAAGTTTGTGTAACATTACCAGAGCCATGAATAAATGTCAGTCATTCCCTGTGAGAGGGTGTGGATAGAAATGCCGCATCGGCCTTGGTTGCCCCCAACGTATCGCTCTCCGCAAGGAGAGTGTGGATAGAAATGGTAACCTCAATAATATGTCGAATTGCAGGCTAGCCGCTCACCAAAAGGGGAGTGAGGATAGGGCAACACCGCACAATTCCCGCCTTGCGGCTTAAGCACCGCTCCGGCAGCTG
>ERZ826220.2653-NODE-2653-length-14930-cov-41.437714_pt1 | contig 14930 bp, 10 predicted proteins | sample MGYA00519927_ERZ826220 | MGnify/ENA primary metagenome ERZ826220 (study PRJEB31778, sample SAMEA3449225) | human gut metagenome | biome: human gut; feature: human-associated habitat; material: faeces | place: United Kingdom | collected 2010/2012 ...
CCTGCAGGACGGCCCGACGCTCAACGGCTTCAGCTTCTCGCCGCGCACCGGCTTCCTCATGCCGTCCGACGGCTCGGATGCGCTGTATCTGGCGAGCGTGGACGCGCTGAAGTAAACCCCGTTATAAAAAACTGTCATGAGCGGATGTGCAAAGTTTGTACATCCGCTCTTGATTTTTTGCGCCGGATTGGGTATCATACTCGTGCGCTATATCCCGCCCGGAGCGGGAACAGCAGCTTAGGAGGTATAAAAAATGAACAACAGCAATGGTAAGACCCGGCGTCTGGCTGGGCTTGCACTCTTCACCGCCATCGTCGTCGTGCTGCAGCTGCTCGGCAGCTTCATCAAGGTCGGCCCGTTTGCCGTGTCGCTCGTGCTGATCCCGATCGTGGTCGGCGCGGCCGTTTACGGCGTGAAAGCCGGCGCCTGGCTCGGCTTCGTGTTTGGCGTCGTCGTCACGATCGCCGTCGTCACCGGCGCAGATGCCGGCGGCTACATCATGTTTTCCGCGCGTCCGGTCATGACCGTGATCGTCTGCCTGCTCAAGGGCACCGCAGCCGGTTATGTCGCGGGCCTTGTCTATCGCGCCATCAGCAAAAAGAATTCTCTCGCCGGCGTGATCGTCGCGGCCGCTGCCGCGCCGGTCGTCAATACCGGCCTGTTCGTGCTCGCCATGCTGCTGTTCTACCAGCCGCAGCTTCAGGCGTGGGCGGGTGACACCGCTGTGGCGACCTATATCGTCACGGGTCTCGTGGGCGTGAACTTCCTGCTCGAGCTGGGCGTGAACCTCGTCCTGAGCCCGACCATTACCCGGCTGATCGCAGCCGGCAAGAAGGGTCCGGTGGACTGATATGCTTCTGGCTCTGGACGTTGGCAATACAAACATTGTGATCGGTTTTCTCGATGCGTCGGGCATCCGCAACATTGCCCGTCTGGAGACCGACCGTGATAAGACCGCGCACGAGTATGCGATCTCGCTGCGGCAGGTGATCGAGTTTTCCGGCATCGCGCCGGAGGATGTCGACGGGGCGATCCTGTCGTCCGTCGTGCCGCCGATCAACGGCGCGCTCGTTGCCGCCGTGCGCATGATCACGGGCATCCGCCCGCTCGTCGTCGGCCCCGGCATGAAAACGGGGCTGAACATCGCGCTCGACAATCCCGCCACCATGGGCAGCGACCTTGTGGTCGGTGCGGCCGCGGCGCTTGCGATGCACGCGCCTCCGCTCATTATCATCGATATGGGCACGGCCACCACCATGACGGTCATCGACCGTGAGGCGCGTGTCCTCGGCGGCGCGATCATTCCCGGCGTGGGCATCTCGCTCGAGGCGCTCGCAAGCGGTACGTCGCAGCTGCCGCGCATCTCGCTCGACGCGCCGAAAAAGTGCATCTGCTCGGAAACGGTCGAGGCAATGCGCTCCGGCAGCGTCTACGGCACGGCCGCCATGCTCGACGGTATGATCGAGCGCATGGAGGATGAGCTCGGCGAGCCCGCCGCCGTCATCGCGACCGGCGGCCTCGGCGGCATCGTCATCCCGCACTGCCGGCGCGAGGTCATCTATGAAAAGAACCTGCTGCTCAACGGGCTGTGGGAACTGTACCAGAAAAATAAGCGCAAGCGCTGAGCGCGCGCATCGACGCATCGGCGTCACGGAGGCAGCTCCGTGACGCCGATGTTTTTTAGCCCGCGCGCCCGGTGCCGATTCGCATTATGTAAACCGGTTTCCGAAGCCTGCGTCGAACCCTGTCGAACGTGATCACCTAGCCGACAAATGCGGGCAGGATATGAATTCTTAGCATATCTTAGCGCACAATTTGCGTGAATTTCGCGCGTAAGGCAAGAGAAAAGCGCGCAGAGACAAGCGAACCAGCACGAAGAGCCGCCCGAAAGGGCGGCTCTTCGTGCTGTGTATATCCGCTTTTTCGGCGCGATCGCCGCGCGTCTTACGCGGGGTTGACGTGCACGGTGCAGTGCTTGACGTCCGGGAAATCGTGCTCGAGCTCATGGTGCACGCGCTCTGCGATGGCGTGCGCGTCGCGCAGCGGCAGCGCACCGTCGACCGCGATCTCGGCATCGACATACGTCCGGCTGCCGAACAGCCGCGTCTTGAGATCATCCACGCGCACGACACCGGGGGTGCGCAGCATCGTCCGGCGCATGGCGGCGACGGTGTCGGTGTCAGCCGCGCGGTCGACGAGACGGTCGATGCTCTCGCGGAAGATGCCGAAGGCCACCTTGAAGATGAACAGGCAGATGACGATCGACGCGATGGGGTCGAGGATCGGCAGGCCGAGCCGCGCGCCGAGTACGCCCGCAAAGCTGCCGATGGACGACAGCGCATCCGAGCGGTGATGCCATGCCTCGGCCTTGAGCGACACGGAGCGGATGCGCTTGGCGGCTGCGATCGTGTACCAGTACAGCGTCTCCTTGACGACGATGGACACGACCGCCGCGATGAGCGCGAGCATGCCGGGGGCGGCGAGCGTTTCGCCGTGGATGATTTTCGTGATGCCTGTGTAGCCGATGGCAGCGCCGACGAGCACGAGAATATTGCCGAGCAGGATCGAGGCGATGCACTCGAGCTTTTCGTGCCCGTAGGGATGGCTGGCGTCGGCCGCCTTGTTGGAAAAGATTGCGCCGATCATCACGATCAGCGAGCCGAGGATGTCAGACGCCGAGTGCACGGCGTCGGCCACTATGGCCGACGAGTGCGCCACAATGCCGGCGACGAGCTTGAACACCGTCAGCGCGGCGTTGCAGACGATGCCGACGGTGGATACCTGCATGGTCACGCGCTTGGCATCATCGGGTGCGGAAGCGGTTTCACGCATGAAAAAAGACTCCCTTCTGAATAAAAAAGCGCCTGCGGGGCATGAAGTCCCACAGACGCGGTGATCTCTGTCTGCTGCGGCGCGGACGCCGCCCGGCCGTTTCCGGCCTGTCATTAGACGCGAGTATAGCACGGGCGTGGCCCGCCGTCAAGCGGTAGTTTTGTTTTTTCACCGGTGCAGCCAGTGCACACCGGCGCGGCGGAGCTTTGCCCCCAGGATGAGCGCGATCTGCACCGGAACGCCGACGAAGAACACGGCCCAGATGTTATATTCTAGGTACTGGAAATAAAACGCGGTGATCATGCTCCATACGAACAGTGACGCGAACACGCACTGCAGCACCGCCTCACCCTTCCAGTGGCGGGAGAAAAGAAACGCCACGGCGAACGACACCGGCACCGCCCACACGAACGCCATCCAGTACATCTTGCCGATGCTGAACTGCGAGTACAAAAACACGACGACCGCAACGACCCACACCATCGTCACCCACATGGCGGCGATGAGCATTTTCTGCATCAGGTATGCGTCGCGCTTTTTCTCATGGCCGGCCGCCTCGGCGAGCGCGCTGGCAACGCCGTCCTCGGTCAGCAGATCGTCCACGCGCAGCCCGTAGAGGTCGGCGATGGTCTTGAGCATGACGACATCGGGCAGGGAGTCGCCCCGCTCCCACTTGGACACGGCCTTGTCAGAGTAATTGAAGCGCGCGGCGAACTCGGCCTGCGTCAGATTTTCTTCTTTTCTCAGCTCGGCTAAATTGGCGGCGAGCGCGCCTCTCACATCTTCCATGGTATGAGTATACCACAGCGCGTGCCACACCGCAAGTCCGGCAAAAATCCCAGATACAGGGATTCTCCTGCCGGTAGAATCGGCTTCTCTCAACATTTCTACCGGTCGAAAGCGGGGAGGATGCGTTTTCAAACCGCTTGCCGTATAATGAAAACAAGAAAAAACCGGGATTTCCCCGACGATGTGCACGCCGGGGCTGCCCGCAAGGAGTATGAGATCTATGCGCAAACAACATTTCCGTCTTCCGCCATGGCGGCGCAAGCCGACGGCGGACGAGGCCGCGCCGGACATCGCCGACAGCGAACTGGTGCCCTCCGAGAGCGCCGCGCAGCCGACGCGCCGCAAGCACGGCAAGCGCACCTATGTCATCGGCGGCGTGCTGCTGGCACTGGCGATCGCAGCGGCGGTGGCGCTGCCGGGCGCGGTCGATACCGACGACGGCGCCGGCGGGGCGAGCACCACGCTCGCGCGGCCGGACGGCGATCCCTCCGGTCAGAGCGCCGAGGACAACATTTATATTACGACCGGCGTCATGGATCAGGAGACCTACCGCTCCGAGACCGTCGGGCAGACGAAGGCGAAGGTCGGCTTCATTGACTATAACCAGAACGTGCACAATGTGCGCGTCGTGACGAGTGACAGCGTCTTCACCGAGGCCATCAGTACGAGCATGTTCGTCAAGCTCGGCGAGCAGAAATATTTTAAGGACGGTGCGATCCTCGTGCGCAAGGCGAGCTCCGTCTCCGCCGACAGCGCGACGTGGAGCGACCAGATCGTGGCCATCTCGCAGCAGGACTATCAGGATGCCTACGGGCAGGATCCGCGCAACCTCAGCAACTACGTCATCAGTCGGGACACGGTGCAAAACCCGACCATGACCGCCAATGACGACGGCACGTACACCCTCGCCTTTGACCTCGAACCCACGGGCGCGAGCGCATACTATAAGCATCAGGTGCGCACATACAGCGGCGCGTCGAAAAACCCCGAGTTTACGGCTGTGCACATGGTCTGGACGATCGACGCCAACTGGGATCTGCTGCAGATGGACACCGTGGAGAGCTATTCCGTGTCCATGTCCGGCCTCGGCAGCCTCAGCTGCACGAGCACGCTCACGGAGACGTTCACGGACTTCGGCGCCGTGACCGACGACCAGACGGAGTTTCAGCACTATCTCGCCACCCAGTACGACCCCAACAACCTCGGCAAGCTCTCCGACGGCGGGCAGGACACGCAGGCCATGGTGCGCGACTTTTTCCGCCGCACCCCGAACTACAGCATCACCGTCAGCGCAAACGGCCAGTCCTACGGCCTGACGGCACATATGGATATTGATCAGACCACCTTCCAGCTGCGCGGCAATGTCGCGGGCGTCGACCTCTTCGCCGCCTACAGCAACGAGCGGGTGTACATCGCCTTCGGCAGCCAGAAGATCGCCCTGCGCGCGAGCGACACGCTCGATGCGGCGCGCACGGTGGCGGGCTATCTCGGCGTGCAGATCCCGGACATCTCGCTTGATTCCGCCGGTATGGCTGCGCTGACGAAAAACGTCACCATGCAGGAGACTGCCAACGGCATGAACATCCGCCTCAACGACCCGATGATCTCCGGCACGGTGCAGTTGACCGATCCCGACGCGCTGCGCCTGACGCGCGCAGACGTGTCGCTCAACCTCGGCGGTGCGTGCATGCGCATCGCGGCCACGCCGTACTACGGCGGCTTCCGGGTGCAGTCGCTCGACGGCTACACCGATCTGACCGGCGCGCTGAGTCTCGTCAGCCCCCTCATGGATGCGGCCACGGCCAGGACCGCGACCTTCGACGTCGCGCTCAGCGGCCCGATGCGTCTCAGCGGTACGGCCACGGTGACCCGCACCTCCGGCGGCTATGACGCCGCGCTCACCACCTCGGTCGACGGCGTGACCGTCACGGCCGAGTACATCGGCGGCACGGTCTACGTCTCCGCCGGCAACATCCACGTCAGCGGCACGGGCAGCGAGATCAAAGACCTCGTCGCGTGGGCGGGCAAGCTCGCCGGTGCGAGCGGAGCGGACGCCGCGGGCAGCGCTTATGCGCAGTTTTTCCGCGAGCTCACGCCGCAGTCCGCCGTTGACAGCATCCGCGGCCTGACGTGGTCGAACAATGCCCTGCACGCGCAGCTGAACATCGCGGGCACGGATGTGTCCGCCGCCCTCTCGGCCGACAGCGTAAGCGTTACGGCTGCGGGCTGGACGGTGCGCGTGACGGTCACCTCGACGTCCGGCAGTGCCGCCGCCATCAGCCCCACGAGCGGAAATTATGTCACGCTCTCGCAGCTGCAGCCCTTCGCCCCCGTGCTCGAGCGCTATGTCGGCGCGCAGGCCATGGGCATGGACGCGACGGTGAGCGTCAACGGCTACAGCATGGATACCGACGTCGTGCTCTCGTTCGGCAAGCCCGTCGCGGCGCGCGCCGTGTCGCAGATCCTCGGCCGCGACCTGACCGTCACCTTCTGGAACGACCGCGTGTACATCGACTACGGCTGGCACCACGTCACGGCGTCGATGGATTCGCTCGAGCGTGCGCTCTATGCCGTGCTCACCGTCACGCCGGGCGTCGACCGCCAGACGGTGCAAAACGCCATCGAGGCGTACACCTACTTCTTCGAGCACCTGTCGTTTGCGAGCGTTGTCGGCGCGATCTCGGACTTCGGCTATGCCGACGGTGCGCTGAACATTACGGCGAACATCGCGGCCTCGCCGCTGTACATCTCGCTCACGCCGAGCCGGATCACGCTGCGCACGCAGGTCGATGCGGCCAACCTCACCGTCACGGCGACGCCGGGCAGCGCCTATGCCGCCGCGCCGGATCTTGCGCCGCAGGGCGGCAGCTACCGCAACCTCGACGATTTCCTCGCCCTGTTCCCGAGCTGGTAAGCCCGGGCAGTACAACCCTGAGATTTGAACACAGACAGAAAGCGCCCCCGAACCGTTTTGGGTTCGGGGGCGCTTGTGCATCCCTCTGCCATCCATGCCGCGCGTCAGCACGCGCTCTGCTTCTGCCGCAGACTCAGGCAGTCGGCGATCATGGCGATGAACTCTGAATTCGTCGGCTTGCCCTTGATGTTCGAGACTGTGTAGCCGAAAAACTTCTGCAGCGTCTCCAGATCGCCGCAATCCCACGCGACCTCGATCGCGTGGCGTATCGCACGCTCAACGCGCGAGGGCGTGGTGTTGAATTTGCGCGCGACCTCGGGGTAGAGCACCTTGGTCACGGAATTGATGACGTCCATATCGTCGATGGCCAGCATGATCGCCTCGCGCAGGTACTGGTAGCCCTTGATGTGCGCCGGGACGCCGATCTCGTGGATGACGTCGGTGACGACGCTCTCGAGCGTGGGCGCGGGCTCGGGTGCGTCAAGCTGCGCGCACAGGCTGCCGGTGCGGCGGCGCGGACGCGCGGTCTGCCGGATGCGGTACACGAGCAGCGGCGGGTCGACCGGCTTTTGCATGAAGTACATCGTGCCGAGATCGGCACACTCCATGAGTACCTCGTCATTGTAGATCGCGGATGTAACGATCACGCGCGGCGGCTTCTTCTTGGCCTGCAGCCGCGCCAGCAGCGACATACCGTCGACGCTTGCCAGCACGAGGTCGAGCACCACCACGTCGGGCTGAAATTCGTCGACGAGCGCCTCTGCGCGCAGCCCGTTGTCCGTCTGCGCGACCAGCTCCATGTCTGCCTCCCGGGCGATGGCCTTGGCATAGGCTGCGCGGTATTCCTCACTGGGCTCTGCCACCAGTACACTGATTTTTGTTTCCATAACCTTCTCCTCTGCAAAATTTCGGGCTTGCGGTCAGCTGTCTGATGAACCGCTCGTTTTCCCTGTCTTGCGCGGATATTTTACCATGTTTGGGATGCTGGAATCGTGTGGTTCTTGGCGAATGACCCTAAGTTTCCGTTGACATAATCTGATACACTTCGTCGAAAAGCACAAAGATTCGGAAAAATCCATTTTTTCTCGCCCGCCTTCGACAGGTGGAACGTGTCGAGCGGGTTCCGGAATTATGTAAACTTATTTTTCGACGTGCGCCGCGTTCCCCTGACGAAAGCCGCCTGTGTGCGCGGCGCTCAGTCCTCGTCGCCGTGCTTGTGTTCGTGCTTTGCCTCGTGCGCGGCGTGGCGCTCTAGGCGCTCGGCCTTGTGCTCGGCGTGGCGCTGCATCTTGCGCGCGAGATCCTCGGCGTGCTTTTGCGCGCGCTCGGCGGAGTGCTCCGCGTGGCGGCGGGCACGCTCGGCCGCACGCTGCGCCTTTTTGGCCAGCTCTGCCGCCTGCCGCTGCTCGCGCGCGACCTGCGCCTCCGCCTGGCGGCGCAGGCGCTCCTCAAGCTGCCGCTCGTGGCGCAGCTGCTGCTCGGTGGCATGCTGCTCGTGCCGCTCCTGATGCGCGGCGGCGTGCTGCTCGTGCCGCTCAAGCAGCTCGGCCTGATGCTGGGCGCGGCGCTCTCCGCGTTCGGCGCGCTCGCGCTCGATGCGTGCGCGCAGCTGCTGCCGGCGGGCGTCGATGCGCGCGGCGCTCGAGGGGTGGTTGGCGTGGAAATCGTGGTCGAGGTGGTCGCGGCGCTCGCGCACGTGCTCGACCAGCTCGGGATAGTCCTGCTCGACGCGGTCGATGAGGCTGTCGCGCTCGACCTCGAGGTCGGTGAACACGTCGTCCTCGGAGTTTTCGAGCAGCGCGGCCAGCTCGTCCGTGTGTCCCTCGAGATGCAGCAGCACCTCGTCGGCGTCAATGCTGCCGAAGTGGAAGTCCTCGTTGAGGAAGTGCTCGAGCATGATGCGGCGCTCGGTGACGTCCTCGGTCGCGCGCATACGCGCGAGCATGAGCTGGACGTTGCGCTCGATCTGCACCTCCGCGTCCGCACCATAGAGCCACTCAAGCTCCTGCAGCTGGCGGATGTCGTCCATATTGCCGGGGATCTGCTGATACGAGCTGCCGGGGTCGAGCGTCACACCGGCATCGCGCAGCGCGCCGCGGATCGTGCGGCGCACGGCGCCGGTCTCGATGAGCTCGCCGGCCTCAAAGTGGCGCAGCTGGTCATTGACCTCGCCGATGTGCTCGGTCAGATAAAAGCGCACGCCCTGCGCGCGCAGCTTGCGGTTGAGCGCGACGAGCCGGTCGCACGCCGTGATGTCCACGCTCACGATGGCGCTGCCGTCGACGATGACGGCCTGCGTGTCGGGCTGCACCGCGCCCTCAATGTCCTCCTGAAAGCGGCGGATGTTTGCAAAGAACAGGCTGCCGCTGAAGCGGTAGAGCACGATGTGCGGCAGCGGCTGCACCCCGCTGACGCGGTCGATCGGGAAGAAGCCGGACTTGCCCGGCAGTGTGCCGAGGAAGGTGCGCTGCGGCGCTGCGGCGCGCATGAGCACGTCGACAAACGACAGCACCATGCCCACGAGCACGCCCTTGATCGCACCGAGCAGCAGCACGCCCAGAAACGCCCCGGCGAAGATGCCGAGCTCCACGCGGTTGACGCGCCAGAGCCGCCGCGCGATGCCGAACTCCGTCGCCCCGATGAGCGCGTTGACGACGATGGCCGTCAGCACCGGCACGGGCAGAAAGCGGATGAGCGGCGTGGCGAAGAGCAGCACGAGCAGCATGGTCACGCTCGCCGTGACGGATACGAGCTGCGTTTTCCCGCCGTTGCGCTCGTTGACCGCCGTGCGCGACACGCTGCCCGACACGACGCAGCAGCCGACGAGCCCGGCGGCGACGTTGCACACGGCGTAGGTTGCGATCTCGCGGCGGCCGTTGAGCCGGTAGCCGTTTTTCTGCGCCGTGCCGGACGAGGCCAGCAGCGTCTCGGCCAGGATCACGGCTGCGACCGGCAGCGTCGCTACAAGTGCCTTGGTAAATGGCAGCGCCGTGAGATCCGGCAGCAAGAGCTTCGGCAATCCGCGCGGCACGGCGGCCAGCAGCGCCACGCCCCATGCATCCAGCGGCGCAAATGCGCCGAGCAGCCCGCCGAGCACCATCATCACCAGCACCCACGGCACCTTCGGCCACTTGCGCGGCGCGAGCAGCAGGATCGCAAGCGTCGCAAAGCCGAGCGCGGCGGTCGGCAGGTTGACGGCCTTTGCCGCGTCAAAAATATGCCCCAGCAGCTCGAACAGCTCACCCGTGCCCGTGCCCGAGCCGAGCAGCTTCGGCACCTGCATGAGGATGATCTCGCAGCAGACGCCGCTGATGAACCCGCCCATGACGGGCTCGGAGATGTAGTCCACGGCCCTGTCCGCGCGCACGAGCGCGAACACTGCCAGCCACAGCGCGACGTAGAGCGTCAGTACCGGCACGATGCGCATGGCCTCCGCGCCGCCGGGCGTGACGCCGAGCGAGGCGAGCACCGCACCGACCATGGCGGCGGGCGCAGCATCCACGCCGAAGATGAATTCCCGCGTCGTGCTGAGCATCGCAAAGAGCAGGATCGGGATCAGCGACCCGTACAGGCCGTAGACCGGCGGCAGACCCGCCAGCTGGGCATAACCCATGGAGATCGGGATGGACAGCAGCGCAATGAGCACGCCGGAAAACACATCCGGCCCGAGCTGCTGCCGGTCATAGCCCCGCAGGGAGGCAAACAGCGGTTGTGAGAGCGCTTTCATAACATCACCTGAATTATATAAGGTATAGGATCCCCACTCAGGTGAGCAGGGTGTCGAGTCCGGCGTCGAGCCGGGCGTTGCGCTTCGGGCGCGGACGGTCGATGATCCGGCCGCGTGCGACGACCATGTCGAGCGTGCGCAGTGCGCGCAGATCCGCGAGCGGGTTTTCGCTCGTGACGAGCATATCGGCGCACAGACCGGGGCGGAGCGTGCCGGTCACGTCGCCGAGCCCTGCCATGCGTGCGCTCTGACCGGTGGCGCAGTAGAGCGTGCAGGCGTTGGAAGCGCCGGCATATTCGTGGAAATAGCACAGCTCGCGCCAGAAATCGTACTGCGCGACCCACTGGCAGCTCGTGTCGTTGCCGAGCACGACGGGGATGCCGTGCTCGAGCGCGGCCTTCGCGCAGGCGATCATGCCGTCAAAGACGACGCGGCCGTTGAACTGCTCGTCCTCGGTCAGGTGCGTGACCGCGCGGTCAAAGCGCGCATATGGCAGCGCGGGCGAGAACGTCGCGCACAAAAATGCGCCCCGCTCCTCAAACAGCCGCAGGATCTCGTCGTCCGGCTTTGCGCCGTGCTCGATGGAGTCGACGCCGTTTTGCAGCGCGATGCGCACACCCTCCGTGGACTCGGTGTGCGCCGCCACGGTGTAGCCGAGCGCGTGCGCGCGCTCGCACACGGCGCGCACCATCTCAGCCGGCATTTTCACCTCGCCGGGCATACCGCACTCGGTCGCGTCCATGACGCCGCCGGTGATCATGAGCTTGACGAGGTCCGCGCCCTGCGCGTGCACGGCGTCGACCTGTGCGAGCGCCTCGTCAACGGTCCTGGCCGCGATGGCGACCGAGCCCGCCATGTGCCCGCCGGGGACGGAGATGCCCTCGTTTGCCGCGAGCACGCGCGGTCCGATGCGGCGTCCGGTGCGGATCTCGTCGCGCAGGCGCGTGTCGAACGTGTCCAGCCCGCCGACGGTGCGGATCGTCGTCACGCCGCCGAGCAGCTCGGTGCGCGCAAAGGAGCACACCATGCGGTAGGCCACCGCGCGCGAGACGGGGTTTGAAAGGATGCGGCGCACGAGCGTTTCCAGATCGCGCTGCTTTTTCTGGATCTTGCCGTTTCCGGCCAGATGGACGTGCATATTGATCAGACCCGGCAGCAGGTAGCGCTCGTGCAGGTCGATGCGCTTGTATCCGGCGGGAGCTGTCCCGGCGGGCACGATGTCCGTGATCGTCTCGCCGTCCGTGAGCACGCACAGCCCCGGCTGCACGCGCATATCCTGTGTGCCGTCGATCAGATTGGCGTTATCAAAGGCGTATTTCATCGCAGTTCTCTCTTTCCGGACGGGCGCGCTGCGCCGGTCAAAGTGCATAAAAAGGTGGTTTCGTGTTTGGCCAGGCTGCCCGATGCACCGTCACGCCAGCGTGGCCGTGAAGCAGTGCCACTCCTCAAGGCTGTCGTGCGCCGTGACCGTGAAGCCCGCGCGCTCGATGGCGGCGCGCACCTCGTCCTCGCGCCCGTCGATGATGCCCGAGCAGATGAACGTGCCGCCCGGGGCGAGAAACGCCGGGGCGTGCGCGGCCAGCGGGATGATGACGTCGGACACGATGTTTGCCAGCACGAGATCATACCCCGTGCCGAGATCCCGGCGCAGTCCGGCGTCGGCGAGGATGTCGCCCGCGCAGACGGTGAACCGGTCGTCATAAAAGCCGTTGAGCGCGGCGTTGCCCGCCGCGACCTCGGGCGCTTTGGGGTCGATGTCGCAGCCGGTGACGTGCGCGCAGCCGAGCAGCAGCGCCCCGATGCCGAGGATGCCGCTGCCGCAGCCGAGGTCGAGCGCGGTCTTGCCCGCGCCGGCGTACTGCTCGAGCGCGGCGAGGCACATGCGCGTTGTGGGGTGGCTGCCCGTGCCGAAGATGAGCCCCGGATCGAGCCGCAGCGCGATGCGGCCGTCCGCGGGAGCATCGAGCCATTCGGGCACGACGACGAGCTTTTCGCCGACGGCGATCGGCTGATAGTACTGCCGCCAGTTGTTTTCCCAGTCGCTGTCGCGCACGGTCGCGGTCGTCAGCTCGCGGCCGAGGCCGGCGCGGATGGACGCAAGCTGCGCGCGGCCGTCGTCATCGTCCGAGAGGTAGAACTTGATGCGCGACACGCCGCGAAACTGCGCCTCGAGCGCGTCGTCCACATAGTCCCAATACTGGTGGTTGTGCTCGAGAAATTCCTGAAAATCCGCCTCGTCCTCCACGACCATGCCGCCGGCGCCCAGCTCGGCCAGCTGTGCGCAGACGTCGTCGATCTCATCGCTGCGGGTGGGGACGGACACTTCGATCCATTGCATATGCGGTGCTCCTTTGTGCGTGATTTGCCGCCCCGCGCAGGGCGGCAGGCGCGTATTATTATATGGTATTTTCTTATTATACCGCGCGGCGCGGCGCTTGAAAAGTGGGCGCGGCGGCTTTTTGAACATTTTTTGGCATGCGGGCAAAAAACGGCCCGTTCGAGCGGAGCGTACATCGGCCGGCGGCCGCAAGAATATTCGCACGAATGCATATTTTGCTGCCGCTTACAGGCGACGCGGTGCGGGAAGCTACGTATAAACACCTCATTTTGTGAATATCACGGAAAGAATATGAATTTTTCGGCGAATTTTATGCAGATGGAGAGTTGACATTTGCGCGAAAAAGGTGAATAATATGCACATCTTATGAATGAATAATCAATGGAGGCAACCATTATGAAAAAAGAAGATATCAAAAAAGTCGTCCTTGCTTACTCCGGCGGTCTGGATACGTCCATCATCATCCCGTGGCTGAAGGAAAACTACAATAACTGTGAAGTCATCGCCGTGTCGGGCAACGTCGGTCAGGCCGACGAGCTCGACGGTCTGGAGGAAAAGGCCATCAAGACCGGCGCGTCGAAGCTCTACGTGCTCGACCTGACGGACGAATATGTCGACGATTACATCATCCCGACCATGCAGGCCGGCGCCTTGTACGAGGAGTACCTGCTCGGCACGAGCCATGCGCGCCCGTGCATCGCCAAGGGCCTCGTCGAGATCGCCCAGAAGGAGGGCGCGGACGCCATCGCCCACGGCTGCACCGGCAAGGGCAACGATCAGGTGCGTTTTGAGCTGGCCATCAAGCACTTCGCGCCCGATATGCCCATCATCGCCCCGTGGCGTGAGTGGGACATCCAGTCGCGTGAGGAGGAGATCGCCTACGCCGAGGCGCACAACGTGCCCCTGAAAATCAACCGCGAGACCAACTACTCCAAGGACAAGAACCTCTGGCACCTGAGCCACGAGGGTCTCGACCTCGAGGATCCGGGCAACGAGCCGCAGTATGAGAAGCCGGGCTTCCTCGAGCTGGGCGTGAGCCCGATCGACGCACCCGACGCCCCGACCTATGTCACGCTCGACTTTGAGCAGGGCAAGCCCGTCGCGCTCGACGGCAAGCAGATGAGCGCCAAGGACATCATCCTCAAGCTCAACGAGCTCGGCGGCGCCAACGGCATCGGCATTCTGGACATTGTGGAGAACCGGCTCGTCGGCATGAAGTGCCGCGGCGTGTATGAGACGCCGGGCGGCACGATCCTCTACAAGGCGCACAGCGTGCTCGAGACGCTCTGTCTCGACAAGATGACCATGCACGAAAAGCAGAAGCTCGCCGTGACCTTCGGCGAACTGGTGTACAACGGCCAGTGGTTCACGCCGCTGCGCGAGGCGCTCAGCGCGTTCGTGACCAAGACGCAGGAGCACGTCACCGGCACGGTGCGGCTCAAGCTCTACAAGGGCAACATCATCAATGCCGGCGTCTGGAGCCCGTACTCCCTGTACTCTGAGGAGATCGCCACCTTCGGTGCGAGCGACTACAATCAGGCGGACGCCGCCGGCTTCATCCAGCTCTACGGCCTGCCGATCGCCGTGCAGGCAAAGGTTGACGGCAAGAGCATGTAAGCGGCGCGAGCCGCAGCTTTTCCACAGAGAACCCAGCGAAGCGGTTCTCTGTGGAGACAACGCATGAAGGGAGACCATCACCATGGCAAAAATGTGGGCGGGCCGCACGGCCGGCGTGACCGATCCGGTCGCGGACGATTTCAACTCCTCCATCCGCTTCGACAGCCGGATGTACCGTGAAGACATCACGGGCAGCATGGCGCACGCGGCGATGCTCGGCGCGCAGCACATCCTGCCTTCTGCGGACGCCGATGCGATCATCGACGCGCTGCAGGGCATCCTCGACGATCTGGACAGCGGTGCGCTGACGTTCGACCCCGCGTGCGAGGATATCCATATGTTTGTCGAGCAGGTGCTCACCGCGCGCATCGGCGACCTCGGCAAGAAGCTGCACACCGCCCGCTCGCGCAACGATCAGGTCGCGCTCGACCTGCGCATGTACCTGCGCCGTGAGACACAGGAGATCATCGCGCTCACGAAGGACGTGCTCGCGGCGCTCGTGGAGCAGGCCGAGGCGCACAAGGGCGACATTCTGCCCGGCTATACGCACCTGCAGCGCGCGCAGCCGATCACCTTCGGCCACCACCTGATGGCCTATGCCATGATGCTCCTGCGCGACATCGACCGTATGCAGGACGCGGTCAGGCGCATGAACGTCTCGCCCATCGGCTGCTGCGCCCTCGCCGGCACGACGTATGACACCGACCGGTTCT
>ERZ826220.2667-NODE-2667-length-14883-cov-19.345832_pt1 | contig 14883 bp, 12 predicted proteins | sample MGYA00519927_ERZ826220 | MGnify/ENA primary metagenome ERZ826220 (study PRJEB31778, sample SAMEA3449225) | human gut metagenome | biome: human gut; feature: human-associated habitat; material: faeces | place: United Kingdom | collected 2010/2012 ...
GTGTCTCCTGCTGTGGTTCAGATTTAATTTGTCTTTTACAACTCTGAAAGTTATGGCCTGCATCTTTTCTCATTGTAAGACGCGTCATATAGCTTTACTTCTGCTCCAAGTAGCGGGATTCTGTGACAATGAGGATACTTGTTCCAATGAAATTCCGCGCTGTTAGCGCCTTTGGCTAACTTGCACAAAAAATTTTTATTGAAATGACTTTTTTGAGGGGGGGTAATTTCTCCAAATCCATCCTCAAAAGAGTCTACGCACTTCGCAGGTCGTCCCACCTCCCGTTCCACGTTCTGCGTTCCACCCTCAAAACCCTTATTTTCTTGATAGAAAAAAGAACGTAGATCATGATCTGCGTGACGGCGGCGCTGAATATGGACATCCGACCCGGACGTTCGAGTGCAGAGTGCGCGCTGCGCCGCTTTCCCTGCGGGCCGCGCAGAAGCTCGTAAAGGCGGAATGATCTGCTCTTTACAGGGCCGCGGAGCACGCTTACAGGCTGAAAAGCAAAAATAGAGAGTTCTGTCACAGGACAGACCTCTCTATTTTTTGTTATTCCCTCTCGGAGAGCAAAGCCATCAGATTTGTGCGGCCCACAGCCTGCACCGACAGGGCGCGGCCGATGAGACAGCCAGTGAGGCACAGTAGCGCCTGCTCTAAGAAGAACGAGGCGCCCCTCTGCTTCTGTGAGGCGCACAGACCCCACATGACGGCAAATTCCATCCGCTTGACCATGAGCCGCGAGATGAGAAAGCCCATCAGACCTACCATCAGGAACAAGGCAGGGAAGAGAGTGCGGCTGAACGTAATGTAGCGCCTGAGCGCGCTCGCGGTCTCGGTAAAGCTCTGATCCAGCAGGAGCAGCGTGGGCCCGCCACGGCGCGGAGCAGCCCCATGTCAAAATGGTGGCTGATGTCCTTCAGGGCGTCCACCTTCTGGTATTACGTCTGATAGTAGGTTACATTCCGAAGCGCAAGCGTACTCATAGCCGTCTCTCCTCACATGCCGCAGCACGATATGGGGCGCATTGCGGCGACACTCGCTCATTTCACGGTTTTGGCAAAAATATCCACTATCTACATTATGCAGGAGGCCAGAGGCAGGCGAAGGTGCTGGTACGGCGGCCAAGTTTCCGCCGCGCCAGGGGTACTGGAAGCAGAGCGCGTCAGAATCGATAAAAGGGAGGGGATGACCGATGGCCATCCCCTCCCCGGCGCTTCCGCGCCTGTGAAAATAATAGAGATGAGGCTTAATGATATTTTTCCGGATGATAGCCGAGGTCCTGACTGTACACATCGATCCTGCGGTTGGCCAGACGGCTGTTTGTCGGGTGGAAGTACTTCCTGCGGCTATCAGCCAGGTCAATGTCAGCATATACGATAGCTTCCTCTTCATCGCTTGCTGGACCGGCAAGCGGTGCACCCCACTGGTTGGCGACCATGCTTTGCCCAGCGAAGCGCGTGCCGTTGCATTCACCTACCGCATCGCAGCAAGCGACAAAAACATGGTTGGACAGCGCATTTGCCATACATAAAACACCTGCCATCGTTGCGTAAGGGTCCGGAAGCCGACGGCTTTCCTTGACGTGGTATGCGTTGAACATCGTGCAGATAATATCTGCGCCCTGAAGTGCACAGATGCGGAAGCACTCCGGATAATAGGCATCCAGACAAATCAGCAGCGCGATCCGGCCGATAGGAGTATGGAAGACAGGGATTCCAAGGTTTCCCGGCTCGGCCCAGTAGACCTCGTCTTCGCACGGGTGGAGTTTGCGGAACTTGCCGACCAGACCATCCGGCCCTGCCAAGACCGCGGTATTATAGAGGTCCGCTCCATCCCGTTCAACAAAGGAACCGGTGATATAAACACCATGCTCGCGTGCTTTTTTCAAAAGAAACTGCGAAGTCCTTCCGTCGGGGATTGCTTCGGCTACGGCGTATGCCTCTGCACGGGTATCAAAGGCAGAGCCGGTTGTAAAGGTCTCCGGCAGGATCAGCAGTGTGGCGCCGTTTGCACAGGCTGCTTCAATCAGACGGTCAGCTTCGGCCAGATTTTCTTCAACACGGCAGTAAGAAATGCGCATCTGGATACAGGCAATTTTCGCGGGGGACTGAATCTTTGACATAGCGACTCCTTATTTTTCGAGGTAAACGGGATTGGTCTTGTCGAGCTTGCTGAAAACGATCATAGCGATGCCGGAGGCAAGGCAGCCCCAGATGACATAGGGAACGACCGAATTGAACTGCATGGAGATGGCACAGACCAGAATGCCGCTCAGCATACCGGCGACAATGCCGTTTTTCGTGATGATGCCTTTCTTGCGCAGAATATAGCTCAGGAAAATCGGGCAGACAAGACCGGCTGCGGAGTAGGAATAGGTGATGACCAGAAGGCTCAAAACCTGAGGGAAGAACATCGCGACCAGCGCGGCGGTGAAAACAATGACGACGGACAAAATGCGGGAGACCTTGACCGCTTTCTTGTCCTCCACGTCGGGCTTGACCACGCGATAGATATCGCGGTTGAGGTTAACGACGACGGACTGCACACCGGAACTGATTGTGGAAAGGATCGTGCAGACAACGAGGCCGGAGAACACGGCAACGACCCAGACAGGCATCTGATCCATCAGCCAGCCGGTGGCCATCTCGCCTTCAAGCGAGGGATTCATGGAGCGGACACTCAGACCAACGATAACGGCCCAGACATAAGCAATCATACAGCAGATGGCGGAGATCAGCAAACTTTTTCTCACCTGATTGGTGTCTTTCGCGGCGAGAATGCGCTGATAATACATTTGGTTGGTCATGCCGCCCGGCGTCAGAGAGAAGATCCAGAGAAGAACGGTGGAGAGACCCACGCTGAAAAACGCGCCCGGGAACTCAACGATCTCAGAGGGAACGGTCTCAATCACATGCGTCATACCGCCGGCCATGTTTGCCGTGACCACGGCAACGATCACACCGACGACCACCATCAGACAGCCAAAGATAAAATCTGTCCACGCGACCGTTTTCAGACCGGAGGGGATGATGAAGAACAGACTCAGCACGGCCATAATTATAATGAGCGCATTGATCGAAAGGCCAGTGATGGGGGAATAGAGTTTTGCGAAGGCTGTAAGGTTCGAGCAGCACCAGCCGAAAGGAACAACGATTGTCATCACACCGGCAATGATGCGCACGGCTTTACTTTGGCCGGTATAATGTGTGAGGATCTCCGGAACGGTGGCGAATTGGTGAGAGCGCAGCCATTTTGCAATGAACATGAGCACGATAAAGGCAAGCTGGCAAAGGATACCGTAGAGTAAGCAGGAAAGGCCGTTATTAAAGCCGTTACCCACCTGACCGACCAGAATGCCGCCGCCCATAGCGGTTGCAAACTGCGTGCCGACGACAACGTACAGCGGCAGCTCGCGGCCGCCGACCTCCCAGTCATCTGCGCTGACCGAGCCGCCCGTTTTGGTTTTGCGGCGTGTCAGAAGCAGGCTCAGACCATAGGTCAGGCTAAGCGTGACCAGGATCGCAACGATGATAATTCCTGTTTTTGACATTTTCTTTTCCTCCGTTTTTGATATCTATTTCCTGGCCAGCTGGCCGAGAAACCTGAAAAGATGTCATCCGCGGCGCAAAAATTCTTTCCAGCGATAGGAATACCTGCTATAATGTCCGCAGAACAATAAAAGCTGCGAAGGAGAACATTTCCCTATGGTGATAAAGAACATAGATGGCCTGCTTACTTTGATCAAGAATTCTTATGAAACGCTGGCCCCCGCGCAGAAGTCGGTGGCCCGCTATATTGTCGAGTCCTATCAGAATATCCCGTTTCTCTCTGTTACGGCGATGGCCCGTGAGATCGGCGTGAGCGATACGACCATTATCAAATACTGCATGCAGCTGGGGTTTTCGGGTTACGGTGATTTCAAGCGGCAGGTGACCAATGCCGTTCAGGTGAATGCGGACTGGCATTCGCGCTTTGAAACGCATCTGGATTCCGTTGGTACGAAGAGCGCCTACTCCACGTATGAAACGGAAGTCAAAAACCTGCAGGGAACGTTTTCCAATCCGATCAATCAGCAGAACTATGAAGCGCTGCTCGACGCTCTGGACCGCGCGGAGACGATTTACATCATGGGCTTTCGCTCCTCATCCGTACTCGCCCGGTTTATGAGCCTTTCTCTTGGCCAGATCGGATATCGCACGCAACTCCTTGCGCCGGAAGCAGGCGATCTCTATGAGCTTTCCATGCGCATGACACCGAAGGATTTGTTGATCTCCTTTTCGTTTTCCCGCTATTCTTCTGACGCGGTGCTGATTGCGCAGAATGCAGATATGAGTGGTGTGCCGCACGTCGCTTTTGCCGATACGATGCTCAGCCCGGTCGCCGCAAAGGCAGATCTTACCATGGTCTGCGAAGTGGACTCGTGCAACAACGTCCCCTCGCTTACCGGAGCAGTCGGTTTGATCAGCCTTGTGTTGACCGGATGCGGCCAGCGCCACCGCGAGAAAGCACAAGAACACATGAAACGCGTGGAGGGATTCCTTTCGGAGAACCATCTGCTCTATACGCCGGATGGGCAGTGCTGAAAAGATTCTTCCCAAATCTGATGGTAATAATAATATTCTTATAATGACATTATAGTAATAAAAATATATTTTTTCAATTAGCATTGGAAATAAAAATTTTCTATTATTTTGTGCGACTTGCAATAGAGCGTGGCGAAAGGTTTACATAGCCGGAACATACAGTACAAAGCAGCCGGGAGGCCTGCGTCACGCAGGCCTCCCGGCTGCTCTATGGTATGAAAAAGTAAGCAAAGTAATCAAATCAAACGCTATGGAATAGAGCGCCGCGCGGGATCGCGGGCCGGTTTTGCATTACACCCAGTACGGCACCCATGTGCCGACGTTGCGCTTCAGGGCCTCGCGGTAGCAGCGTGTGGTGACGGCCAGGTCGAGAATGCCGGCGCCGACGGAGTTGAAGTAGATCACCTGATCGTCGTTGTCGCGGCCGGTCTTCTTGCCGCTGAGGATCTCGCCGAGGCTGGCGCTGATGTCCTCGTCCTTGACAAGACCCTCGGACGCCATCACGGCGATGGTGCTGGCCATGCGGTGCTTGATGGTGTCCCAGAAGTCGACGACGATCTTGTCGGCGTTTGTCACAACGCCGTATTCCACCTCGAGCGTTGCCATCTGCACGATCAGCGCGCCGCGCTTGATCCAGGCTGCCTTGACAAACGGCTTCTCAGCCAGCGTGACGGTGATGATGTCACTCTCGCGGATCGCCTGCTCCAGATCGTCGGCGATGAGGATCTCAAGCTGCGGGTACGTTTCCTTCGCCTCGTTCACAAAGCGCTCGGCGTTGGCGGGGACGATGTCGTAGACCCACAGCTTTTTGAGGTTCGGACGCACGAGCATCGCGGCCTCGAGTTGCGTTCTGCCCTGTGCGCCCGCGCCGCAGATCGTCAGGACCTCGGCGCCCTCGCGTGCGCAGAGCTGCATGGCCGTACCGCCTGCCGCGCCGGTGCGCTTGGCGCTGATCATCGTGCCGTCAGCGATGCAGAGCGGGAGCTTGGTATCCGGATCGTTGAGGATATCGAGGACGCTGGCACGGGGCAGGCCCTTCTTGTAGTTCATCGGGCCGCTGCCGATCCACTTGATGCCAGCCATGTTGTATTCACCGCCGATGTAGCCGGGCATGGCGTTGATGCGGCCGAGGACGTTTTCATCCTCGGGCGTTTTGCCCCAGCGCATGACGCATTTGGTCGGTGCGAGGACGTCGCCCTCCTCCATCAGGACATAGGCGCGCTGGCAGTCGTGCAGCACGGCCTGCATGTCCTCGCCGCCGAGGTCCTTGATCTCCTGATTGTTCAGGAACAGAATGCTTTCTTTCATTGTTGTCTACCCCTATGCTGAATTCTGTGTTGGATCGATGCGACGCAAAAAATGGGAAGAAAACGGCGCTGATCGATTTCCTTTTGGGCGTTTTTCTACTATAGTGAGGTACAGCGCTTGTGCATATTGAAGCATTTTTCAAGGCATAAGTAAAACGAATGATTCTGCAAAAATCATAAGAGATTATGCACTTATAAGAAAAGGTGATACCATTGGCGTCCAAGTATCAGGTGCTCTGTCAGGCCGTTTCGCGCAAGAGCTTTACCGAGGCGGCAAAGGTCCTGCACCATTCCCAGAGCGCGGTCAGTCAGGCGGTCAAGGCCGTTGAGCAGGAGGTCGGGCTGACGCTCGTGCTGCGGAAAAAGGACGACATCGAGCTGACGTCCGACGGCAAAAAGGTGTATCCGTACATCCAGAATATCTGCGATGCGGAGATGGCGCTTGCGCACAAGACCTTTGAGATGGAGCAGCTGCAGGGCAGCATCGTGTGCATCGGTACGTTTCCGACCGTGAGCCGCGAGGCACTTCCCACGCTGATGAAGCAGTTCAAAGCCGAGCACCCGTCGGTGCGCTTTGTGCTCTATCAGGGCGAGTATACGAGCATCGCCTCGATGCTGCAAAGCGGCAAGGTCGAGATCGGCTTTTCGCACCTCGGTTTCTGCGAGGAGTTCGAAGCGGTGCCGCTGTTCCGGGATCCGCTCGCGGCAGTGCTGCCGCCGGAGCATTCGCTGGCGAAGCAGAGCGAGATCACGCTCGAGCAGTTTTCGACAGAGCCGCTCATTATTCTCGACGAGGGAAAGCGCAGCGTCATCAAGGACGCCTTTGCAAACGTCTCGCTCTCGCCGTGGCTCGAATCCAGAGTGTACAACTGCGATACGATCATGGCGATGGTCGAGCGGGGACTGGGCGTCTCGCTTTTATACCGGTCGTATCTGAAAGATTACACCGGTCCCGCGGTCGTCCTTCCCATCAGGGAGCGGCCTGAGCGCCATGTGGCGATCACATGGAAGCGCGGGAATGTGCTCTCCTACGCGACGAGAAAATTCATGGATCACATGGCGGACTATTACCGCACGCGGTGACAGGAAACGGTAGACCTGCGCGATGTAAAAGTGAAGAAAAAGGCAGAAGGAGGCCCGCATGAACGCAGGCCCCCTTCTGCCTTTTTAGGACGAGAGAGTATGGTAACGGAATGGTTCCGGATTATTCTTCCCAGTAAGCAAGCTTGGTGCCCTTGCCGAGCTCGAGAGCCTTGCGGTAGCAGCGCGTGGTGACAGCCAGGTCAAGGATACCGGTGCCGACGGCGTTGAAGTAGATGATCTCGTCATCGTTCTCGCGGCCCTTCTTTTCGCCAATCAGGATCTGGCCGAGCTGAGCGTGGATGTCCTCATCCTTGATGATGCCATCCTTCCACATGAGAGCGACGGTGCTGATCATGCGGTGCTTGATGGTCTCCCAGTTGTCGACGACGATCTTGCTGGCCTTCTTGACGCAGTCATAGGTGACCTCGAAGTCGGCCATGTTCATGACGAGAGCGCCCTTCTTCAGCCAGTCGGCCTCAATGAACGGCTCGTTCGCCAGCGTGACGCAGACGATGATATCACTCTCGGAGACAGCCTCCTTCGGGGTTGCGGCGGCGATGAACTCGACGTCGGGATACTTGGCTTTGGACTCCTCGACAAAGCGAGCGGAGCTCTCCGGGCGGATATCGTAGACATAAACCTTCTTGATGCCGGGACGGACCATCATCGCGGCCTCGAGCTGGGTGCGGCCCTGAGCGCCTGCACCGCAGATCGCCAGAACAGAGGAGCTCTCCTTGGACAAAAGCTTCATGGCGACGCCGCCGGAAGCGCCGGTGCGCTTGGCGCTGACTTCAGTACCGTCGGCCACGCAGACGGGCAGCTTGGTGTCGGGGTCATTCAGGATGACGGTGACGCTGGCGCGGGGCAGGCCCTTCTTGTAGTTCATCGGGCCGCTGCCGATCCACTTGATACCGGCCATGTTGTACTCGCCGCCGATGTAGCCAGGCATGGCATTGATACGGCCGTAGACGTTTTCGTCCTCAGCGGTCTTGCCCCAGCGCATGGGGAGCTTGCCCGGGGTGATGACGTCGCCCTGCTCGACGAGGGTGTAGGCGCGCTCCACATCGTGCATGACGGCGGCCATGTCGCCGCAGCCGAGCTCTTCCATGGCCTTATTGTTCAGAAACAGAATATCGACCTTGCTCATAATAATTGCTTCCTTTCATTTGTTATCCAAAATATGTTAAATTTTAGAGGGGACTGTTTTGTTTAACGCTCACCGGTCTCGAAGAAGTGGGTGACCTGCGCCTTGCTCATGCCCTCGATGCCGAGGTTCTTGGCGCAGCGGCCCTCGGCGCGGAAGTCGCGCTGATAGATGGAGCTGGTCAGCTGGATGACGGCGTCGATGTTCGGCGTGGGTACGCCGGCGATGCGGGCAAGCTCGGAGATGGGGACAAGGCTCATGGGAACGTCCTCGGTCACATAGCGAGCCTCGATGGTCGTGGGGGCCTTGATGTCGGCGTAGGCGTTGTTGTGCTGTAAGAGCTCGTAGAGATTGTCGCCATAGGTGTCGTAGGACTGGCGGAGCCATTCTTCCGCGCTGAGGATCTCAACGCCGTAGGCTTCGGCAACGGCCATGCGCTCGTGGTCGATGGCCTTGATCAGCACCGCGACAGAGGGGGTGATGCCGTCCCAGTAATAGCGGTAACCGTTCTTATCGTTTTCAATGCGGCCGATGTTCAGCAGCACCGGCGTGGGATGGAAGAGCGCACCGATGTTGGAAAGGCTCGTCTCCATGCAGTTTTTCGCTGCGGTGAACTGCGGGTAGTAGGGGTTGAGCAGCTCGAGCACCTGCGAGGTGCGGTTTGCGGGGAAGGCGCCGAGGGCGACCTCCTTCTTCACGCCAAAGATCTCGACGGAAGCGGGGCCGGTTTTGCGGCAGGAGTAGATGAGGGTCTGCGTCTCGGCGATAGTGATATCGGCGTGGCAGCCCTTGGAGCGGATCGTATTCAGGAAGTCCAGCGCACCGCCGGTGCGGCCGGGATTGAGCACCACGACCTGACCGTCCGTCAGGGCGCTGTAGCAGCGTTCGGCGATCATGCGGTGCGTGAAAGACGGGGTGACGACCATGATGAGGTGCACGCCGGAGATGGCTTCCGCCACATCGCCGGTCACCTTGGTGAGACGCTGGTGGGTGGTCTGGCCGTCAAGCGTCAGATCGATGCCGTCAGCGGCAATGATGCCCTCAAGGTACTGCGGGAACAGGTCACACAGATTGACCTCGACGCCGAGGCTGGCAAGATATGCGGCAATGGCCGTACCGCCGTTGCCGGCGCCAATGACAGCAACTTTTTTTTCCATTTTGTTTTTGCCTCCGAAAATGTTAGCCTGCGCCGGGTGCCGCGCAGAGCGGCACCCGGCATTTTTTGTTGATCAGTAGATTATCTCTGCTGCATCTTGAAGTCCTTCTTCCAGAAGAACAGACGCAGCACAACGAGGATCGCGAGGGAGATGCCGCAGGCGATGAAGCCGAACTTCATAGCGCCCATGCTGGTGATAAGGAAGGGCCACATGGAGGTGACCAGGCCGCCGCCGATGAAGGGGCTCATCAGAGGACCGTCCAGCGCGTAGATCGTACCGGCATCGGTCTCCATCTTGGGGTCAGCGCTGCGCAGAAGCATGTAGCCGACGGCTGCAACGCCGCAGAACGCGCCATAGCGGATGATGGCCTGCTCAAACCAGCAGTCGTTGAAGATGCGGGGGCTGAGCCACAGGGTCCAGAACACCATGAAGACCATGATGACGACGGTGCCGATGAGCAGCGGCGCCCAGTAGGCCAGAACGACGGGGATGGAGATGGAAGCCATTGCGCAGGTGACGAGGATCTCAAGCGCCATGCCCTGAATGCGCTGGAAGGTCTTGCGGTCAAACAGCGCGCGCAGCAGAGGCACTCTCTGTGCGATGATGTTGATGACCCAGCCGCCGATCATGGCAAAGGGGAAGAGAGGAAGGCCGCTGTAGCCGAAGATCTGGCCGAAGCCCCAGACGATGAGGCGGCCGATCAGGATAGCAAGGCCGATGATGCCGAGGTGGAATGCAAAGGGCTCCACGACGTCCTGGCTGATGGTGGCATAAGCGGAAGGCTCGTGGTTGGGGTCGCCCTCGTCAAAAACTTCCTTCGCGGCGTTGCCGGAAGCAGGCTCGGTGAGGACCTTGGTCCACTTTTTGCGCACAGCGATGTTGATGATGGCCATGCCGCCGAAGATACCGGCCAGAAGACCGATGGTCGCGGTGGTCTTGCCGAGGTCGGCACCGTCCGCCCAGTTGAAGCTATCGGTGAAGACGCTTGCCATACCGCCGGCCGTGCCGTGGCCGCCCGCAAAGCCGATCTCAAAGAGGGAGCCGAACAGCTCGTTCACGCCAAAGACCGGCGTGAAGAGGAACGCGCACAGAAGGCACGCCACACCAACCTGCATAAAGGAGTTCGACCAGAGCCAGCCAAGACCGGCGGCCGCATCGTGCATCATGCTGGAGGTGTTTTCCGACTTCTTCACACCCAGCATCATGCATGCGAAAACGATCGTGATCATGTGGGACGGGATCGCGCCGATGCTCGACATCATATCCGCCGGGATTACACCGAGGACGTGAGGACCAAGGATCATACCGAGGATACCGGCAAGCAGAGACGCGGGGATGAAGGCCTTGCGGAGAAAAGAGACCTTAAGACGGATGATAGTGCAGATGACCAGCAGAACGCCGATGATGGCAACATAGTAAAGAAGGTTGCCGAGGGTTCCGCCCGCAATTTTTTCGACAGGGATCATGGAATTTTCTCCTCTCTATTATTTTCTTTGCTTATCAAATAACATAAGGGATACAGTGAAGCGGCGGATCGTTTCCGATCTGCCGGAGACCTTACAGAGTGGCCAATTCTGCAAGGTCCGGAGCACATCCGAAGGGGCTCCGCCGGTTTCCGATAACCTTATGAGATTTGTGATTTTGTTCTCCCACACAAAAGAGAAAAAATCTTTTTTCTTGCATTATAGTAAAGAATATTTTATTTTTCAAGAGAGAAAAAATTTTTCTACGTTTTGCTATTCCATTTTGCCCGTATTTTGATATAATGCATAAAAAGAGCGCGTCTGCGCCTCAAATTATTTGTAGGGAGCGGACGCGTGAGAGGAGGAAGAACTATGGCTGACGTAATGGAGCTGCTCGACCACATCCGGAGAGAGCAGGACAATTTCCCTGCGGCGCAGAAGAAGGTGGCCGCCTTTGTGGTGGAAAACTATCAGCAGATCGCGTTTCTGCCGATCTCCGCGCTGTCGCAGCGCGTCGGTGTGAGCGATAATACGGTCATCAAATTCTGTAATCATCTTGGATATGAGAAATTCACGGAATTCAAAAAGGAATTCACGAGCTACGCGCACTCCGAGCTTTTGATCTACAACAAGATCGGCGGCGAGACGGCCCCCGTCTCCGAGGGTGACAACGTCTGGAGTATGATCCAGAACGACGCGATCGCCTCGCTGCAGGAGACGCTGAGCGACCCGCAGAATCACAGCAGCCTGACAGAGCTCCTTGCGCGGATGGAAAAGGCGAAGCACATTTATGTGACCGGCGGCCGCCTCTCCGGCATCGCCGCGGCGATGCTCGCCAACAAGCTGCGGTATCTGAATTTGCAGGTCCACGATCTCAGCTGCGGCACCGTCGGTGATTACATCGACCAGACCGCGCTGGTGCAGCCGGAGGATCTGGTCATCGCCATCAGCTTCCCGCGCTACACCAAGCGTGTCGTCACCGCGCTGGAGGATATGCACCGCCGCGGCGTGCCCATCGCGCTCATCACCGACAAGGGCTTATCGCCGGTCCACCCGTTTGCCGACATCGTCTTTCACTGCGCGACGGATTCCAGCGCATTCCTGCCGTGCTACACGGGCTGCCTTGCGCTGATCGACGTGATTTGTCAGGCTGTGTGCATGGAGCACCGCTCGGAGATCACGGAGTACGTCCGCGATCTGGAAAAGCGCCTGCTGGCGCAGGGCGTGTGGATGTGATGGCGGAAACGCGCCGCCTCGCTGCGGGAGGGAGCGCCGCAAAGTGAAAAAACAGGTCGATTTTACCGAGGGGAACATCGTCTGGGCCATTGTGCGCTTTTCGATCCCGCTCATTTTGGGCGAGCTGCTGCAAAACCTTTACAACAGCGTGGACGCCTTGGTCGCCGGGAATCTGGTGGACCAGAATGCCCTCGCCGCCGTGACGGTGTGCGGCGTGATCGCCAATCTGGTCGTCAATTTCTTTAACGCCATGTCGATCGGCTCGAACGTCGTCGTGGCGAAGGCGAACGGCAGCGGGGAGCGGGAGCGGCTCTGCCACACGATCCGCGTCACGTTTTCGTTCGGCGTGGTGCTCGGCGTGCTGCTGTCGCTGTTCGGCATCCTGCTCTCGCCGCAGCTTTTGCGCCTTGCCGGCGCGCAGGAGAGCTACTGGGCAGCGGCGCTGACCTATCTGCGCATCTATCTTGCCGGACTGATGTTCACCGTTATCTATAACAACGCCGCGGGCATCCTGCGCGCACTTGGGCGGGCGGATATCCCGTTCCGCATTCTGGTCGTGTCCTGCGGAATGAATATCGCGCTGGACCTGCTGTTTGTCAGCGTGTTTGATATGGGGATCGCGGGCGTCGGCGTCGCCACGGTGCTCTCGCAGGCCGTGTCGGTGGCGATGGCCTACCGCACGATCAGCCGCGAGATCCAGAGCCGCTGTTTCGACCTGCGCGAGATGTACCGGGAGGGCGGCCGCGTGATCGGCGAGGTCCTGCGCATCGGCATGGCCGCGGGCGTGCAGAGCGCGCTGATTAGTTTTTCGAACATTTTTGTCGTGCGCTACATGAACTGGTTCAGCGCGGATGCGGTCGCCGGGATCGGCATCGCGCAGCGGCTCGGCCGCTTCGTGATCCTGCCCGCCAAGTCGTTCGGCATCACGATGACCACGTTTTTGGGACAAAATCTGGGCGCGGGAAAGTACCGGCGCATCGAGACGGGGGAAAAGCACTGCGCCGCGGTCGCCGTCGGTGTGACGCTGGGGCTGAGCGCGATCATTTACGCGTTCACCGAGCAGTGCGTGGCGCTCTTCAGTCCGGACGCCGGGGTCATTGCCTCGGGCGTTGCGATGATGCGTATTCTGGCGCCGACGTTCTGGATCATGGCGCTGCGCGAGGTGCTGCTCGGCATCCTGCGCGGCTGCGGACACAACTTGTGGCCGACGGTGCTGAGTCTTGTCGGCATGGTCGGTGTGCGGCAGGTGTTTCTGGCGGTCACGATGCATATCGACCGGGCGGTGGAGAACATTTACTACTGCTATCCGGTCGCGTGGGCGGCGACGCTGCTGCTTGTCGCCATCTACTACTTCGCCGTGCGGAAAACGCTGCTGCCGCTTGGAAAAGAACGCTGAAAAGGCGGGAAAACGAAAAAAAGGGCCCCCGCAGTCTACAAGACTGCGGGGGCCCTTTTGCTTATATCAGAAAAGAATGCCACATTTTTGATCTGGAAAATTTTTTAAAAATTTTTCGCCGACCCTTACCAGCCAGCATATTGTTTTTGCCCAAACGGGACGACATACTGGAAAAATAGAGAGGCGTACGCCTCTCCTGTTCCCCCCTGAACGGGGAACAGGATGACCTTGAAAACAAGGGGGAAAATTAGGATGCACAGTCGAAAGATACGCGTATTCAGCCTGAGCATGGTCCTGGTGCTGCTGCTCACGCTGATCCCAGCGCAGGCGGCGGAGGAAACCGACACCGGCACGGACGAGGGCGAGAAGACGTACACCGTCACGCTCAACGGCAACGGCGGTTCGCTGAAAGGCGAAGATCTGGTGACAGTTACCTATTCCGAGGAAAACCCACTCAACTTGTGGGATTATCCGTTTACGCAGAGCGGCTATCTCCTTGCCGGTTGGTCGACTGATGAGAGCGGCGGGTGGTTCGCAGACCGCAATGGCACCGTTAACAGTGATATAGGCGTTGAGGCACTCTACGCTGTCTGGCTCAAGCTGCCGGAGAGCGGAAACTATGCGATTTTCAACACCGCGGGTGCTGGTACGATTGCCGATGCAGTAAGCAATGCGAACGACCTCTACTGCGTGGAATTGACGGAAAATTTCAAAATGCCGACGCTGCAAAGAAGCGATACGGCGACGGCGGCACATTTTATCCGATCGGGAGCGCTTTTACGATCACGGCGGACATGCCAGCGGTTCAGATCCTCTATGCCCAGTGGGAACCGGGGTATCATCTTGAGGACAATGTATCGCTGGTGATCGGCGGCGAGGATAAGAGTGATCTGCTGGATAGTACAACTGAGTGCACCGGCACGGGCTGGACGTATCAGGTCGTCGATGGCGTGAGCGTGCTGCATTTGACGAAGGACTACAACGGCGGCAGCATTATCTGCAAGCGCGAGAACGTGAACATTGTCTTCGATGACGCGGTCAGCACGAAGCGGATCGAAGTGAGCGGCGCGCTGACGCTTACGGCAAACGGCGATTATGCTAAAGTTTATGAGAGCGATGACACCGCGATTCGCGCAGAGAGTGTCACGCTGGCGGCGGCAGCGGGAAATTATAAGATCGTTTCTGAGAAGAACATTGCGATCCAGGCGAAGTCCCTGTATTTGAATTCTGACGATGCGAGGATCGAAGGCAGCCCAGCAGTTCCCGATGGTACCGAAATTACGTGCGGGGAGAAAGCGAGACTCCAGACCAATCGCAATTCTGACGGTACGATTTCGGCACTGTATACCTATCCGAAGAGCGTGACGCTCTACGGCAACGGCGACAAGTACGGCGAGGCCGATGTTGTCACCGTCGACTATCCCGACAAGGGCTCGCTGAATTTGGGCCAGTATGCAGAAACCGTGACGCTCAAGTGGGCGAACGCCGACTGGTCGAAGGCGGCGAAGGTC
>ERZ826220.2669-NODE-2669-length-14879-cov-8.447315_pt1 | contig 14879 bp, 9 predicted proteins | sample MGYA00519927_ERZ826220 | MGnify/ENA primary metagenome ERZ826220 (study PRJEB31778, sample SAMEA3449225) | human gut metagenome | biome: human gut; feature: human-associated habitat; material: faeces | place: United Kingdom | collected 2010/2012 ...
AGCCGTCCGCAAAAAAAACGGGATCGGTGAATTTCACCGATCCCGTTTTCTTTTGTAAGCTTTGCGCTGTCCGCGCAGATTTTATACGTTCATTATAACGGGAAGGATCATCGGCTTGCGCTTCGTCTTCGAATACAGATACTTCGAGAGATCGTCCTTCACGTTTGATTTTATCTGGTTCCATTCGGTGACTCCGGCTTCGAGCGTCTCCTCGAGCACGTTGCGTGCGATCGCACGCACCTCGTCCATCAGCTCCTCCGATTCGCGCACATACACGAATCCGCGCGAGATGATGTCGGGACCCGAGATGATCTCGCAGGAATCGACATCGACCGTCGCGACCACGACGATAAGTCCGTCCTGCGCGAGATGGCGCCTGTCGCGGAGCACGATGTTTCCGACGTCGCCGACGCCGTAGCCGTCGATCAGCACTCTGCCGGACGGGACGCTTCCCGCGCGGCGGCAGCTTTCGCCGTCAAGCTCGAGCACCTGCCCGATCTCGCATACGAATATGTGATCCGCGCTCATGCCCATGAACTGCGCAAGCTCCTTGTGCTGCATGAGGTGGCGGTACTCGCCGTGGATCGGCATGAAGAATTTCGGCTTGGTCAGCGAATGCATCATTTTGATCTCCTCGCGGCAGGCGTGACCCGAAACGTGAACCTCTTCCTCTTCGTGGTAGACGTTCACACCGCGGCGGTACATTTCGTTTATGATCTTGCCGACGAGAACCTCGTTTCCGGGGATTGCGTGCGAGCTGAGCACGACGAGATCGCCCGAGGTGAGCTCGACCTGATTGTGATCGGAAAACGCCATGCGGTAGAGCGCGCTCATCTCCTCACCCTGCGAGCCGGTGGTGACGATGACCTGCTTATCGAGCGGGAGCGCCTTGATCTTGTTGATATCCGTCACGGTGTTCTTGGGCAGCTTCATGTAGCCGAGATCGACCGCGACCTTGGTGACATTTTCCATGCTGCGGCCCGTGACGGCGACCTTGCGGCCGACCGCCGCCGCCGCGTCGATGACCTGCTGGATGCGGTGGACGTTGGAGGCGAAGGTCGTGACGATGATGCGCTGCTTGCAGCCGGCGAAGAGCCGGTCGAAGGTCTTGCCGACCGTGCGCTCGCTCATCGTGTAGCCGGGGCGCTCGACATTCGTGGAGTCCGCGAGCAGCGCGAGCACGCCCTGCTTGCCCAACTCACCGAAGCGCGCGAGGTCGATGACCTCGCCGTCGATGGGCGTGGAGTCGATCTTGAAGTCGCCCGTGTGGACGACGGTGCCGAGCCCGGTGTGGATGGCAAACGCCACGCTGTCCGCGATGGAGTGGTTCACATGAATGAACTCCACGCTGAACTTGCCGGCCTTGACCGTCATGCCGCTTTCGACCGTGACGATCTTGGTGGACTTCAAAAGCCCGTGCTCCTCGAGCTTCAGGCGGATCAGTCCCGCGGTCAGGCGGGTACAGTAAATAGGCATATTGACCTGCTTGAGGACGTAGGGGATGGCCCCGATATGGTCCTCGTGGCCGTGGGTGATGAACAGACCGCGGATGCGGTTCTTGTGCTTGGTGAGGTAGCTCACGTCGGGAATGACAAGGTCGATGCCGTACATATCGTCGCCGGGAAAGGCCATGCCGCAGTCCAAGACGATGATCTCGCCGCCGTACTCATACACGGTCATGTTCTTGCCGATCTCGTTCAGCCCGCCGAGCGGGATGATCTTCAAATTTTCTGCCAAAATGCATTCACTCCTTATGGATCTTCAAAAATTGGGTGAGCATTCGGTCCACGCCGCGCGGAAATGACCGCACGGAAACAACGACGTCCGTGCTGCGCGCTCCGCCCTGTTCCGCGGAGCGCATCGCACCATCGGCGCCCTGATCGTTTTCTCTATGGACTTGTGCTCTATTCAAACCGCGCGATGGCGGCTCAATACAATTTGTGTTTTTATAGTATACCACGTTTTTTGGAAAAAGTACACACTTTTTTTCATGCGCCCCTTTTCCGGACGAATTTTTTATCGGAAAGCCTATTGCGCCCTTGCGCGCCCGTGTGCTACAATATAGTATCTATTCGTATTTGTTCCGCCTTTGTGCTGCCGATGAAGCAGGGAGGATGCCTTATGAGTAAGAAAGTCAATAAACTGACCGAGCCGAATATGCGGCTGTATTTTCTTCTTGCCGCGGTCTTCTGCGCGGTGACGCTGTGGATCGAGCCGATCCTCGGCCTTGTTGAAGCCGGTGTGATGGCGCTCACCTACGTCTATTTCCGCCGCACGGCGCAAAAGCGCCGCGAGGGCATCCAGCGCTACGTCGAGGATATGACCGACGATGTGGCGAGCGCGGGCAAGTCCTCCATGCTCTCGGCCCCCTTTGCCATGATGGTCTTCCGGCCCGATACGCAGGAGGTGCTGTGGAGCAACGAGAGCTTCCTCCAGCTCACGGGCATGAGGGAGAATCTGTTCGATAACCGGCTGGAGGATACGCTGCCCGGCTTCCCCGCCCAATGGCTGCTGGAGGGAAAGAGCGAATGTCCCGAAACGGTCGTCGTCAACAACCGGCACTTCCGCGTGTTCGGCAGTCTCACGCATCCAAGCGGCCGCAGCGGCGCGCGCGGGCTTCTCGCGCTGACCTATTGGATGGACGTGACTGAGCAGGACGAGCTCAGGAAAAAGAGCGAGGAGAACCGCCCCATCGTGGCCGTGCTCATGCTCGATAACTACGAGGAGCTGATGAAGGCCGGCACCGAGGCGGCGCGCTCGTCTGTGCTCGCGCAGATCGACGAAAAGATCAGCGCGTGGGTGTCGGGCACGCAGGGGCTTTTGTGCAAGTACGACCGCAACCGCTATTTGCTGCTGCTGACGGAGAAGCATTACAATACGCTGCTCGAGGGCAAGTTCAGCGTGCTCGACGCGGTGCGCTCCGTCGTCACCGAGGACGGCGTCGCCGCGACGCTCTCCATCGGCGTCGGCAAGGACGCGGACGATTACGAGACGCTTTTCAAGAACGCGGGCCTGTCCATCGAGATGGCGCTCTCGCGCGGCGGCGATCAGGTCGTCGTGCGCAACCGCCTCGATTTTGAGTTCTACGGCGGCAAGACAAAGTCCACCGAAAAGCGCACGAAGGTCAAGTCCCGCGTGATGGCCAACGCCCTCGGCGAGCTGATCTCCGATGCCAGTCAGGTCTTTATCATGGGCCATAAGCACGCCGACTTCGACGCCGTCGGCGCGGCGGCGGGCGTGTGCTGCATCGCGCGCAAGCGCGGCAAGAAGGCACAGATCGTCATTGACATGGACGACAATGCCGCCGGCCCGATCCTCAAGCGCCTTGCCGCGCTGCCGGAGTATAAGGATGCCTTCATCAGCGGCAGCGACGCCTTCATCAAGGCACAGCCCGGCGCGCTGCTCGTGGTGGTGGACACCAACCGCCCCGACTTCGTGGAGTCCGAGCAGCTGCTCGACACCTGCAACCGCGTGGCGGTCATTGACCATCACCGCCGGGCGGCGAGCTATATTGAATCCGCTGCGCTCAACTTCCACGAGCCCTACGCCTCGTCGGCGTCGGAGCTGGTGAGCGAGCTGCTGCAATATCTCATTGACCCCGGCGATCTGCTGCGCGCCGAGGCCGAGGCCCTGTTCGCGGGCATCGTGCTCGATACGAAGAACTTTACCATGCGCACCGGCGGACGCACCTTTGAGGCCGCGGCGCTGCTGCGCCGCGTGGGCGTGGACACGGCGGACGTGCAGCGCCTGTTTCAGGGAACGCTTTCCGACATGATCGAGCGCTATGACATCATCCGCCACGCGGAGCTGTATCACAACGACATTGCCATCGCGGCGGTGGAGCAGGACATCGACCGCGTGACCGCGGCCAAGGCCGCCGACGAGCTGCTGACGTTGCGCGGCGTGCGCGCGTCGTTCGTGCTCTTCAAGCACGATACGGGCGTGAATCTGTCGGCGCGCTCGCTCGGCGAGATCAACGTGCAGCTCATTATGGAAAAGCTCGGCGGCGGCGGAAACTCCACCACCGCGGGCGGACAGATCCCGGACGGGACGGTGGACGCGGTGCGCGAGCAGCTCATCGCCGCCATCGACCAGTATTTGGAAGGATAAAAAACCACCATCAGGAGGATAGAACGATGAAAGTAATTTTACAGCAGGACGTCAGAGGTCAGGGCAAGAAGGGCCAGATGATCGACGCGGCGGAGGGCTACGCCCGCAACTATCTGCTGCCGCGCAAGCTGGCCATCCCCGCCACGGCGGACGCCATCAACACCATGAACCTCAAGGAAAAGGCGCGCCGTGCCGAGGAGGCGGCGAACCGCGCCGCCGCCGTGGAGACCGCGGACAAGCTGCGTAACTGCACCGTGAAGATCACCGCCAAGGGCGGCGCGAACGGCAAGCTCTTCGGCGCCATCACCGGCAAGGAGATCTCCGAGGCGCTCATGGCGCAGTTCGGCCTGGATGTCGGCAAGCAGAAGATCGTGCTTGACGAGCCGATCAAGGCGTTCGGCAGCTATGAGATCCGCGCGAAGCTCGGCTACGAGGTCAGCGGGAAGTTCACCGTGACCGTGGCGGAGGAATAAGCCAGACTTTACGCAGAAAAGAGGTGCCCTGCGATGGACGAACTGCTCTACCGCCAGATGCCGCACTCGCTCGAGGCGGAGCAGGCGGTGCTCGGCTCGATGCTCATCGACGCGAACTGCATCAAGGACGTGATGGAAAAGCTGCGCCCCGAGGATTTCTACCTGCGCCAGAACCGGGAGATCTTCGAGACGATCTATTCCATGTTCCTCTACTCCAAGCCCATCGACGGCGTGACCGTCGCGGGCGAGATGGAGCGCAATGGCACCTATGACGAAAATACCACGCGCAATTATCTTGTGCAGCTCATGGAGGTCACGCCAACCTCCGCGAACGTCAATGAATACGCCGACATCGTGCGCGACAAGGCGCTGCTGCGCGCGATCGCGACCGTGGCGAGCGACATCACCGGCATGGTGCAGGACGGCACGGGCGGAGCCTCCGCCGTGCTCGACGCCGCCGAGCAGAAGATCTACGCGGTGCGCCGCGGGCGCAGCGCACAGAATATGGAGCAGATCAGCGTTGTACTGCAGGGCGTGCTCGACCATCTCGCCGAGCTTTCCGCCACCGGCGGTAAGACGCTGCCGGGCCTTTCCACCGGCCTGAGCGCCGTGGACGACAAGATCAACGGCCTGAGCAAATCTGACCTTATTCTGTTGGCGGCAAGACCCGGTATGGGTAAGACGAGCTTTGCGCTCAATGTGGCGCTCAATGTCGCCAAGGCGAGCGGCAAGGCGGTCGCGGTCTTTTCCCTGGAAATGTCCAAGGAACAGCTCGTCACGCGCGTGCTGTCCAACGAAGCGCTGGTGGAGAACGGACGGCTCATCTCCGGCAATCTGCGTGAGAGCGACTGGGTAAAGATCGCGGAGGCGGCCTCGACGCTCAGCCGCACGGACATCAAGATCGACGACAATCCGCTCCTCACCGTCGCGGACATGAATGCCAAATGCCGCCGCATCGAAAACCTCGGCCTCGTTGTCATCGACTATCTTCAGCTGATGACCTCCGCCGGCGGGAAGGGCTACAGCGGCGAAAACCGCCAGCAGGCGGTGAGCGACATTTCACGTATGCTCAAGATCATGGCGAAGGAATTGCAGGTCCCTGTGCTCTGCCTTTCACAGCTCTCGCGCGCGAACGAAAAGCGCGACGACAAGCGCCCCATGCTCTCCGACCTGCGTGAATCCGGCGCGATCGAGCAGGACGCGGACATCGTGCTCTTTCTCTACCGCGACGACTATTACAACGAGGATTCCGAAAAGCACAACATTGCCGAGTGCATCGTCGCCAAGAACCGCCACGGCGAGACCGGCAAGGTCGAGCTGCGCTGGATGCCGGAGTACACGACCTTCGGCACGCTCGAAAGGCGGTACGAGGACGAATGAAAAAGGTACTGGACTTTGTGCAGCGCTTCGACCTGCTGCCGCGCTACGAGCTGCTGCTCGCGGCGGCTTCGGGCGGCATGGACTCGATGTGTCTGCTGGACTTTTTATACGAAAACGGCTACCGCGTGTGCGCGGCGCACTACAACCATCAGCTGCGCGGGCAGGAGGCCGACATGGACGAGGACCTCGTGCGTGCGTGGTGCGCGGCGCGGCGTATCCCGCTGTGCGTCGGCACGGGCGATGTGGCGGCCTACGCCGGGGAGAACGGCCTGACAATCGAGGAGGCGGCGCGCAAGCTGCGCTATGACTTTCTTAACTCCGTTGCCGGGCAGACCGGCGCGGCGCGCATCGTCACCGCCCATCACGCGAACGACAACGCCGAAACGGTGCTCTTTCATCTTGCCCGCGGCACGGGCATGGCGGGCCTTGCCGGCATCGCGCCGAAAAACGGCAGGCTGGTGCGCCCCTTCCTCTGCTTGACGCGGGAGGAGCTTGCCGCCTACGCGAAGGAGCATCATGTGCCCTATCGCACGGACGCGACCAACGCGGACACGGCGCTCACGCGCAACTTTATCCGCGCGGAGGTGCTGCCGAAGCTCTGCCGGGTCAACGCGCAGGCGGTCGAGCACATCGGCGAGACGGCGCTGCGCCTGCGGCAGGAGGATGAATACCTCGACTCCCTTGCCGCCGCTTATCTGACGGAGCTGAAAATGGAGGCCGGAGCGGTGACGCTGCCCTGCGCGGCGGTCACGCAGGTACCCGCGGTCCTGCGGTCGAGGGTGCTGCGCCTTGCGCTCGACGCACTCGGCGCGGGGAAGAAGGACTTCACCGCCGCGCACTACGACGCGCTTGCCGCGCTCTGCGCGGGAAGCGGGACGGCACAGCTCGACCTGCCCGGCGGCGTGACCGCGCGGCGCGCGGACGGTGTGCTGACGCTCTGCGCACACCGGAGGGAAACGCCGGAGCGCGTTTTGCTCCGCGCGGGGGAGACCGTCCGGTGGGGCGGCTTTGCCATCACCTGCCGAAAATGCGAAAAAACGGTTGAAAATTCTGAAAATACCGTTATATTAAGAGGTGCCGCTCTGGACGCGCCGCTCTCGGTCGGCGCGTGGGACGTGCGGGAGAGCATGACGCTGCCCGTCTCGCGCGGCTCGCGGAGCCTCAAGCGGCTCTTCGCCGAGCGCGGCTTTTCGCCGGATGAGCGGGAGCAAACGCCGGTCATCCGCTCGGGCGGCGCGGTCGCTGCGGTGTACGGCATCGGCACGGACGCGCTGTTTCTGCCGACGGACGGCGAGAGCGTGTGTGTATTGACCTTTGAGAAAACCGCGGAGTAATGCTCCGAAAAAACAAACATAAAACAATGGGAGAGGGAAAAACTATGGCGAAAAGCATGATGGATCAGGATATGCTGAAGGTGCTCTACAGCGAGGAGCAGATCAGGACGCGCGTGCAGGAGATGGGCGACACGCTCTACGAGCAGTTCAAGGACCGCAACCCGCTGTTCCTCGGCGTGCTCAAGGGCAGCTTCATCTTCATGGCGGACATCGTCCGCGCCTGCCAGATCAAGAGCGACATCGAGTTCATCGCGGTGTCGTCCTACCAGAACGGCACGTCCTCGTCCGGCGTGGTGCAGATCACGCACGACCTGCAGCAGGACATTACGGGCCGCGAGATCGTGGTCATTGAGGATATCCTGGACTCCGGCAATACCCTCTACTTCCTCAAGAACTATTTCCTCACCAAGGGCGCCAAGAGCGTGACGGTCGTCACTCTGCTCGATAAGCCCGCCCGCCGCGTCAAGCCCATCACGGCCGATCTCGCGGGCTTTGAGGTCCCCGACGAGTTCGTCGTGGGCTACGGGCTGGACTACGCCCAGCAGTACCGCAATATGCCGTACATCGGCGTACTCAAGCCGGAGGTCTACAGCAAGTAAGGCCGTAGCCCACACGCCCTGAAAGGGGCGGCGCGCGTAAGCGCGTACAAGCATTTTGCCGCAGGCAAAATCTTGGAACGGGACGGATTTATTCCGTACCGTTCAGAGTAAGATCAAAGGGCTCCCGCCGCGCCTGCGCGGTGGGAAGGGCTACGGGCTGGATTACGCCCAGCAGTACCGCAATATGCCGTACATCGGCGTGCTCAAGCCGGAGGTCTACAGCAAGTAAGGCCGGCGTATGATGGAAAAGCGCCGCAGGCTTTGCGCCGCGCACGGCGCAAATGATCTTGACTGTTATTTCTGACGACATGCGCGTCTGAAATAACACATCTCGCGAAGTGAGCGTCGAGCCGCTGCGGCGGAGAGGCGCAGAGCGAAGCGTATCCAAATATCAAAAAAGTCCGTAGGACTTTTTTGAAGAATCGAAAAGAGGCGCTCGTCGCCTCTTTTCTTCAAGGCAGATTCTGCTGCCGCAAAAGGAGGGAAAACCTTTGACCCAGACCAAACGACCCAATTATGTGCTGTGGATGCTGTGCGTTTTCATGCTGCTCTCGGCCGCCTCGTATTTCTTCCGCCCCAAGGAGCCGGAGATCTCCTATGCTGAGGTCGTGCAGCTCTTTGAACAGGAGAAGGTGAAGTCCTTCACCGTGCAGGACACCACGCTCACGCTCAAGTTGCGCGAGGCGGTGGACGGCAAGACGGAGCTCCGGAAGGAGCTCTACGACTTCGACCTTTTCTACGACGACCTCAACGACCTTGTCGTGGAGCAGAAGGCCGCCGGCATTCTGGAGGACTATAACTACTCCGCCAACCACTCACCTAACTACCTTGCCATTGCCCTGCCCTATGTGATCGCCGTCGCGGGGCTGTTCGCCATCTGGTACTTCTTTTCCATGCGCGCCTCCGGCGGCGGGAACGACCGTATGGCGAAGTTCGGCAATGCCACCTTCCGGCACGGCAGCGAGAGCGCCCGCAAGACCACCTTTGCCGACGTTGCGGGCGCGGACGAGGAGAAGGAGGAGCTTGCGGAGATCGTGGATTTCCTGCGCGACCCGCAAAGGTTTGTCGAGCTCGGCGCGCGTATTCCCAAGGGCGTGCTGCTCGTCGGCCCTCCGGGCACGGGCAAGACGCTGCTCGCCCGCGCGGTCGCGGGTGAGGCGGGCGTGGAGTTCCTCTCCATCTCCGGCTCGGACTTTGTGGAGATGTACGTCGGCGTCGGCGCAAGCCGCGTGCGCGACCTGTTCGAGCAGGCCAAGAAGGCGGCTCCCTGCATTATTTTCATCGACGAGATCGACGCGGTCGGCCGCCAGCGCGGTACCGGCCTCGGCGGCGGTCACGACGAGCGCGAGCAGACACTCAACCAGCTGCTCGTCGAGATGGACGGCTTCGGCACGAACGACGGCGTGGTCGTTCTCGCGGCGACCAACCGCGCGGACATTCTCGACCCCGCGCTGCTGCGCCCCAGCCGCTTTGACCGCCAGATCTACGTCGGCTATCCCGACATCAAGGGCCGCGAGGACGTTTTGAAGATCCACACCGCCAACAAGCCGCTTGCCGAGGACGTGGACCTTGCCAAGGTCGCGCGGGGCACGGCGGGCTTCACCGGCGCGGACCTTGAGAACCTTTCCAACGAGGCGGCGCTGCTGTGCGCGCGCCGCGGCGACCAATTCATCACCATGGCGGACTTCGAGGAGGCGGAGATCAAGATCCTCGCCGGACCCGAGAAGCGCAGCCGCGTTGTGCCGGAGCACGAGCGGAAGCTGACCGCCTATCACGAGGCGGGCCATGCCGTCGTGATGCACGCGCTGCCGACACACGAGCCCGTCCACCGCATCACCATCGTTCCGCGCGGACACGCGGGCGGCATGACCATTTCGTTGCCCGACGAGGATCACTCCTACCAGTCCAAGCGCTACATGGAGGAGCAGATCGTCTCGCTCCTCGGCGGGCGCGCGGCGGAGAAGCTGATGCTCGGCGACATTTCCACCGGCGCGTCGAACGACATCGAGCGCGCCTCGCACATCGCGCGCAAGATGGTCACGGCCTACGGCATGAGCGAGAAGCTCGGCTCCATCGCCTTTGAGAGCGGGCACGACGAGGTGTTCATCGGCAAGACGATGGGCCAGACGCGCAGCTACTCGGAAAAGACCGCCGCCGAGATCGACGACGAGGTCAAGGCCATCATCGACCGCGCGTATGCGCGCTGCGAGGAGATCTTGACGGCACGGCGCGAGGCGCTGACCGCCGTGGCGGAATATCTGCTCGCCCACGAGACGATGACCGGCGAGGAATTTGAGCGAATGGTCGGCGAAAAAGCCTGATGGGCAAAAGGACGAATGGAAAAAGTGACGCAGGGACGGGCATTTGCCGTTCCCTGCGTCACTTTTTTCTTTTCTTGCGAAAATCTTTATTGTGCAAAGTGACAAGAGCATTTGTCCTCGTGGGAAAAACAGAAAAGCAATAGATATTCTCAATAAATGGACTTGAGTCCGCGATGTGTAGACAAATGCACATGAAATTTGAAGACAGCCATGGAAAAACGACCGGAAACGACCGAAAATTCTGACAGATTCGACGCTTGAAATCCATTCAACGGTTCGATAAAATAAACTGCAACCAAAAGGGGCGGACGCCCCACTTGCCGCGGCAGCGCGGCAGAAAGTCAGGAGGATATGAATATGAAGAAGATTCTTGCACTCGTCCTTGCGCTCGTCATGGCGCTTGGTTTGGTCGCCTGCGGCGACAAGGGCGGCGAACAGCAGGAGGGCGGCACGCCCAACACCACCGGCGAAGAGAAGGTCGTGAAGATCGGCGTCTTCGAGCCGCTCACCGGCGACAACGGCGCCGGCGGCAAGCAGGAGGTGCTTGGCATGCAGTATGCCAACTACGTCCAGCCCACCGTGGACATCAACGGCGAGACCTACAAGGTCCAGCTGGAGGTCGTCGATAACCGCACCGCAGCCGAGAACGGCCCGTCCGCGGCCGCTGAGCTGGTCAACAAGGGCGTGAGCATCGTGCTCGGCTCCTACGGCTCCGGCGTGTCCATGGCCGGCGGCACCGTGTTCGCCGAGGCCGGCGTGCCCGCCATCGGCGTCACCTGCACCAACCCGCAGGTCACTTCCGACTGCGACGTTTATTTCCGCATCTGCTTCCTCGATCCCTTCCAGGGCACCGTTCTTGCGAACTATGCCTACAAGGAGCTGGGCGTCGACACCGCTTACCTGCTCGGTATGCTCGGCAGCGACTACGATCAGGGCCTGATCTACTACTTCACGCAGGCGTTTGAGGCACTCGGCGGTACCGTCGTTGCCGAGAACTTCCCAGAGGGCAATGCCAACTTCGTTTCCTACATCAACAACGCCAAGGCTGCCAACGCCGGCGTCATTTTCTCCCCTGTCTCCATCAACTATGCGCAGCTGATCGTTGAGGCCGCCGCCGCGCAGGGCTTCGAGGGCACGATCCTCGGCGGCGACACGCTCGACAGCAACATGGTCGTTGAGGCCGCCAAGGGCAAGGATGTCGATGTTAAGATCACGACCTTCTATCAGGAGGGTGGTAATCCCGAGTTCGACGCCGGCATCAAGGAGTGGATCAATGCCAACGCCGACGCCAAGACCAACAACGGCGGCAACGACATGGTCTCCGCCGTCACCGTCATGGGCTACGACGCTTACTTCACCGCGCTCGAGGCCATCAAGGCTGCCGGCAGCACCGCGCCCGCCGACATCCTCGCGGCTCTGCCCGGCGTGACCTACTCCGGCATCTCCGGCGAGATCTCCTTCGACGACATCGGCGACGCCAAGCGCGACGCGGCCTACATCAAGACCGCCAACACCGAGACCGGTGCGTGGGACTTCGTGAAGATCCAGGGCATCGACTGAGAAAAGCCCACAAATCTCTCCACAAGCAGCAAACTTGGCGGGGCTTTCGCCCCGCCAAGTTTTCCCCGTTTTTTCGCGTTCCCCCGAATCCTACCAACAGGAGGTTTTCCATGCAGGGAATTTTACCGTATCTGATCAGCGGTATCTCTGTGGGAGGTCAGTACGCGCTCATCGCCATCGGCTACACGCTGGTCTACGGCATTCTGCGCCTCATTAACTTTGCCCACGGCGATGTCTTTATGGTGGCAGGCCTGATCATGGTCTACACCACCGCGTCCATGCCCATGTACATTTCAATCCCGCTGGTGCTCATCTTCACCGTCATTCTCGGCTTTGCCATCGAGCGCGTGGCCTATAAGCCGCTGCGCACGGCGCCGCGTATGTCGCTGATGATCAGCGCCATCGGTGTGAGCTACCTCATCCAGAATCTTGCGTTCTACCTGACCGGCGGCCTGCCGCAGCCGGTCAAGACGTCGATCCCCTGGATCTCCGACACCATCACGCTCTTCGGCACGTCCACCAAGCGTGTCACGGTCGTGACGCCCGTTCTGACCATCGCGCTCGTCTTTGCGCTCGTCGCGCTCATCAAAAAGACCAAGATCGGCATGGGTATGCGTGCCGCCGCCAAGGACTTTGAGACGGCGCAGCTCATGGGCGTGAAGATCAATTCCGTCATTTCCATGACCTTTGTCATCGGCTCGTTCCTCGCCGCGGTCGGCGCGATGCTCTACTTTACGAACTATCCCACGGTGGCGATCACCTCCGGCGGTATGCCCGGCCTGAAGGCCTTCGTCGCGGCGGTGTTCGGCGGCATCGGCTCCATTCCCGGCGCGGTGGTCGGCGCGTTCCTGATCGGCCTTTGCGAGGAGATCATCAAGGGCCTCGGCCAGTCTACCTTCTCCGATGCGTTCACCTTTGCGCTGCTGATCATCGTGCTGTGCGTCAAGCCCACGGGACTGTTCGGCGAAAAGGTCACGGACAAGGTGTAAGGAGGGGTGAAGATGAAAAAGAAAACGATCGGCAAAGAGTATATCTTCACCGCGCTCATCCTGTTCGTCGTGCTGGCGGTCACGATGGTCCTCGACTCCCAGCTCCCGAGCTATCACATTGTGATCAAGGTCATCAAAAAGGCGTCGGTCTATTCCCTCGTCGCCGTTTCGATGAACCTGCTCAACGGCTTTACGGGCCTTTTCTCCCTCGGTCAGGCGGGCTTTATGCTCCTCGGCGCGTATTCCTACGCGGTGCTGTGCATCCCGGTCGCCAAGCGCGCGGGCGTATACCAGTATTTTGACGGCGGTATCGTGAAGTTCTCCCTGCCGGAGATCTTCGCGAGCTTCCTCGGTGACAAGGTCGGCTCGGCGGTCGGTATGATCCTCGCGCTGCTTGTCGGCGGTCTGATCGCGGCGTTCTTCGCCTATCTGATCGGTCTGCCCGTGCTGCGTCTGAAGAGCGACTACCTCGCTATTGCGACCCTCGGCTTTGCCGAGATCATGCGCACCATTATCCAATGGAACGCCATCGGTCCGCTGACCAACGCCTCGAACCTTCTCAAGGGCTATCCCGATTTCAGCAGCGCGACCGCGTACCTGCTGCTCATCGGCGTGTTCATCGCGTGCGTTGTGCTGCTGGTGAACTCCACCTACGGCCGCGCGTTCAAGGCCATCCGCGACGACGAGGTCGCCGCCGAGGCGATGGGCATCAATCTCGCCCACCACAAGCGCCTTGCCTTCGTCATTTCCTCGTTCTTTGCGGGCGTCGGCGGCGGTATGCTGGCGATGTACATGGGCGCGGTGCCGGCGATGTCGTTCCGAAGCAGCATGACCTATGAGATCTTGCTGCTGGTCGTCATCGGCGGCATCGGCTCCATCACCGGCAGCGTGCTCACGAGCTTCCTCTACATCGCGGCGCTCGAGTGGCTGCTGCGCGGTCTGGATACCGGCGAGTTCCTCGGCATCACGGCGCCGGGTCTCTTCAAGAACGGCTTCCGCATGGCGGTCATCTCCGTCATCATCATGGTCGTTGTGCTCTTCTTCCGCAAGGGCATCATGGGCGATAAGGAGCTGCCCGATCTCCTGCGCCGTCATACAAAGAAGGGAGGCGGCGAGAAATGAGCCAAAACGTTCTGCGTCTTGACAATATTACGATGCAGTTCGGCGGCGTCGTCGCCGTCGACAACCTGAGCCTTGAGGTCAACGAGGGCGAGATCGTCGCGCTCATCGGTCCCAACGGCGCGGGCAAGACCACCGCGTTCAACACCATCACCGGCGTGTATGAGCCGACGAACGGTCAGGTCAGCTTCATGGGCGAGCCGATCGTCCGCAACCATCCGCAGGGCAAGATGAAGCAGAATTACAAGGGCAAGGAGGCCGGGAAATTCGTTCAGATGCCCGTGCTCGACCCTACGCCCGACCGGATCACCAAGCTCGGCATGGCGCGCACATTCCAGAACATCCGCCTGTGGAAGTCCCAGACCGTGTTCGACAATGTACTCATCGCCAAGCACATGCTGCGCACCAGCAACGTCTTTTCCGCCACATTCCGTCTCAACCGCAAGGAGGAGGCGCAGCACCGCGAGGAGGTCATGGAGCTTCTGCGCATCGTGGGCCTGGAGGATGTGAAGGACGAGCTGGCGACGTCTCTGCCCTACGGCAAGCAGCGCCGGCTGGAGATCGCCCGCGCGCTGGCGACGCATCCGAAGCTTCTGATGCTCGACGAGCCTGCTGCCGGCATGAATCCGCAGGAGACGAACGAGCTCACCGAGTTCATCGGCCGCATCCGCGACGAGTTCCACATGACCATCCTGCTCATTGAGCACCACATGGACCTCGTCATGGACATTTCCGACCGCATCTACGTCATTGACTTCGGCGAGCTGATCGCCACCGGCACGCCGGAGGAGATCCAGAATAACCAGCGCGTCATCGACGCCTATCTGGGGGTGGAAGAGGATGCTTAAAATTCAAAACCTTCAGGTCGCCTACGGCGGCATTCAGGCGCTGCGCGGCATTGACATGGAGGTGCCCGACGGCAAGATCGTCACCCTCATCGGCGCGAACGGCGCGGGCAAATCCACCACGCTGCGCACCATTTCCGGCCTTGTCA
>ERZ826220.2676-NODE-2676-length-14852-cov-4.982496_pt1 | contig 14852 bp, 19 predicted proteins | sample MGYA00519927_ERZ826220 | MGnify/ENA primary metagenome ERZ826220 (study PRJEB31778, sample SAMEA3449225) | human gut metagenome | biome: human gut; feature: human-associated habitat; material: faeces | place: United Kingdom | collected 2010/2012 ...
ACCCGTCCGCTGAAGATTATCTCAATCCGCTATATGCCTCCAGCTCCGCTGACGGTCATGGTTCGAACGATGGTGATTACAAGAGTGCGGAATTCGACGAGCTCCTGAACGCCGCACTTGCCCAGACTGACGTAAAGAAGCGAACCGAGGACTTCACCAAGGCGCAGGAAGTGCTGGCCAAGGATCTTCCGGTGATTCCGCTGTGGAACGACAACGTCGCCGCCGCGTCCGCGACGAACGTGAAGAACGTATCGTTCGATTACACCAATCTGCCTACCTACAACACCATCACTAAGTGATGTTTCCGGCCGGTGGACGAACGATTCGCCGGCCATATAGGGAGCTAAAGTAAGTGGGGTTCGAATCCTTCATGGATTCGAACCCCACTTACTTTTGTGGCTTGTTTTGCCGGTTTGCCACTACAGCATCAACTCTGCACGTAGCTGCCCTTCGGAGACTTCCAACCGCAGTTCATCATCTCGCTATTGAACACCATTGCGCCTTCACCATGAGCCGGAACGACGATCATACCGCCATCGCCATGATGACGGGCGACACCATCCAGCGCCGCCTTCGCGGCCTCGATTGGCTCCTCCTTGGCGTACAGAACACGATCGGAAACCTGATGCGCAGCGACTTCCTTGACGAACGCCTCACCGATGCCGGTGCAGGAGATCGCGACGGAATCGTTGTTGGCATAGGTACCACAGCCCGGCAGAGGCGAATCGCCGACACGTCCCGGCATCTGGTTGGTGATGCCACCGGTGGAGGTGCCGGCAGCGATGTTGCCAGACGAGTCACGGGCGACAGCGCCGATGGTGCCATGCTTCTCCCACTCGTCGCCGTTGGATTGCGCCTCGCGCAAGGATTCCTGACGTGCCGGAGTGATGAAATAATCACTGTCGCACAGTTCGATTCCCCACTCCTTAAGCAAATCATTACCAGGCTTGGCAAACATGACATGCTTAGTCTTTTCCTTGATGGCACGCGCTACGTTGATCGGATTCTTAGACGTGGTCAGACCACATGCGGAACCAACCTCGCCATCGATACCGGTCATCAGGCAGGAATCCATGGATACGATGCCTTCGCTTGTCAGCGCAGCACCACGGCCAGCGTTGAACTCCGGAGCATCCTCCATGACACGGATAGCCGCGCACACGGCATCCTCCGCCGGAGCCCCCTGCTCCAGCAACGCATAGCCAGCTTCAAGAGCCCTGTTCAAATCCTGCTCCACCTGGGCACGACGTTCTGGCGTATCCTTTTTGCCACGATTGCCGGCACCCGCGTGAATCACCAGCAGAATCCCGTCCGGATCAGCTTGGGCGATATGGACCGTCGACTGAGGCAGTGCAGCTTCGTTCATTGATATCTTCTCCACTCCATTTTTATTGATTATTCGCAGATATTTTACGTCGTCCTTCGCTAAGAAATGACCGAATACGCAAAAATACGTCAATTAGACCGCGTAAAGTCAATTGAAACCCGAAAGGACGGACGACGAAAGGACGGGGCGCATATGGCTCATAGAACGGCAATGATCGACGTCGGCGGCGGTTTCCGTGCGATCTACGGTGCGGGCGTGATGGACCGCATGCTTGAGGACGGCATCAGCGTCGACCATTGCTACGGCGTTTCCGCCGGCAGCGCCAACATGGTCTCGTTCATCGCGAAGCAGCACGGGCGCAACCACACGTTCTACACGCAGTACGCGTTCCGCAAGGAATACGCGAGCTTCGACAGCTACGTCAAGAACCATAATTTCGCCAACCTCGACTACGTGTATAGCACGCTCAGCAATCATGATGGTGAAAATCCGGTTGACTACGCGGCTTTCGAAGCCAACCCGACCGATTTCACCGTGGTTGCGTGCAACGCCGAAGACGGCTCCACGAAGTATTTCAGCAAGTCCGACGTGGGCTATGACAATTTCGACATCCTGAAGGCGTCATCAGCGGTGCCGGTGGCTTGCGAACCGTATGCGATCGATGGCGTCCCCTATTACGACGGCGGAATCGCCGATCCGATTCCGGTGCAGAAGGCCATCGATGACGGCTACGACCGTATCGTGGTGATACTCACCCGCCCGAAAGACACCGTACGCGAACAGAAGAGAGACATCGGCCCGGCCAGGATTTTGAAGCGCAGCCACCCCGAAGCCGCAGAAAAACTGCTCAACCGTTATCAGACGTACAACGACGAAGTGGCGCTGGCCAAGGAATACGAGCAGGACGGCCGCGTGCTCATCCTCGCGCCGGAAAGCCTGTACGGCCTGAACACGTTGAGCAAGTCGTTCGAAGGTTTGGAACGCATGTACCGCGCGGGCTATGCGGCAGCCGAGGCCATTCCCGCATTCCTAAAAAGTTGAGTACTACCTTCATATGAACACTCCAGCCGATAGCAACACGCGCGAAAACGCCAACACGAACACCGACATCAGCATCACCGCGAATGCCACGGGATTCAGCACGAAAACACTGAACCCGCAGATTCTCGTGACCTTGTGGAATGTGGAACGTTTGGGTTCGTTCTCCGCGGTCGCGCGCGAAACCGGCTGGTCGCAACCTGCCATCAGCCAACAAATCCGCAAGGTCGAACGCGAACTTGACGCAAAACTCGTGCAGCGCACGTCGCATGGGGTGGAATTAACGCCGATCGGCCGTATTCTGGCACGCCACGGGCAGCTCATCGATAATCGCGTCGCCCAAGCCGTCAAAGATGTGGAGGAATACCAGCGCAACGGATCGACGCATATTCGCCTAGTCGCTCCCCCATCGGTATGCTCGTCGTTCGTGGCGCGCGTACTCGTGCATATCAGCAAAACGTCCGACATTCGCGTGAGCCTCATGCAGATGGAGCCGCCCGAGGCCATGGACGCGTTGGAACAGGGACTTGCCGATTGCGCGATCATTTTCCAATACAATTCACTGCCTGCCTTAGTTGGTCCGGACGATTTGGAAGTCTCCCCCTTCGGTATCGATCCATTGATGCTGCTGATCAGCGCAAACAACACGATCACACGCCAGTATGAAAGCTCGCATCTGCCGGTCCAGCTGGTTTCGGCACGCGGCGAACAGTGGATCGCCGGCTGCGAGACCTGTCGGGCGAATCTGGTGTCGTTAGCACGTACCGCCGGTTTCACGCCGGAGATTACGCATTCGACCGACGATTATTGGGCCACGCAGAATCTCGTGGAAGTCGGCATGGGCGTCTCGATCGTGTCCCGTTTGGCCACAACCGCCGGAACGCAGCCTGACTTGGCCGCGCTTCCGATTGCCGACGACAACGCGTTCCGCACAGTCTGTTTCGTCACGAGAAAAGCGGATGATCGCCCAGCGGTCGCCCGCGTCAAGGACGAAATCGAAAAAGCGTCGCACCAGTATTTGGAAAGCATCTGATTCACCGATTCCCCGATAGCAGGATGCTGACGCAAGCGAATGTTTCTTATTTTTTCAGCATCGACATAATCAGATTAATAATTGAATAGCAAAAGCATCTGATATAAGAAAACTTCATAACCATCTCTGCTTTCAGCACAAGAACACACTGTTCTTTCACCCAACGCGTACGTCATGCTGGAACCATGGAAGAAATCATGGATATCAAGCATCGTACCGATTCCGGCTTTAACGCCGACGCCATCGACCACACCACCGCAGCCGACCTTGCCGAAGTCGGCTCCGACAAGTGGACACGCTACCCCGGCTGCATCGGCGCGTTCATCGCCGAAATGGACTACGGCCTAGCACCCTGCATTCAGGAAGCCATCGACAACGCTTGTGACCATTGCAAACTTGGCTACATTCCCGAACCTTGGAAGCAGCGCGTGGCAGAGGCATGCGCAGGCTGGCAGCGCACACATTACGACTGGGATGTGGACCCCAGTATCATTCGCGTGGTTCCCGACGTGCTTGAGGCATACGAGGTCTTCCTGCGCGAACTGGTTGGCGCAGGCAACAGCGTGATCGTGCCGACACCTGCCTACATGCCGTTCCTAAGCGTGCCGAAACTCTATGACGTCAATGTGATCGAAATCGAAATGCTGCAAAGCGGCGACACTGAAACCGGTAAGGCGCAGTGGCTGTTCGATTTCGACGCCATTGAACGCGCGTTTGCGGCCGGATGCCATGCGTTCGTACTTTGCAATCCTCATAATCCGATCGGCAAAGTGCTTACTCTGGAGGAAGAACTGCGCCTAAGCGATTTGGCAGCGCAGTACGATGTGCGCATTTTCAATGATGAGATCCATGCTCCGTTTGTGTTCGAAGGCAAGCATATTCCATTCCCCACCATCAGCGAACAGGCAGCATTGCAGTCGATGACCGCCACCAGCGCGTCGAAGTCGTTCAATATTCCAGGCACGAAGTGTGCTCAGGTGCTGCTCACCAATCCTACGGATCGTGACATGTGGGCAGTCAAGGCGGAGTGGAGCGAGCATCAGACCGCCACCATTGGTGCGATTGCCACCACCGCCGCATACAACGAGGGTGACCTGTGGTTCCAGGACGCGTTCGCCTACGTACGCAGGAATCTTGACCTTTTCGACGAACAAATGCGTGAACGGTTCGCTGGCGTCGGCTACATCAAGCCGCAGGGCACCTATATTACATGGCTTGATTTCGGTCCGCTCGGCATCGACGATCCGGCCACATACTTCCTTGAGAAAGCGCAAGTGGCGTTGACCGACGGGCGTTTATGCGGCGAGGCCGGCGCCGGCTGCGTGCGCGTGAATGTGGCGATGCCTTATCCGCTGCTTGTGGATTGCTTGGACCGCATGTATGGTGCGCTGCACGCGGATGGATTGCTGTAAGCTTCGCCACATATTCAGTGTTTCCTTCAACCAACGGCAGCATGACGGTAAGTATCGCACCCTTGTCCAATTCGCTATCCACCGTTATGGTGCCGTTGGAAATCCGCATACTATCGACATGCGATGGAAGGTTGATATGCGTTTGAACGTGAGTACCAGCATTGATGTGACAGCCTGCGAAACGGACGGCGATAATCTGCTGTTCTTGGGATTTCATGGATTCAGCAATGATGAAAATGAGATGATCCGCATCATTGATGCGATTTATGATGTTCCGAAGCGAGCCGTATCTTCAACGGACAGCTCCATTGCTTCTGCCCAGCATCCAAATTATCTGTCGTTCCGAGGCACGTATGAACGTCCTTACATCGGAAGCTACTACTGGTATCCAGATGGATGTTCCGTAGGAGAGCGTCGACGTGAGTGCAGTGCCGTAGGCGATGCCGTCGTACGATTGCTGGATTCGCCCGCATATGTGCGGTTCCGTAAAGTATTAATTGGGTTTTCGCAAGGCGGATACCTATCGTATCGCATGATTGCGGAACATCCCGATGTGTTCGATATGGCGATTTTGATGAGTCCGTCATTCAAAGGCGAAGCCGCTGATCTCTTGCCTGCGACCGGACGCACGCGATTCGCACTCTGTTACGGCAGCGAAGACCGCACAATTCCACTATCCGACCAACAGTGTGCGCACAACAAACTCGCGCAAACCGGCAATCTCACCTACTTCGAATATCCAGGAATGGCTCACGGCATCTGCAATCAGGAAATTCATGACCTACGTGCCTGGCTAGGATTGTGATATGCGCTGCGTGAGGAGTCCTGCGCATCTGAGACCCCGCACGCGTGCCCATAAACTTTTTTGCCCCTCGGATTGTCATTGAAACCAACTCGGAACTCTCGATACACCCTAATATTTGTCTTCAGGCATAGCAGCTTCATAATCGCTCAATCGTCTCAACTCGTCTTCTGATGGGCGGATGCGCTCATAATCCCATGAGACATCGGGCTTCGGAACCACGCCATCCCTGAATTCACTGAGATGTAGACGGCGCATCTCCCTGAGGGAGTCGCGATAGGAAGTGCCCCCTGCCTCCAGCAGCTCCTTTGTCTTCTCATACCATCGCTCGTATTTGCGCCAGTCGTAGTTCGGCAGTGTCTGCTCGCCCCATGTCGGGATGATGCGGCAATCGCAATCGTGGTGGAATGCGTTGCCCTCGCCGCCTGCGGCTTCCTGGTTGGTGTATGCGAATCCTCGCAAGGCGAGCATCGCGCAAAAAGCGCACGTCCTGCCCTGCGTACTCGGGCTCATCGTGGATTGCTCGGATCCAGACGGATGTTACGCTGTGTCTGCAGGCGTAGCGCATTGCGCATTATATCGACTATGAATTGTTGGGCATCGTCCGGATTGGCCAGGTTTGGCCATAAGTCACTCATGGTGATGACGGCCTTGTTGTTTCTGGTTTTCACGTCCCGGTATTTCAGACCGTTCCAGTCGGTATTGGCCAAGCCGCCCCTCATGGCCCACAGTACCCGGTCGACGTCAGTGAGCCTGTATCGTTCGAGTGCCGGAAGGCTCACGCCGGCATGATTGGCCCATGACTGGCGCACACGATGGTAGTAGTCATCGGCGAGCTGGCTGGCGATATTGGTGCATTCACCTATGAGGGATTATCCCCGCGTATGCGGGGAACATTTGCGCCATGCCGCGCGGTCGCCGCGGAACTTGGGATCATCCCCGCGTATGCGGGGAACACTAGCCGCCAAGATACAGATATCCAGTGTGGATGGGATCATCCCCGCGTATGCGGGGAACACACCTCGGGCGTGAAGACAAAACTGTCCGACCCGGGATCATCCCCGCGTATGCGGGGAACACCGTTTTTCCATGCCGATTCCTAGTGGAGTGACGGGATCATCCCCGCGTATGCGGGGAACACGGACAGCTCATGGACGGTGGTTATCCGGCCTCGGGATCATCCCCGCGTATGCGGGGAACACACTGGCTCGAAACACCATGCGTCCAATCCGACGGGATCATCCCCGCGTATGCGGGGAACACGGAAATCGACGACCTCGTGAAGTCTCTGTTTGGGGATCATCCCCGCGTATGCGGGGAACACCATTCGATGGCTCAGGCGGTAACGGCCGACCAGGGATCATCCCCGCGTATGCGGGGAACACATACCGGTCGGCTGGAAGCTTGCCGTATCCTTGGGATCATCCCCGCGTATGCGGGGAACACTTGATAGACACCGAGGACACGCGCAACGCCCAGGGATCATCCCCGCGTATGTGGGGAACACGTGACGAAGGACACGATATCAAACTGCGAGTTGGGATCATCCCCGCGTATGCGGGGAACACTGTGGGGGTTTGTCGCGTCATACTTCGCTATAAGGGATCATCCCCGCGTATGCGGGGAACACGAGGCGGGCAACTCTGATATCACCGCCACGCTGGGATCATCCCCGCGTATGCGGGGAACACGTATGGTTGGTGGCGGTCATATCACACCTCCCTGGGATCATCCCCGCGTATGCGGGGAACACCGTTTTTCCACATGCCTAGTTTCTTGTCGTCCGGGATCATCCCCGCGTATGCGGGGAACACTTGACATTGGCCGGCATGAAAGTGGTCATGCAGGGATCATCCCCGCGTATGCGGGGAACACGGATGATTGGCACGGAAACGCTTACGAAGCTCGGGATCATCCCCGCGTATGCGGGGAACACATCAAGTACGCGGTTGAGGGCGCAACCTCCCAGGGATCATCCCCGCGTATGCGGGGAACACCCACTCAAACGGTCGAAATACTCTTTCTGAGCGGGATCATCCCCGCGTATGCGGGGAACACGATACACACAAAATGTATGGCAACGCCCCGACGGGATCATCCCCGCGTACGCGGGGAACACACTGTTGCCGTGGCAGTCGTGGCACGGGTATGGGGATCATCCCCGCGTATGCGGGGAACACATCAAATCTTTCGCCATGTTCGCGGTAAGATAGGGATCATCCCCGCGTATGCGGGGAACACGAAAAAGACGGAACTTTTCGGGCATTCGGTCGGGGATCATCCCCGCGTATGCGGGGAACACCAGAATGCCACGTCACCGTAGCTCGGCGTGTAGGGATCATCCCCGCGTATGCGGGGAACACGTCGTCGGCATGATGGGCTCGGGCAAGTCGATGGGATCATCCCCGCGTATGCGGGGAACACTCCGTTTGGCTTGAGTTCCGCACGAAACGTGAGGGATCATCCCCGCGTATGCGGGGAACACTGTGAGGTTGAGGCGTTGTTCGTGGTCTGTGTGGGATCATCCCCGCGTATGCGGGGAACACGCATGTGCTCGAACGCACGTATAGCTCGTGCAGGGATCATCCCCGCGTATGCGGGGAACACACAAGCACGGCCTTTCCGACGTATCCGCGCACGGGATCATCCCCGCGTATGCGGGGAACACGGTCGTCGCGTTCGGCGGTGTCCCTTTCCTCAGGGATCATCCCCGCGTATGCGGGGAACACCTGTAGGCCGTGAATTTCGTGCCGTTCCACACGGGATCATCCCCGCGTATGCGGGGAACACTCGAACGCGCCACTGCTGAGTCTGGTCATGAGGGGATCATCCCCGCGTATGCGGGGAACACCGCAACGAGTGGCTGTTGAGCTTCATGCCGGTGGGATCATCCCCGCGTATGCGGGGAACACCCGTTGGCATTGATGTTGGATGTGAAGGACGTGGGATCATCCCCGCGTATGCGGGGAACACGCACGGTCTGCGATAGCCAGTCGCGCAGCGTAAGGATCATCCCCGCGTATGCGGGGAACACCGAGCCTTCATCAAATTTTGGGCGGTCAATTTGGGATCATCCCCGCGTATGCGGGGAACACGGACGCATCGTCACAATCAACGGCAACGTCAAGGGATCATCCCCGCGTATGCGGGGAACACTCACCGTCGGCCACGCCACCGACCGCGAACACGGGATCATCCCCGCGTATGCGGGGAACACATGCCGGGCTTGTCGATTTCCTTGATCTGCTTGGGATCATCCCCGCGTATGCGGGGAACACCACCATCTTCTGCCATACGATCTCGTCGCACAGGGATCATCCCCGCGTATGCGGGGAACACAGCCTTCCTGCTTTTCAGCCACGCGAGATGACGGGATCATCCCCGCGTATGCGGGGAACACTGAATATGAACGGTCGTTGTGCCCCATGTGCGGGGATCATCCCCGCGTATGCGGGGAACACGTGCGCGTCACCGCGCCGGATATGGCGAGCACGGGATCATCCCCGCGTATGCGGGGAACACCTCGGCCGTCTCTCGTTCCTCCTGGCAAGCCGGGGATCATCCCCGCGTATGCGGGGAACACATCTATGCGGTGCCCCACCTACCGCAAGCCTTGGGATCATCCCCGCGTATGCGGGGAACACACCACAATCGCTACGTGATTCATGCCGCCTCCGGGATCATCCCCGCGTATGCGGGGAACACACACTGTTTTCCTGTGTTTTCGCACGTTCGTTGGGATCATCCCCGCGTATGCGGGGAACACGCTTGATTGGCGGTGTTTAATGCGTTACTAGCGGGATCATCCCCGCGTATGCGGGGAACACGAAAAAGTGGGCGCGGGGTCTTTTGGCCGGCCGGGATCATCCCCGCGTATGCGGGGAACACAGCTCCTTGGTGGCGCGTTCCTGCAAGCCCTCGGGATCATCCCCGCGTATGCGGGGAACACGTGACTCCATGGCGCGACTCGGAAGCCATCCTGGGATCATCCCCGCGTATGCGGGGAACACACTTCCAGCCCAACGCCAACAATAAAAGGGGTGGGATCATCCCCGCGTATGCGGGGAACACGCTGGGCTTGAGCATAAGCATTGTTGATACCCAGGATCATCCCCGCGTATGCGGGGAACACGTTCGGAGCTTCTCAGGAATGGAAGGGCACTTGGGATCATCCCCGCGTATGCGGGGAACACCTTGGTACAGCCCGGCAATCCCAGCCAACAGTCGGGATCATCCCCGCGTATGCGGGGAACACCACCGACACGGAAACCGGAAAACCGTACCCAGCGGGATCATCCCCGCGTATGCGGGGAACACACTAAGAGATTAGCATAATTTCGCGGTTTTTGAATTCATGTCATTCGTTTTTCATTTAGTTTGAATACTTCTTCGCCTGCCGATACTTACTGGCATTACTCCATCCACGGTGAAGAGCACCACCAAACGACACTTCCTTTGGGCCAGAAGGACGTTTTACAAGCTCTAAGCCTTCACAGTCTGTCGGAGACCATTCAGCTCCATGCACTTTAAAAGCAAGATGTTGCTCATTTCGAGCCGAATAAACCATAATGGCACGACCGTTTTTTGAAAGTTCAACGATTCGCTCCCACAGTTTTTCACGAACACGTGCATCCAAATGTCCCACAAACACACTTGGCGATATTTCCAATAGCCACCGAGTAAGGTCACCGCGCAAACCCACCGGGCATGCCGTTAAAACAATAACTACCATTCCTCATATCCCCACTCATCATCGGCATAGGATTTCCCTGCAGACACTTCTCCCAACCGTTCATCCCACAGGCCGACATGATCCTCAGCGCCCCGAACACCATCGGAGGAAGATTCCCCCAGTAACACGCGAATGTCTTTCACCATTCGTCTCAGCAAACTAAGATCGTACACCGCATCGCGAATGCTATGCCGTATTGCCGATCCAATATCTTCTGGATGAGTCGCCGCCGTTTCGAATGCAACCGGAATCGACAAGTCAGCCTTATAAAGATCGGCTATATCGTAGACGAACGACCGCTCATGACCTACATGCACGAAGCCTAACCCTGGAGAGCAGCCCAGCGCCACTATTGCGGCATGCGCCAGACCATACAGACATGTATGGGCAGCAGACAAGGCTTTGTTAATCTCCGAGCCAGCCATGAAATCATCATGATCATACGTTCTTTTGTCCCACTCCACCCCGGTACGAGCGGAACACTCACGGTACACCCGGCGTATACGCGCTCCCTCGCGGCCCCGAAGCTGCTGCATAGTCAAACCACTCACATCTTCGCCTGGGAAACGCATTTGGTACATCTGACGCGCAACATTCAATCTCTTCCTCGTGTTAGACACGAGAGCCGCCTGCCTTTGCAGCAGCACAGAAGAATGCGTCAATGGTTTACCGAAGGCATACATACGAACACCACGCTCCCCCACCCAGATCACAGTCGCGCCATTCTCCCCTATGACCGTCATCGCCTGATGCGTCACGCGCGTTCCAGGCCCCAGCATCAACACGCTCAGCGTCGCCGCAGGAATGTGAGTAACACCGGTACTATCCGTTGCGGTAATGGCATTGTCATCACGCCCGATGGTGCAATGCTCAAAATACGCAAACGACAAACGGTCTTCCGCACGGACAAGTTCATTGATCTCCGGTGGCGGAGTACCCATATGAGAGTGCCCGATTTTCTTCGGTTGGCGCTCCGCCGTCTCAACATAATCGTCTGTAAGCTTGTCGCCGTCTGTCGTTTGCGTATTCATCATTCGCCCTTAATTGTTCAGATCCGGAGCAATTGTCAACAATCCACATCCGAAACCTTTCGCCCTTCCTATTCCTTGGCAAAGAGTCTTGCAGAACAGTTCCGCATCGGTGACCTCCAAACATCCTTCAAAAACCGCTGTGACCAAAGTAACGGTTGCATCAGCACGTTTGAAGTTCTCCTTATGACGTTCCTTCACCACCACGTCAGGTTGCTCATTCTGATCGTTCAGAATGGTGAAGCCATGGGATGCCGAACGATCAATCAACCATTGCAGTTGCTGATCAACGGTAATGTGGCCTTGCACCTTGCCGACGATTCCATCGCTTCTATGTCTCCGACCTTTATCCTCCTTTGCCTTTCGAGCGGGATTCGCACGAAGCTTGAAATGCCACTGCTGCCCTTTTGCGATACGCTCAAGCAACGGCTCATAATTCTTCGTTTCCCACTCCGCATGCATCGGCCAACCAGCCTGTTCGACGATATGCATGAAATCAGGTTTCTCCGGACTCACCACATAGAGCCAAACACCGTTGTCGCTCGCGGACGTGTCCAGCCTCCACAGGATACGTCCTTCATCGTTATTTCGAACTGCATTGGGAGGGAATGCGCATTCCACTGCTGCATGCAGCTTATATGGCGAACTGATAAGCTGACGAGCCCCATATCGCGCTTTGTTCAAGGGTATTCTCGAGATAAACATCGCTGTCTTTCCTATCTCCCACCTAGATGAAATTCATCGGATCCGATTCACCGGTAAATTCAAAGGAAGGAGGTCGTATACTATCCTTTGCACCTTTTTCCACGGGCTTATCAGGGTTGGGAATGCGGTAACGGTGCACCGCACGATTCGCATAACGCCGGCCTTCTCGGCTGAAGCTTAACGGCAAGTCAGATTGCGTCGTTATGCTTTCGCCTTTCTCCGCGTCACAGACAATTTCCAGATCCGGGTACCTGTAACGCCTCCGATACCATTCCGAAGCGTGCCACGTCTCGGAATTCAGAGCCTGACGAATATCCTCATACTCATCATGGATGCCCAACGACAGCGGATAATTCGGCGGGCACGAACGTCGACCTAGATACAACGGCCATTTCGGCGAATGAATCGCCTCATCCAACATTTCCAGAACTGAACGATCGGCACCGAGCGCGACCAGAAAACAAGCATCAGCCAGATAATACCGATAAGTCAGCGGCATCTCCTTGTCGAACTTTCTGGAGTTACGTTTCCTTGTCAAGGATTTTTCGGTCTGCAAATCACGGATTACCCTGCCGCGTTGCTCCACACGCACACCAAACGATATGCCTAGCAAATCCTCTATGGGATCCTCTCGGGTACGCCCTTGCGCCGAAGCCAGCATGCCAATCACACCGCTTTTGGTTGGTTCGCTACGAGTCTCGCGCCGAACGAATCGCGAAGAATCGCCCCATGACTGCAATGGGCCGGCCAATTGCAATAACAGAACGCTCATTTCAACTCCTTCCGAGCATCACGCGGAATACGCGGCGCTCAGTGTTTCTCGCAAGCCCTGCTCAAGCTCCGGCAGCGTAACCTGTTCGCTCCATTCATCCAGACTGTGCACAGAACCACCGGACACAACATGCCAAGCCTTCACCGGTTCCTCGCCGTAGTTGATACGAATCTCGTTCAACCTGTCACCCAGTCGTTCGATACCTTGTCTGGAGACCGAAATCCCATCCTTCCTCTTGATGGGGTCCTCAAAGGCGTCAGCTGCGCTAATCGGCTGCGAATCGCGAAGCACGATCACAATATCCTCAGGCAACGTGTGGTTGGCGAACGTGTTCTGCTTGCCGGACGGCATGGATTTGATAAAGGCGTCCACGAAAGCGGCAACTCCCTCCACCGCTGCGTTTGCATCCTGCAGCTGATCCTTCAACGCATCAACATTCACCGTCGCGTAGCGATACAAGGTCGAGGAGTTGAAGCCAATCGTATCAATCATGGCAGCACCGGCATTATCATCCGATGCGCAATCATCAACGGCGGTGAAGTAGTCATATTCAGGCGTGATCTGATCGATAGAGAACGCATGGGCGACCTGAGCCGAGGCATCCGTATTCAGATCCGGAGCATCGGCCAGCATACGACCAAAGCATGCGATATCGATAGCCTGCTCGCCATGGAATACTGCGGCTACTTCCTTCTTCATCTTTGAGGGATCCTTCCCCTCATCGAATGCGGTAATCGCAATATCGGCCAGCTGTTCAACTTCACGGTTGGCGATGAAGATCAGGTACTCCGTGGCAGAGGAACCTTTGTCCGCTCCCGCACGGTCAGACGCCTTAACCTTGACACCCGTAGCAGCCAGCACTTTCTCTGCCAGACTATTGGACTCTTCCACCAAATCCGGCCTTTTCTCAGCGATAACGCTGCTGATCAACGCCACCGCGCTCTTAGTACGCTTCCCCAACTTGCTGCTGTCCAACTTACTGCTGAACATTTCACGCATGGCACGCTTCCAGGACTGGCTGGATACACGAGCTCTCAGCGTCCCACCAACATATGCAGTCTTCGGACTGCCGGTATCGTCTCGATTAATGTTGCTCGGCGGCACCTGCTGAAGGCAATGGATATCTACGAACATAATTTTCCTCCTAATCGGTTTATCGTGAAGTTTTTTGAAAAAATGAATAGTTACTTGTCAGTCTTTTGACCGTTTTGCATTGACGGAAGCTTGGCATAGTAATCCCTGCCCCATCGCTGGAACACAGGCCCACGGCTATCAGAGAACTGCAACAGGTACAGGTCACTGGCCAAGGAACCATAATCAACCTGAATATCGGTGTTGCGCATCAACATAATGAGAGCACGCATACTGCGAACGATTCCATTAAAATCGGGAGCGTTCTCCGCGACTCTCAGTCGTCGCAGAATGCCTTTAGCATTATCAGTATCAGGTTCAATCCTTCTGCATGCGCGTCCAAAGGTCATACGTAGGCTTGGATTGCTCTGGAACTTTTGTGCGACTCCCTGTTTTTTCGAACGCTGATGAACTGCGTATAGCCCCAGCGCGGCTCTGATTGCGTTGCTCTGGCGTTCGAATTCAGGCGAATTATCCGCTGGCGCATCAAGCTCAGCCGGCCAATTCGAAAACAGTTCATCACCGATTAGCATCCAAGACGGAGATACCCCGTCCAGATCTCGGTGCAGCCTCGAGAGTCGGGCCCTACCTCTCGCGCTGCTGCCGCTGCCTGAGACGTACTCGCGTTGCACATCATAAACCAGACTGGCAGCATACTTCCCAACGGCTTTCGCCTTATCGTATCTTGATAACGACGCCATAGTCATTTCCTCCTTTGGTCAAATGCGGTCGAAACCCCTAGTCTGAGATACGACCAAGTTCCTTGTTTAGCGATCCGCGGAACAACAATTGCGCAAGAGCGGCACTCATCACGCCGAACCTTCCGGATTCATGTTCTTCGAAAACCGGCACCGGCGACTGACTCAAGTAAT